>Ga0123342_1002824_pt1 | contig 28570 bp, 19 predicted proteins | sample Turbeawhitnodule_FD_89960 | JGI IMG/M metagenome (GOLD analysis project Ga0123342, IMG submission 89960) | Root nodule microbial communities of legume samples collected from Mexico - Turtle bean Mexico white nodule | ecosystem: Host-associated > Plants > Roots > Nodule | place: Mexico: Nepantla... | reverse complement strand
CGTTAGGCTTGATCCTCTCTTTATTTTATGTCTTCTTTTAATTTTGAGAAGACTAGAAGGAAGAACTTCAAATGTGAAGGTGAATGACCTCTTCCTTCATTAATAAAAGCCTCCTTTATTTGAAAAGTCTTTCAAGAGGCCACTACCTTACATAATGTGCCTCTCCCCACTGATGTGGTGATGATGATGGTGTACAAATTACGAGTTGTTGATGCTCGTATTCCACTACCTACATATGAGGTAACTACTATGGACGAGGCAGATCAGACATTCATAGCCTGACCCAAACACCTCGTTCAAATTATTCCAAAATTCTCAGTAAGAATTTAATTTCATTATATTAACTTATATTTATGTATTACATCTAATTTAATACAAACGTTCTTTATTTTGTAGAAACTTCGTTGGAAACCAAGTCTGCAAAAGAAGTTTCTGGTTCCCATTGACGATCCTATAACTTCTTTATTTTCAGCGGCTAAGGATATTGGTACAAACCCACTCGAGGTTCTGTGGATAATACATTGTTTTGGAAGAAACACTGACATCCTGTGTACATATACATGTCAGATGTGTTAGAATTTGCAGCTCAAAACCAGGAGCTCAATATAACTATCTTTCAAGTTTTTATGATGTAATATCTTTCACCTATATCTCAATATACTTTATGTTAAATTATTATTGATTATAATTTAACTAATAACTTGCAGGTATTTGTCGATAGTTTCTATTAATGACGGGAATCAAGATGTCCATGGATTCTTGGATCCCTATTTCATTAATCCAATCAAAGCAAAGAAAACTGAAACCTAGTTATACATCAACAACACTCTGATTGAAAAGAGAAAACAAATATATCTTTGTCCTTATATTAATGAGTAAGTTCAATTATAAGTCGTCAATTATTAGTATTTCATGTTTTCAATATTTACTAACTATTTCATGGATGATGTTGGGGTCACTAACAGTTACTTGTGTTATACGTAGTAGATAACACTATTGTGTGGTTTTGATAACTGCACAAGAAACAATCCATAATTTGAAGCAAATAGTTGATGTGCAATTACATTATAAAATTACCTTCGTATAATAATTAAACGTCTACTAATAAGGTTTTTTGTATTAAACAAGGCATGGTGTGGATATAGCATACTCAAAGGTCGACCAAGTGATAATTATCAAAAGCTGACATGGTTGAACCTAAAGGTTTGTAATTTTTGTCTTCCACTTTTCATTGTTTATCAAAATATCAATATTAACTTTTAATTTATATTGAATTGTAGTGTAATAAACAACCGGGAGGCTATAAGTGTGGCTACCACGTTACGCAATGGATGATTACCATTGTAAGACTAGGCATTCAAAAAGGTAATAATATTTAAATTATTCTTTATAATTCTTTAATTTATATGAATCTTAACACTATTTTGAACATTATTTTGTAATGCAGTTTTTTATGGATGAGCAACCATTGCCTTTGGAAGTCCTAGATTATGTGATAAATGTGTGGGCCACATATTTCCTTAATTATTATAACTTTAAGATAGCTAATAAATAGATAGATAGGAATATGTATTAGTGTTTGTAATACATTTTATCAATATATATATATATACATATATATATTATAATTTTCTTATTTGAATGAATGTGTCCAAATTTATGTATCTGGTTTACTTGGTTTTTAAATGAACATGTTAATTAAGAAGGGAAAACACATAAAACATAATGAACTAAAAAAAATACCATAATAGGCGGCGATTATGACCATAACCGTTGTCTATACAACCGTCGTTTATACCTTGATCATGTATACTTTTTTAGCAGTGTCAGGGAAAAATTATAAACGGTGGTTATGACCATAACCACCGTTTATACCTTTCCTGACACTCTGTATACCCATATTTGATTTTCGTTATACACTGCGATTATTAAAAGAACCGCCATTTAGATGTGACTTATAAATGGCAGTTTTAAAATTGCAATCTATACCCCATTAGTATAGACTATGTGTTGATAGACTGCTGTTGCAAAACCGTTGTAAGGCCTTTTCTGCACTAATGTCAAGTGAATGATACTCATTGAGATTTTAATGGAATTGTTCGTTATAGGTTTGATATCCATCTTTTGAGATAAATTATTACTTCTAACTCGGTACACTTGCTGAATTGGGTCCACAAGACACAATTGTTTCATTTAACAAATGATACAACACTTTTTAATCTAGTGTTTATTTTTCGTTTGATGTGGAACAAATGCTATAAGATAATAAGCATATAAAAGTAAGGTATCCTCGTACTTTACAAAATATATATACTTATTCTATATTGCAAACAATGTCTGACTGTACAAGAGATCCGTTAAAAAGTCATGCTATAGTTGACGTCAATGATCTGTTGGAAGTTCGAGACAAAGTTGATTTTCTTCTAAAATTCCCTAACAATAATCATTGACAACTCTAGAAAAGACTATCTCCATCGTACGATTATGCACAAGTCATCAAAATCAAGGCAAGAAACACTACACAAGAAAATATATCCTCATATAGCTATTGGGAAGTTTACGTAAAAGGAGAAAGTAAGATTTAATGTTATATGGAGTGCATTTAATGCATCCTACTCAAGCAAGCTCATTAGAAAAAAAAAGGGCATCCAAAAGAGCAAAAAAGGCTCAACAACTAGAAATAGTCTCTCAACAACTACTTTCTCCAAGAGCTTATATAAAACACCTCAAGGAAAAGAAGAAAGAAAAAGACTATGATATAGTGCAAAAACATTGCTAAAATTTATAAGCCAACAAACAACTTCAACAAGAACATTGTTTGTGTTCACTTCAACAAGCTAGAAGAGAAAAACATTAATATTATATCCATTAATAGATGATCAACCTTTTTAGTGAGCAAAAGTTTGTGACTAGTTTATCACCACTTCTACAATCTCTACATCTTAGCCGAGAGTTGATGTTTGGCAAAGAATACTCAATGATTAGTTGTGACTGGTTGTTGTTAAGAGAATACTCGTTTAATCCATAAATGATCTGTGAAAGAATAATTGGACGAGGTCAGCCTGGAGTTGTTGTCTTAGAATTTCTTAATGCAAGTTGAAATTTAATATGAGTTTGTTATGGTGTTTTAGAACTTTTAGATAGGCTATATGAAAGTTTTAACAATATAAGTGTTGTATGTTCTCTTGTTGGTATCCCGCATATATTTCTTGATGTTGGTTGGTTGCTTGAAAGATGTTCAAACCTTGGTAATGGTTGCATGAATTGTGTACTGTCTATCAAGTGCCACATTGGCCTTTTAACATACAATGCTCATCACTCAAGCCCTAACTTAAAATTTGAGTGCGAAATATGTCAAAAAAATTTCTCTCTTGTAAAACTCTCATAACTTAAGAGGCATTTGGTTGCTGAAGCGATGAATATGATTTTGGAAGGTCATGACTTAATTCAAGAAGTTACATTACTCAAGAGATTGTGTAACAATTTTTGCAATGAGAGTTTATGTTGACTCTATTTTCACTAAGTGTCAAGTGCTCAAATGTTAGTTTGGAAATTTAAGTGAGGAAGAGGTCAAGTTAATTATCTTTCCTACGAAACTAAAATGACATAAATTTGTTTAATTGACACAAATTTTCCGAAGCGACATAAAGTATCACTCAAGCGTTATGGACACAAGGTGGGAAGTCTTATTTTATTTTGAGGAGACATGTTGCTCAAGCGACATATCCCTAATTTCAAAAGCATGTTTTAAGGTGTAGCTTTTTAATGGAAGATATGTAATTATATATGTGTGTATATATATATGTATATATATTAATGAGAATGAATGAATGTATGTAATGAGTAATGATTAATTAAATTGGATGAGAATGAGGTATGATGAATTGAGTTGGTTGATCTGATTGGTTAATGAGTTTTGCAAATTACCTAGGTGGTAATTTAATTTTTTGAGAAAATTATAATACAAGGATTGAGATAGGTGATTTCTTAAATATAAGTTTGATACCTAGAATGGTAGGCCAAGTTATGATTGTGGTATTGGTACAAGAACCCGTCAAGAAAAGGTTGTTTCATAGATGGTATTACTAATGTAGATTAAAATATCATGTGGTAAAATTGAGAGAATTTATTTTACTATTATTGTGTATAGATTTTGTACAAAGAAGTACCCTAACTTCATGAAGATAAGGTTAGTCATTAAATGCAATATACATGCACATACATTCATTAGCACCTATATATAAAATAAATTACATTAATGAAGCATAAAGTTTCTCAAAATAATATATACATTATAAGTATAAAATCATCATTGCACATTTCTATTATTATTACTTGCAACATCCTATATCCTCGTACTACATACAATCATAAAAGTTCATGACATATATCCAAATGTGAGCTAACTTAAATTGAAACATAATACAATGACAAATGATAAGTGCCTAATTTCAGTAATATTTCATTTTAAAATATAGGCACTTAAGAGGATTTATTGCTAATTTACATATAAAATAATCCCTAATTTATGAATTTATACATTTTTACATTTTTTATGATTTTATTTGAAAAAGAGCATGTTATTCTCAAATTTGGTGTTAATTGCAGGTTTCTAGGAAAGATTAGAGATTTGGATTAAAGAGGAATGATTTGAGCTAAAAAGATAAAGCTGAAAGGTCTCAGAATGCATAAAAGCGCCAAAAAAGCCAATTTTGCAACAAGGATTCTCGCTCAAGCGAGAATGCGTCAGACAAATTGGGCCTCTTTTTATGTTTTATCACTTAGCCCATCAGCGCGACAAATGAAACCACCTAACCCTATTAAATTAGGTTAAATAATGGGCTAGAGGCTCAACCCTAGTGTATCGAATTGAGAGGAAAACACCATTGAGTGAATTATATCCCAATTGGGAGAATGGAAGGTGCTAGAAGTATGCGTGACTAATTCTACCCTTTGAGATTGAGAGTAATCTACTCGAACTCTTATGTATTGAGGTGATATTTTATATATTAATATTTGGTTCTTGATTGATTATTGGTATTGTTGTTTTATTTCTAAATTTCTGTGACAAATTGAGAATCTTAAATCTGATTGGAAAGTATTTTTAGGATTCTGACCTAAACAACAATACTTAACATATTTGAGTGCTAGGAATAAACTTGAAATGTTAATTGCTATTAACGTTTGAGCTTCGTTCTATGTTGTTATTATAATTATGTGAGAGATCGATAGTTAGGGAACATTCTTAAGGATTTTATATGCAAGGAATCAATATAAGTGAATTTTATACGGTCATCAATTTCAATCAAAGAACTTAATCTTAACAGGCTAATCAAAATACATGAGAGTGAGAGAGATGAAACCTAGTCCCTATTTTTCCAACTTGAAGCAACTAATTCTTTGTCTGTTTTCTTATTGATCATTACCAACACAATCACTTCAACACTCTTTTTTAATTGTTTTATTTCATATTTAGCGATTATTGTACTCGATAATTCACTGTTCCTTGTGAGATCGATATCCGTCCTTAGGGACAATTATTACTTTTGACAACGCGGTGCACTTATCGTAAAGGTCATCAACACACACACATACATACATATGAATTTCATCATACTCTTTAATACATCTCAAATTACAATTGGAGCATTGTCACAACGATCTCAACCACACCCTAAGGACCAATGTAATACAACATACAACTAAATCATTGTCCCCAAGATGGAAGATTCCTCCCATCCCCTATGAGTAGTGTAAGCATGTATTAAGCACGTACTACCAGACATTAACATCCTACCCATTAGAAACATCATCGATAAAAATTAACATCAGTTTCTTATGTCAAGGTAACTCATGCATCTTCTAATCCAAATCTAATGTACAAATCTTCTTCAGCTTTTAACCACCTAATATCTTAATCTATGTGATCATCATTAGTGAAATATACATTATCTTCTTTCCTTAATGAGTTTCATGCTTAATAACTTGAGTTTTGATGTTAGATATCATCCCAAGTATCCCTCATCCACACACCCATCAAGGGAATACATTCATGAGGGGTCACACCTATGAAAGGCATACATTATACATATATCATCATACACATACATACAACAATGTACATACATGCCTACGTATATATCACCCTAATGATTCATCTCATCAATATATATATTTCATGCATATCATATATCAATGATAAGCAACCATCGCCTGGGTGAGATATCTTTATAGCAAAAATGATTATGTCTCTTTCTTGCTCAAACACTTATTTCCAAGCTTGAGCGTCTATCTCTTGAGTCTTCTTGCATTTAGGAATGACAACGGGGTGGGTGTGATTTCCACTCTTCCATCCCCATCCCCGAAGTCAAAGTCCATCCTTATCCATGTCTCCATACCCAATACGTATGAAATTTTTGTCACTTCCTCATTCCCATCAGGTAACGAGTATACTTGTATTTGTCTCCTTATTGTTTCAAATATAAATTAAATACATTTTAATAAACAAATAAAAATCACAACAAAGAAAAGATGGTATTATCAAGGATTCAATGTTAAAAATGTATATTTTCTTTATCTAATATCAAATATTAATCGCATAAATACCGAATCAAAGTAACAATATTTGGATAAATATCAAAGAAAATATATAATAAAGTAAAAATGATTAAATGTGTACTGTATAAATAAATTACAAAACTAAGGACCAAATAAAAATTAATGAGTTTTTTAGATCATACCATAAACTAAAGGTATTTTAGTAATTCGCTACAATAAAATTCATTTACCTAGAACAAAAATTTGAAGGAAATGGCAAAACAAAATTATTATTATTATGATTATTATTATAAATGTTATCATTAATACTAGAAGTAATTAAAGCCAGGTCCATGGTAGACATTGAATCTATAATAAGAGAAACTTTGTAATTATATTATAATTATGATTATAATTATTATTATTAGTATTGTCCTTGTTATTAACTAGCAGAAATACAAGTATTGTGGTGCATGTGTGTCTTATTTTTTAAATATCTTTAAAAGTTTGTTGTGTTTCTTTTGTTATAGATATTACATTATAAGTTTATAATAATTATAATTTTATTGAATTAAAATAAATTTACAAATATCATTATAAATTTTAATATATATTTCTATACGCACATGTTCTAAAAAAGAAAAAACTAATTTATATTCTTATGATTTGTAAATTTAATTTCTTCCTTAAGTGGGAGAGAAAAAAAAAAAACAAGTGCTCAATATCTATTTGAGCTTTCATGTAATTTATAAGAAAGTAAAATTTGTGTTGATAAATTTATTTATTATTGATTAACTATATAAATTATTAAAATTTTATTATAGGAGGGAATCAAATACAATGTCTCATAATAACAATATATAACTGAGTAAGTTTATATTATCTAAATAGAAAATATAATTTATAAAGTCTTCTTAATTCTTTGTAGAACATGTCACCCATAATTTTTTGAATTTTAAAACACTACATAAAAAAACATTAATGTAGATTTTTTTTCACAAAGTTTATTATTATAGTGACCATGATTTAATATTGATTTGTCCTGTATGTTGTTAGATAAAACAATAAATTAGAATATGCATTGTTATATATAAATTTATAAAAAAAAAATTAGAGAGTATGTGGTGTGTGTATATATTATCTGTTTATCTTTTGACAAAGTAATTCTTTTTTTATCAAACTTGGGACTTTAGTTTGATTTGTTGTTACTATTGAGCCCTACCTAATAAAATAAATTTGCAAACAATACAATGAACCTAGAAAAACATAATCTATGTGAATAAAAATACATAGTTTGTATATTGTAAACTTGAATTAATTTCATTACCTTGTTGTTAATTGCCTTAACTAATATGCGTGATTGATTATCTTTCTATGTGTTTTATTGTTTTACAAATTCAATTTACTATGTAAGAATATCAATTATTAAAAATTACAAAATAAACAAAAAAGAAATACATATATTGACAATTACTTGTGTATGTAAATATCTTAAAGCTTTTTTTCTGTATCTTATTTTCATTGAAGTGTAAGGTTTCTTTGTTTTTACATCATACAAATAAGTATGATGAAATTTACTTAGTCTTTTGTAAAATGATGTATAGTTAAGTAGAATATTAAGATATACATAAGTTCATATGTCACACATAAATAAAAGGGATAATACATTATTTTGAGATAACAAAATTTCTTTATAAACAACATTTTTGGTAAAATTTCCATCATTTTTCCTAGGTGTCCTTCTTTAATAAAAAATTTTGTGGAAGTTTGAGAAACACCTATTGATAAAGCAACATATAGTTGACCATGACTAAAAACATGAAGTGGAGGGTAAATTCCAACATTGGGCATAAATTGTCCATGTGTTATATTTATAGTAATTGCAAAACTTAGCTTTCACATATTTGAGTAATTTTCTTAAAACATATGGTAATTTCTCGGATCAATGTGTTAACAATTCTAAGGGTAGTTTTTTCACCATGGATAATTCTGCAAGATTTGTCACCAAAATTCAACTTATTCTTTCTTGTAGTCATGGTTGTTTGCCTTTCAATTATTTAGGAGTGCCTATATTTGTTGGTGCTCCAAAGAGTCGTTTTCTGCAACCTTTCGCGGATAAAGTCAAATTAAAGCTAGCATCTTGGAAAGGTAAATCTCTTAGCATGATGGGTCGAATTCAGTTGGTCAGTACAATGATTATGGGAATTCTAGCATATAGCTTTAATTTGTATAAATGACTTGTTTCTCTTCTTAAGCAAGTTGAGCAGCGGTGTCAAAATTTTATATGGACTGGAGATATTATGAAGAAAGGCATATCTACTGTTAATTGTGCTACGATTTGTTCTCCCTTGGAGAATGTAGGTTTGAAGATTATTAACCTTCACCATGAATATAATGCATATCTTCTTAAGCTTGCTTGGAACTTTGCTTATAACAACAGGTCTTGGTCTTTGCTTATTAACCTTCACCATGAAAATAATGCATATCTTTTATTAATTTCTGGAATGATAAATGATGTTCTACTACTCCTTTAGAACATATTGTAGGGTTATCTGATGGTATTAACATTCCAAATACAGTTTCTCAGTTTTGGACAGGTCGTGATTGGAATATTCCGTTGTATTTACAGCAAATGCATAATCTTTTTAGTCATATAATGGTTAGGGCGGATAAGGATGTTCCTAATTGGATTCTAGATGAGTCTGGCCGATTCACTCTTAAATCGACTAGGACTTTTTTCTTGGAACCAGGAGTTCCATGTGGTTGGGATAAATTTATTTGGTATTCAAATATACCACCTTCCAAAACTCTTTTCCTTTGAAAAGTTTTTCATGGGTGGCTTCCTACAAATCATCATATTCAAAATAAAGGTCTCCATATTTGTTCTATGTGTACACTTTGTGAAAAGCATGAGGAATCTATTCATCATTTATTTTTTGAATGCCCTAATGCTTTGTATATTTGGAGTTGGGTTCGGAAGATTTTTCCTACTTCTCATTTCTCTAATAAGGATGATATTCTTTCTTTTATTAAGAGTGATGGTAGTCCTAGTTAAATTGATTAAGCTTGCTGTGATAACTTTTTCTATTTGGATGCTATGACGTATGAGGAATTATGCTCGTTTTCAGGATAAGATTGAGGTTTCTAGGGCTATTTCAGTTATTAAAGATTTAACTTGTCTAGTGGGAAAATCGTCTAAAGCTTCAATGAAGAATGATATGATGGATTTCAGTGTGATTAAGTTTTTAGGTATTAATACTTGTACTGGTTAAGGTCTTCGTCCTCTTCCTGTTAGATGAGAGTTCCTTCACTAGGCTGGGTTAAAATTAACACTAACAGGGCTACTAGGGGTTATCTAGATCTTGCCACTTGGGGATGTATTTTTCGTGGGAGTATGTGAGAGTTTATTGGAGTTTTCTCTGTGTTTCTTGATGTTCAGATTGCTTTGGTTGCTGAAATTTATGGAGTTATATATGCTTTGGAGGAAGCTCAAAAGTTGGGACTTACTAATGTTTGGTTAGAATGTGACTTTGCCTTGGTTTGTGCTGCATTTACTGCTAGAAAAAATGTTCCGTGAATGCTTCATAATCGATGGAATACTTGTCTTAATTACTGTGGAAAAATCAGGTTTAGGGTTACTCATATTTTTTGTGAAGGGAATGCGTGTGCTGATAAGTTGGCTAATTTAGGATTTATTCATAGAGAATCCTTTCATTGGTATAATAGGCTTCCATCTAGTCTATTCTTAGAATTCTTTATTAATAGGCATAGTCTACCTATGTATCGTTTTTGTTAACATATGAGTTTTGGTCTAGTGCCCCCATATTTTTGTATTTTCTTTCTTTTTCTTTTTTTTAATAATATTTTTTCATGTGATGACAAATGATTGTTGTTACTTGGGGTGTCAGCCTAGCTGAATTGTAAAGTAACATAGTGATACCTAACATGAAAGCTTTTTATAAAAAAAAATTGTTTCCTAATAAGCACAAAAGGGAGACCGACCCTTTCTCTTGTTTTATGTTTAATTCTTGGTAAGGAAGATTTTTTTCCAAGATGATGACCTATCAAGATTTCAACATCCAACATGTTCATGTAAACCCATGATACAACAATTTTGTCCCATTACATAACCCATATTTAGGGTCTATGTTTCGCAATAACATCAATGATACACCTTTTTTAACCTTTAAAATATGAGGTGGTAAGCCATTTTGGAGAAATAAAGTGCAAGTACTCTTGTTGGTGTAAATGATGTGTGTCTCCATCAACCTCATCAAATGACAACAAATTATATTGTTCACTTAGAAAATTTGTCACTAAGTCAATATGGCTTTATGAACCACATAAGATGCATCCCATTTAAGAAATTCCAATTAGGGAGGTATTTGCTATATAAATTTTTGCATTGAAACCTCTCCTTCCCATAAAGGAGACTTAACAATACAGGGAGAAATCATTTACGCCTTTGTACTTTTTTAAACAACTAGTAGTATCTGCTGAAAATTCCTTCTTAATATCATTAATTTCTCCTAAAGGGAGCATCACAATCTAGAATGTTCTTTAATGATTAATCTAATATCTCCAAAACATATTTGTTAGTCATACATACTCCATCATAAATAGTTGTTCTGAGAGTAAATTCATGTCAATACACTTTTATCACCAAAATTTAATTGATGGTATTTTAATAAAAAAAAGAAGTTATTTAATTAATTTAAAATAAAAAATCGTTAAATTATTTATTTTATTAGAAAAATATTTATTTATCTGATAAATAAATAAAATATTTAAAAAATATTTTGAATAGAAAATAAAATATAGTACAATATAATAAATTATATTGACTTAAACTTCTATATTATATTTATTAAAGGATAGATTAGGTATATTAAGGGGTAAATTATTATTATTATTATATATATATATGTAGTTGTTATTTTTAAAAAATAAGTTATTTAATTATTTTAAAATAAAGACAAGTTATTCAACATATTTTATTAAATAAATAAATTATTTTTATTTATTAAAAGATAAATAGTATAAATATTGTACACTTTTTTCTTTTGACAAAAAAAATATTATTATTAGAATTACTATTGAAATAAAAATATATTACTAAATTATAAAAATATTTTCATTAAAAGTAATTATAATTCTTTTTAAATATTATTGTAGATAATTTGTTATTGTGTAGATAGTTTTTTTTATAACGGATAAATATTCAAATTAAAAAAAATAGTTAGTTAAAGGTTAGAATAGTGTGAGAAATTGTATCCTCTTTATATATTGTTAATATTTTATAGACAATAATAATATTATTATGATTAATATTATAATAATAATATTATTATTAACAATATTAAAAGTATATTAATTATAATTTTAATAATAATAATAATATTGATAATAACATTAATAATATTAAAAATGATATTAATAGTATTAAAAAATATATTAATATTATTAATAAAATTAATAATATTAATAATCTTATTATTATTAATATTAATAATTGTATTAATATTAGTTATAATATTAATATTATTACTATTAATTTTATTAATAATATTAATGTTAATAATAATTCAATATTAATAATAATATTTATAATTTTAGTAATATTAATCATATTATTAATAATATTAATAAAAATATGAATAATATTAATAACAATATTAATAAAATAGTAAAAATATTAATAATAATATTATTATTAATAATATTAATAATTTAATAATCATATTAATAACAATAATAATATTAGTATTAAAAATATTAATAATAAATAATCTACATACTTTTACCAACGAATAAGTATACAAATTATAAAATTCACAACTTGTACTATTCATCGTTAAAATTCTATTGATAACTATTTTACGGACAAATATAAATGTAGATAATAATTTGTATATAATGTTGAATTTACCTACGAATCTGCATTCGTATGTACTAATCAGTAGGTAAATTAGAAATTTCTTGTAGTGATTTAAAACGAGACGGGTATGAGAACGATGACAAGTCTTGGAATGAGTATGGGAACGGGGACGAGGTAGATATGTACGTACCATCGTCGTTCTCACACTAATTTAAAAAATCAAATATCACTCATACACATACCTATTTGGATAATATCTTCCAGGACAAGTTCAGTCCTCATTCCTACTTGAGCCATATACTTAGATCTCTTCCAACAAGTTACAAAACATAAAGCATATTGTTTCTCTAGTGTCTAAGCGACTAATCTTCACATGAGAACCTTAACAAATTGCACAGTCTCGCATGTTTTGGAACCCCTACATGGTTCTCACTTGAGCGACCACTCAATTGCTTGAGTGATACCTCTTCTCAATTTCCTTAGCCTATATCAATTAAGTTACATGTTTTCTCTTGAGTTATCCTTCTCATTGCTTGAATGACTACATTCTCACTAGAGTGATGGTGATGTAACCTTGAATTGAGCATCACCATCTAAACTAGCCCAACCTTACAAGAAGATGATTAGGAGCAAGAAACAATATTCAAAGTTAGGTTAAACATCTCAAGCTAGGTCACATGGTCTCACCATTACTCAAAAGATCATCAAGAGCAGAACATTAGAGCATGGGCCAGACTACCAACTATTATTTCTTTTAATCTTTTTTAAAGAGGATGGGTTAAATAGCATAAATTGGACTTGTTCATGATCCATGGGAGGGTGAAACCCTAGCTTCTAGAACGCATCACATGTGTAGCCCACATAGTCACAATTTTTACATTAAGCGCATGCTTAGTGTGTAAAACGTGACCCCTGCTAGATCCACAATTAGTGGAACATTTTTAGGAGTTAAGCTAGCTTATTTTGAATTTCAAATTTCCTCCATGCCTTAATCACATGGAAACTATCACTATAAAAAGGTGGTCATCCCCTATTGTAAATCACATTGAATTTTAAGAAAAGAAACTCTACTTCAATAAACTTCTGATTGTTCTAAAATTTCCTCTGAGTTTTATCTTGGATGGCTTCAAGTGGTAACTCCTCTTCACTTATTTTGGATACCTCTTCCAAGTGGCGTGACTACCTCCATGCTTCCACCTTCACTGAATCCTCTTTATCCATCTAAGTGTCTTCCTCCTTTCTATATGGTCTTGTTCAATTCCTTTTATTCATTGTCTTTACTTGTTGCTTCATTTCAATTCCGCAAAATATCAGCAATTAGAGTGTGTGTATTTTTTCTTTTCCACTTTGAAGAGAATTTTCGCACTTACTTAACTACTTGATTATGTTCGTGTCCAGTGGCGATCCTCACTAAGTCATCACCTTATCTTTTTAATCAAATTTCTAATCAAAGTGAAATTAATAACTCAATGCACAAGTCTACTAAATAAACTCATATCAGATGGTGAGAAATGAAGATAATTATTAAATGTCGATTGAGTGACATTGCACCCGAGAGCACCATTTTTCAATTTTCAGAGAAATCAACTACGAGTTTAATCTCCATAAATAACTTGCTCCAATTCATCCAAATTATCAAACATATTGATAAACCATCTCCAAAAGAATCACTAAGATCATATATACTTTGTAATACTCTAAAATCCTATACAAAAGTATACCTATCAACTTCCACATACATAATAATCCAACTACCAAAATACTCACATATCTAAACCACAATATATGGATTAGATGCTAATTATTAAGTATCCTTACTTAGAGATAGTGTGCCCATAAACAAAAGCTTTCATCTACACTTTCATAAATCTAACAAAACTCCAAGTAAATCACTCAAGTGTCAAACCCTACACCAACATCATCTCTCCCTTACAAACCACCCAAAGAGAAGAATAAAAGGGAATAAAATCCTTAGTAGGAGTTGAACCACTTACTTGAATTACAACTTTGATTGACTTACTTTGATCCTTATTTTGTTGCCTCCTTAAAGATGTAATTTGCTAGTATAATAGAGTCCTAGTTATTATCTAAGCACTGAGAGAAAATGAGTTTTAGAGAGATAAATGTTTTAATGAAATAAAAAATAGATGTCTATATTCTATTTATAAACTTTTTTGTTATTTATCCATTTAAAATTTATCTTTAAATAAAACTTAGGTACTAAGTTAGCATACCAAAAGGACTTGGAATGGATCATGTGTTAGTTTATAATAGGACATACTTAGTACAAATCTTTTGGAAAACGTCAATGCTGCAAGGAGCATCAATTCTTCTTATGACTACTTATTTTAATTTTATAATAATAATAATTAATTATTATACTATTTTGGTATAATTACCTTATTGATCTTTACATTAGAGGTCAATATTTAATTTAGTATAGTGATTTTAAAAAAAAAATCAAGTTGGTCCCTTTGTTTTTAAAAAAATACCCAAATTGGTCCTTTCTGTTAACCTCCCAACGACTTCAAATGTTGTTGATGTGGCACAAAAAAATTGCTGATATGGACTGTGAATTAAGAGAAACATGGGGTTGGATATTATGTGAGGTGGCAAGTGGGAGTTGACAGATTTGTAAAGTTCAACATTGGAGGGTTAGGGTTTCTCTCATTTGTAAATGTTTTTGGAGGGTGTTCTATCAACGAATACCATGGTTGTTTGTGGAGGTGGTTGGAGTTTAGGGTGTTTGTTAGAGGTTGCTGGTGGAGTTCGCTTTTGTGGATTCGTTGATGGGAGGAGTTCTTCTTTTGAGTTACATTAACAAAAGGTTGTGGTTCAGGGTGCTTTTCAACCTCACTTGAATCCAAACAAATAAAGGGATGACAATTGAAAAACGACCCATTGGGGATAGTGAGAAATGTGGTGAAAACCACACCCCCAACATATATGAGAATCATCGTTTGGAAAGAAGTCATTACATATCCACTTGCAGATGCAATCACGGTAAATGCAAGCAACATTACTTGCATTAGTTGTGATGTGAGCTGATTTTAGATTTAGCCATTTTAGATGTGACACTTCTCTTAGGATTGAGATTTTGTTAATTAAATGGTGAGAACCCAAAGAAGATCCCCACTAGACACGAACTTAACCAAGTGGTTAAGTAAGTGTGAAGGTTCACTTCTAGAGGGCAAAGGAAAAATACAAGTATATGGTGATTGATGATGAAGGGAGGATATTAAATGAACATGGAAGGAAACATAAGAGCATGATAGAAACCGAATTGACAATGGAGAAAAAACAAGAACATAAGAACACAAAGATACATGATGTAATGGAAAAAGATGAAAGAAGGAAATGCTTATGAGATGGAAGAGAGTTGGTCACGCCACTTGGAGTGTGGTCTTCCTCCAAGATAAGTGAGATGACTGCCACTTGAGAGCTCTCCAATCACTCAAAATGAGACCTAATGCTAAGAGGAAACAAGCCTCACAAACACCTCACACAATTTGTGCAGAGTAACTTTTCTATTCAAATTCAACATGAAAAATACAAGGAGTATGTAACCCTATTTATAGGAGACGGTGCCTTGGAAAAAAAGAAGCAAGGGTAGGATGAGAAACCTAAAAATGGGGTTGCCTTTAGGGTTTGACTAAGTCAAAACCACACCTTAGGCTTGTTCTTCTAGAAACTAGGTAAAAAACAAGCTAAAATGATAAGCACACCTCCCCTATTATGCTAAAGACACATATTCTTTGCCTATCTTGCTATTTGGATCCCTCAATTGAGCCCAATTTATTTACAATGTGTTTTATTCTTAAGAAAATCAGCAGGAAGAATATTAGATGCTCTTATTTTTGAACATTTCTCCCTCTAGTGAGGTCTGTTAGATCCTTGGTGAGGTCTTCACTTAATTGTTGAGATGACTTCTCATGGTGTGAATGGTAATGTGCATCCTTGGTCATCTCCTTATTGGCTTGGTTTGTATCATGTCCCCCAGGTTTGAGAGAATTCGACCTCGAATTTAGAACTCATGCAAATAACATAGCTAGTTTGTTCACATATAAGATAGTGCAGGGTGTGGGATGTGAAACAAACTTATGTTCTTTGAGCTTGGGGAGTTCAAAAGGGTGAGCTCTTATTACAAGCCATGTTGGGAAAGAATATTTGGGGATGAAAAAGCTTGGTGATAAAAATCCTCTCAAAAGGTGAGAACCCTTCGGAGGTGTTTGATGTTCATCTCAAAGTTTCTTTGTCCAAGATGTCAAGTAATTTTTATTTGGTAATGAAAAAGATAAGGAAGAAGGACACCTTGGAGGTGTAGTTTGTAGCATGGCACGATTCAACATGATTGATTAAGTTGTGTAAGATGATATTTTGTGTCTCGGTTTATCTTTTTCTTGTTCTTTTTCATTTTCTCTTTTGTTTTTCATTTTTATTTGGTCATCATGAACTTCTTTGGGAGGGTTTTAAGATAACTTTGTGCCCTTGGAAGATAAAAGAAATGTGATTAGTTTGGCCATCATGTAGAACTTGTCTATCATATTGTCAGGGTCTTCCCAAAAGAATATGTGTTGTTTCCATTACCACAACATCCTATAAAACCTCATCTTTATATGTTCCTATAGCAAAAGTTATGAGGACTTGTTTATTAACAATGATTTCCCTCTCTTTACTAAGCCATTGGAGCTTGTAAGGCTTTGCATGAGAGATGGTGGATAACCCAAGCTTTCCCACCACTCTTGTACTTGCCACATTTGTGCAACTACCCACATCCACAATTAAGGAACACAGTTTGTTATTGATAAGACACCTTGTGTGAAAAATGTTTTCCTTTTGACTTTCATCAAAAGGTTTTTGAATTTGACCAAGCATGCGCTTTATGACTAACAAGTCTCCCTCACATGGTAACTCACACTCTTCCTCACTTTGGCTTTTTGAAGATGTAGGGGACTTAGACCTTTGAGAGCTATGGTCACTCATGAAAACTCCCCCTTTGATCATTATGGTTCTTTTTGAAGGACAATTAGTTGCTATGTGCCCATAACCTAGACATTTAAAATATTTTTTACTTGATGTTTTGGTGGGTGAATTAAGTGTAGAGGTTGAGGGTGGAGAAACTCTAGGATTGTAAGTGGTGTCTTTCACAAATTGGAAGGAAAAGTTTTTGAAGAAGTTTTATTTTTTTCCTTCCATGATGAGTGGTAGAATCCATCATTATGAGTAGTTTTGAAATAAGTTTTCTTTAAAATTTGTGATTCAACCTTGATGGCTAGGTGAACCAACTTTTCCAAAGAGGAATACTCATAAAGTTCTACCACATCTTGGATTTCTCTTCTTAAACCACTTACAAATCTAGCTATCTTTAACTCCTCATTTTCATGCATGTCAATTTTAGTCAAAGTAGTTTCAAGATCTTTAAAGTACTCATCTACACTTCTAGGTCCTTGTTGAAGCCGTTGGAGCTTCAACAAGAGTTCCTTCCTATAGTGAGGAGAAACAAACCGTGCGTGCATGCATAATTTTAAATCGTCCCAAGTGACCACAGTCGGCCTTTTGTTTAGTCCAATGTCCACTACAACTTTGTACCACCATTGCATGACATAGTCTAAAACTCTAGGGAAGTTAACCTAACTTTAAATTTATGAAAATCAATAAAAATTAAATTTAATTAGTACTCCTTACACCAACTCATTTAAATAAAAAAAATCTTTTAAATAAAAAAATCTTTACATTTTAAAAAAATAAAAAGTACTAAAAGTTTAATAAATTTTAATAAATTTTAATTGTTTTAAAAAATATAAAATTATAATTACATAATAAAAAATTGTATTTAAAAAAATAAAAAAATTATTTATATAATAAAATTTATATAGATATATTCTTTTACCTCATTTTACATTCTTCAACTAGTTAACTAGTACTAATCAAGTAAGCTAAGGTTACAAGTAAGGAAATTATCAAGTAATTAAGTAAGCTAAGGTTATAAGTTAGGTAATTATCAAATAGTTTAATTTTTGAGTTTAAACTCTCATTGCCGTTGTTTAAGATATTTTTAGAAGTTTATTTATTTTTTTCACATAAATTTGATCTAGGTCACCTATACTTTTATTTTTATTTTTATTTTTTGATTTTATGTTATTTTTCGTGTAATAATACGTTTTTTCCTAACATATTATATATATATATATAGATAGATACCTACCAACCAGTTTATCAATTAACTTTGCCAAATAATATCTTAAATTTATAAAATAATCTATTATGATTTTTATTTTGTATAAAAATAAATTATTTATTATATTATGAATATCAAATACTTATTTTTTATTAGTTGATTATAGTATTTATATGAAAAATACTTGGAATTCACATAGTGCACTGGTGGCTTTGAAATCGCCACTATTTTTAGAATTATTACTATTATATATATATATATATATATATATATATATATAATTTTAATATTTATTTATAAATATTCTAGTAACAATTAAAAACTGTAAAACAATATTCAATAACGAATAACGATTTAAATTTGTGAGTTTGGTACGAGAAAAACTCAGTTATTCGGAAATTTTAAATTGGAAATGCTGGTTTCCGAGGTTTAATTTGTGTTTAAAAAATAATATTTTGAGAAAATCATGTTTCCTGAAATTGATTTAACCTAACCTTTCTACAAAATTGTTCTCATAGATGTGAGAATCTAACTTTCTCAAATTGTTTTTTTTTTTCATAAACATGTCATGTAACTTTTATTAAATTATTTTGATGTGATAAACAATCAATTTTTCTAATAAAACATTATGTTACTCTCTAATTCTCATAGAAAAAATTACATGAATGTTTTCAATATTTTTTTTATCAACTAAACGTACTATTGTTGTTTTAAAAATCAGGATTTGTGATTTTTTATACATGAAAAATATTTCTTCTGCCAATCGACATCGATTATAGCAATAATACTTTGTGGATATTTTTGTTATATAATAAATTTGACATATTTCTCTCTTTAACTTTCTTATGGGTTCTTTAAAGAGATGTACTCGAAACATACATCTCTTATAATATAAACAAATAATAAAATATCCCTTTTGACTAAAAATATTAAAAAAGTATTTTAGAATATTTGTACTTATATATATATATATATAATATATATATATATATATATATATCCTTTTCATTTGATCATTTATCTGAAAGATACTAATAATATTGTTTGTTTTATGGAAAAGTTTACTTTCACAGTGATAAAGCACATCTAGTTATTATTATCATCTGGGTTGTGAATTTTTCATTATTCTATATATGGATGGAAGAAGATTAATTTAGTGAGAGGGTATATAGGGTTGAATGAAAAATGATTAGAAGATAAGTAAGAGAATTAGAAAAAGAATGATTTGATAAGTGGAATAATTGTGTAGTTAGTGGGATGCACAATTTTCACGTGGTATTAAATAGTTGAAGAGAGAAAAGGGGTAAGGCAATGGGGAAGTGGGAGTGAAAGAAAATAGAAAATAGAAAAGAGGCATTTACCAAAAGTAGAAAAAGGAAATGGCTTTATGAAAAGAAGGAGAAATACTTGGCTTATATATTTATACCAAGCATGAAAAAATGAAAAGGACTAAGCTGAGCATCTCTTGTACTACGCCTATGGTGACCCTATTCACACGTTTTTAATCTATTTTGATTTCAAACTCTTCTTTAATTTTATGTGTCACTCTTTGATATTGATCCAATTGGGTGTGCAGTTCTGGATGCTACCATTTGTTTTTCACTTTCGTGTTTCTGTGTTAGTTTGCACCATTGAGGGTCGCCCAATTTGGTCCCTATAGTTATTGCCAAAGTACCATTTTATCAAACTGACATTGATTCATGCATAGGTCACGCCAAACACTTTGCCGCATTCATATCAAATTCGGTTAGACATGTACAAAACTCAGAAAGTTACCTTCTTCCCCTCCTTCATATAACACTCCACAACTCCTACTCGTGCACTCAACAAATTTCAGCACATGCCCTTCCATCATTTCTCATTCTCATATCCAATGGCCACCCATTTTCAGCACGTTTAATTACTATTGCCTCTCTTCTCTCCAAAACTGCATGTGAAACTTGCACACCTTAATGCATGCGTATGCGTGGCAGATTTCACACCGGGAATTATCACCATCTAACACCCCATGTGCTCTATTACCTCAAATGGAAAATACCTTCACTCTCCACTCACTTTCTTTCTTCTAACTCTGTTATGTCATTTTACACCGCAATTTTTCCCAGCCTTCACCTTCCAAAAACCTTGTGCTGTGTGCTGTGTGCTGTGTGCTGTGCTGTGCTGTGCTAGATGCCTTTAGCATTTATTCTGATAAAAGATTCTAACAAATCCCTTATATAGTTCAAAGGCGTGACAGTCAAAAGTACCTCGAACAATTCATAGCTGGGTACCGTCTATGTAGAGCTCTTAGTGGAAGTTTCTCAGAAATGATCAAGCAAATGTATGGATCAACGTACAAATATGTATATATGCACTATGGAAACCACAACTTATGCTACCCTCTTTTTCACCTTCTCTAGCCCTTCAATAAATCCTCAACTTCATCCCAACTCTTACTTACAAACATATACCTAACCTTTCTTTTCCCAAAACTATATTCCATCTAGATAACTCATACCATGCCATACCTAATTCAAATAACACCCCACTCAACTTTATCTTAATCATTAATCTTCTGTCATCTCATCACCCATTGTCACTTATTTACATCATCAAATTTTACACAATCTTCATCTTTAACATATATATATGTAATTCTTAATTTCAGATAAGGTCATGGAAGATTCTACAATCAAATTACAATATGTAAATCTAATTTTATTTTTTACATTAGTCTAAGAGTTTTATTTTTAATTTTTATTATTTGAGTAAAAAATTACATTGTCAATTGGAGTAGATTTTTTTAAAAAAAAATATGTTGATTTTAGAGGAGATATAATTAGTTCGTTTTATGTTAATAATAATAATAATAATAATAATAATAACCTTTAATGTAATAGCTACATTCAAATCAATCCTCTCTACCTATTCCACAAAAATTAAAAACAGAAAACATAATTATTTCAAGATTTATAAATAAAATAATCAGTGTATGCATTCTAATGTATAGTCTTCTTTTGTCCGTTCCACTTAAATCTAATTAAATGAGACGAACATGTAAGTATCTTACCTTTAATTAAATGAAATGAACACATAATATATTTAAAATGTGATTGAGAAAATTTAAAATTTACCCTTATAATAAAATTTTCATTTCATTGGTGGGTATAGAATTTAAGGACTATAAAATCACATAAAAATATAGTATTTGAGTATTATGTCCATAATTAATTGCCAATAGGACGTTCATGAAATGACAAAAACAATTATACTGATATAAATATGATAACTATAAAAGAACAAAACAAAAACAAATAATTCAAAAGTAGCCCATCTATCTACATAGTCAAATATATATATTTTTATAGTCACTTATCCATGTATCTAAGTATCAATAGATCGATAAATTTGTCTTCCTAGACCTGAGAATGGATTAGAACTTAACTAATATGTTTATATTTGATCTCTCTTTTTCCATGCTCAAATTGTTGATGTACCTAAATAAATGAATTTATTGATTAAACATAATTATTAAAATATTAGAAAACACAATTAAATAAAAATATATATGACTTACATTAGTCTCAATTGTATTACTCAAATGTTTAACATGGAATGATTTCTTTGATGATCTCTAATGCATTGATAAAGATGTACAATGAAAAAAAAAAGTTTTTCACTCTAAAACTTTGTTGTCAGAGTTACCTACAAAGGTTTGTGCCTCAACCTCAATAATATGGTCAACAATTCAGCTATAGGATCAACATCAAATTTTGTCATGCCATCATCACCATCATCCAAATCAGCTGTGAATTCAATTTAGAAAATTTGAAGATGTAGAGTACATACCCAAGTGACGTATAGTTGAACATTTAAAAGGGAGACATATCAATGTGATTGAATAGAAATGTCTACGATACAAATGCAAATTATACCTAAAGAAGGAAGAGAATGAATATTGGAGTATTAGAGACGATCACAAACGTAGAAACTACCGTCATCAGAGTAAAAAGGAGAAATCATAATAAATTTTCATTCACATCGCAAATACAAAGAGAAAGACGAAATAGAATGTTAGAACTATTAAAAAATTGTTTTGTGGAAAAAAATGTTATTGTATATTTTTTATGCTAATCTTGTGATCAATTGCCAATGTGACATAAATTATGCATTTTGAACTTGTGTTATAAGATATAAGATATTACACATTGAATATAAAAGTCTTAATTATTTATAAACATACACTACACGAAAATCATTAAATAGAAACTAATTTTAGAAACAAAAAATAATTAGTTGTTATAGTTACTAAATTAGAAACCATTTTAGAAACTAAAAAGACTTTTGGTTTCTAAACTAGTTTCTATTATTGTTAAATGATTTCTAAATTAGTAACTAACTAGCTACCAAGATTTTTCTACCAAATTTAGAATATAAATAATTGGTAGTTAAAACCTTGATAGCTAATTAGATACTAATTTAGAAACTATTTAATAATAATAGAAACTAATTTAGAAACCAATTTTTTTTTTTAATTTCTAAAATAGTCTTTAATTTAGTCATTATAGCAACTAATTATTTTTTTGTCTCTAAAATTGGTTTCTATTTCATGAATTTTCTGTAGTGATATTTTTATGACTTGTAAGTTTTTCCTAATTTTTGATATTATGATAAACTATTTTCACCTTTTAATACTTACTTAATCACTAAAATAACAAAATATAATTCCGTCATACCTTATTTCTAGTTGACATGTAGGGTGTATATGATTAAAATAAATGAGTTTGTATAAAATTAGGAAGTGATAAAAACTGAAGAAAATTAGGTATTGACACAGTAGTGGTATAGGAAATAAGGCATGACACAGAGACAGATATAAAAGCTTAATGGGTGATGATCCCAACTAATATAGCAACCTACTAAGGGCTGTGTCCTAAGCTTAACCTGCTTTCCACAATCTAGGAAAAAAATGTGATGATGACTAGAAGACAATTTATTTTCTGTTTTGCAGTAAACCGTGGAGATTGAGATTCTGTGACTGATGCATAGAGAAGTGACACATAATAAGAGTGAAAGTGTTGTGCACTTTTCTAAGTACTGTTAGGCAGAAGTGATATGTATAATTATGAATGACATTTAGGTACTTGAAGGGAAGCTGGTGAACTGCCATCTGCCACTTCTCGTCTTCAATGATAATGAACAAAGTTTTCTCAGCTTTGGGTTAGCTGGCAACTGTCCTACAAACTAAACTTGTCGACCACACCCACCTAATAGTCAAAAAGGGTGTCTTCTTGTCTTAATTACAAGCCCTTCGTCGGTGATATATACCTTAAACTATACAATTTTCAATAATAAATAAATAAATAACCCTACTTCCTCTCATATAACTCATTCATTCCTACATTGACAATTCTGTGCGTCTTGACAACTTATGCACCTTTGAATTGAATTGAGGTTTGCTCCTAAATATGTAGTTTGAATGGATGTGTTGTATTAGTCCCCTTGCTTTGTAGGGTTACTTGTTAGAAATATGTTGTTATAGGGTATCATTTTTTCCTCAAAGATGTGATGTTTCAAACGCTGTGAGTGCCACTTTGCTGTAATGTTTCGAATGATTTCAGTTCTGAAAATGGTGGAATATTATGCAGATACTCTTTGACAGGGTATCTTGTAAATAAAACTAAAAGTTAAATCTGTTTACAAAAAGTTAAATATGTTTCAATTTAGTCTAAACAAATTTTAAATTTTTTAAACCTTTCTATCTATAGTAATGGAATAAATCATTATTAATTTTTTTTACGTAAAAAATAATCTTTAACTCAATATTATAATATTTACGTTATTAATAAATCTACATAAAATATTTTAATACTTTAGTTCACACAAAAAAAAAAACTAGTTATCAAGTAAAAAAATAACAAAATCTATTTTAATAATTTTTTTATTATAAATATTAAGAAGGTCTATAACTTTTATTAAGAATAAAAATTATTTTTATATAAAATTATAAAAACCAAAAACATATTTAATTCCAAAATAAATAATAAACTAACATTGTTTACGTATAATGAAATGATATGGAAACCAATAATAGAGAAACAATCTAATAAACGAATTTATATAAAAAGAGGTTTAATTGAGTAGGTAGAATAACATTTACACTGTTGTTGTATGAATTCAAGTGATGATAAATTGATAATTGCTTATACATTATTAGAGGAGTACGGGTCAAAATTTGATGTGATATAAGTTCATTTGATGTAATTATAATTATCTATTAAAGTTACAATTTGCATTTAGGAACACACTTTATTTTGGAGTTTAAACTAATTTGATATCTTTTAAACTTGCAATTTTAAACACAGTCATCTAAAAACGGGTGAAATATTATTTAAGGAATAGAGAACTAAATGCTTCATATGATAAATGAGGAAATGCACTTCTATAGTTAGAATTGTCTTTTGGATATTATTTTAATATTACTTTTGTTTTGATAACTACTTCTAACCTACATTTAATACAATATCACTCAGATTATTTAAAGATAAAATTAAATATGATTTATCTTATTAATATTATATTATAAAATATAAATAAATAATTTCACATCATTTAATATTATATATATAGTACCGATAGGTACCAGACGAGTCAGTCACTTGGTCTCGGTGACCGATCGACCGCATTAATATACATTAGAGACGCTAAATAAATGATAGTAATGACAATTATGGAAACTCACTACGAATCATAATTATGTCCCACCGAATCCAAGTGACATTTCCGAGAAATCAGTTAATATTGATTTAGTGGAAGATATTGATTTATTAAAAATATTATCCAAAATTACCAATATACCTCCCTATAAATTAGGGGTCAGTATAGAAATCAGTTGATATAACAACAAATGAGGAGACTTGAAGTGAGGAGCACAGAAACGACCGACGCATCAGCAATTGTACAACTAGTTCCAGGTACAATCTAAACCAACTTTGTTTATCCAAGTATTAAAAAGATACTTGGATAAAATTAAAAATATTGTAAAGACTATAGAAAAATATATTATTTTATTATACCTTATAAGATGTTATAAACATTTACAAAATATTTTTATAACGTGTTTTTAATATACTCTTAACGCTTTTGAAAAGCAAAAACATGTTTATATAAGTTAACATCAGTCCATAAATTTATTTATTGGTGTTTTCTCAATTATAATTTATATTCTTATCTCAACCTTTATTAGTTCCTAACTAGTATAATGTAGTTATTTATTGTATTTTGTAGTAGTTACACTCATAGTCTCCAATTTATTTATTATACTACAAATCAAAATCAGCATAATTAGACCAATTAATTGACACACAAAAGTAAATAAACAATGTGATTACAATAACTTCAGTTGTATCAACATAAGCTTACACTTGGTTTATCGGTCAATATGTTGTATGTAGAATAGACACTAAAAATATTAAAAAAAAATTGGTTCAGGTACATTACATTGTGTAAGGTTAATGTTATATGATAAATGTAAAAGAAGGGAATTTTCTTAAGTAAGTGAGGGACTTTGTGCAAGGAGTAAAATCATATAATATTGTCAGATTGTAAGGATATAATGTTAATAACGTCTGCATTGGAAAATAGTTATTGAAAGATATTTAAATAATTTACTATAATTTATTTAATAAAAATTGACTTACTCGTGTATATATACAACAAAATAAATTTGTTTCTCTCTTTTGATCAAGCTATTATTGATGTACATTTGTGTTACACATATGTAATGAATAGAGATTCTTAAAGAACTTACATCATACATAAGTGCACCATGGATATGCATAACTATTGATTATTTGCTACAATCTTTAGCATATCATGCGTGTGTGTTGGATCGAGCGTTTACCACTAAGTCAAAACTTATATCTAATACTCAACGCAATTCTTTGTACTTAAGAGGAAGTAGTGAAAGTGTTAAAGTCAAATAAAGGAGCAATAGGATGGACTCTATCTGATTTGAAAGGCATAAATCCTTCTTATTGTATGCACAAAATTCACATGGAACAAGACTTCAAACCTGTAGCTCAACCTCAAAGATGTTTAAATCCTATTATGAAGGAAGTGGTAAAGAAAGAAGTTCAGAAGTTGTTGGAAGCATAGATGATTTATCCTATATGAGATAGTGCCTGGGTCAATCCTGTGCAAGTAGTTCTAAAGAAAAGTGGCATGACAGTAATTCATAATGACAAAAATGAGTTAATTCCAACAAGAACAGTCACAGGTTGGAGGATGTGTATTGATTATAGGAAACTCAATCAAGCCACAAGAAAAGATCATTTTCCATTACCCTTCATGGATCAAATGTTGGAGAGATTGGCAGACAAAGCTTATTACTGCTTTATGGATGGTTGTTCAGGTTATAATCAGATTGTTGTAAATCCAGAAGATCAAGAGAAGACTGCTTTCACTTGTCCTTTTGGTATTTTTGCATATAGAAAGATGTCATTTGGATTGTGTAATGCTCCAACAACTTTTCAAAGATGCATGTTTGCTATTTTTGAAGATATGTTGGAAAAGGGCATTGAAGTTTTCATGGATGAATTTTCTATTTATGGAGCTACTTTTAGTTCTTGTTTGAAGAATTTAGATACCATACTAAAACGGTGTGTGGAGACTAATCTTGTCCTCAATTGGGAAAAATGTCCCTTTATGGTGAGAGAGGGTATAGTTTTAAGACACAAAATCTCTAGCAAAGGGATTGAGGTAGATAGAGCCAAAGTTGAAGTTATTGAAAAGCTACCTCCACCAGTCAACATCAAAGGAATCAAAAGTTTTCTGGGTCATGCTGGTTTTTACAGGAGATTCATCAAGGATTTTTCAAATATTGCAAAACCTCTCTGCAATTTACTGAATAAGGATACTCCATTTAATTTTGATGAAAATTGTTTAATTGCTTTTAAGAATTTAAAAGAAAAACTCATTTCTGCACCCATAATCACAGCACCTAATTGGCTTTATCATTTTGAACTGATGTGTGATGCTAGTGATTATGCAGTAGGAGCAATATTGGGGCAAATAAAACTTGAAAAATTTAGATCTTACCTTATTGGTTCTAAAGTGATTGTTTTTACTGACCATGCTGCAATTAGGTACTTGTTGACAAAATCATATTCTAAGCCAAGACTAATGAATGGATTCTTCTACTGCAGGAATTTGATTTAGAAATAAAGGATAAAAGGGCAGTGAAAACAATGTGGCAGATCACCTATCAAGACTTGCAAATGAGGAAGTAATTGCACTTGAATCAGAAGTGATAAATGAGTTTCCTGATGAAAAACTCCTTACAATTCAAGAAAGACCATGGTTTGCAGATTTGGCAAATTTTAAAGCTGCAGGAGTAGTTCCTGAAGATTTTGGATGGCATTAAAAGAAAAAGTTCTTTAAAGATGCTAATCATTATGTATGGGATGATCCTTATCTATTCAAAATTGGTGCAGATAACTTGATAAGGCGGTGTGTTACAAGAAATGAAGCTAAAAATATTCTATGGCATTGTCACATTCACCATATGGAGGTCATTTCAATGGACAATGGACAACAACTAAAGTGTTACAATCTGGATTTTATTGGCCAACTCTATTCAAAGATGCACATGAACATGTTCAAAAGTGTGATAGTTGTCAAAGAACTGGAGCTATTACAAGAAGGCATGAAATGTCGTTGCAGAACATTCAAGAGATTGAAGTATTTGATTGCTGGGGAATTGATTTTATAGGACCACTGGCATCATCATTCTCAAATGAATATATCTTACTAGCAGTTGAGTATGTCTCTAGATGGGTGGAAGCAGCTGCAACTCAGAAAGTTGATGCCAAAATTGTAATCAAATTTCTCAAGAGAAATATTTTCACCAGGTTTGGTACTCCTAGAGTTTTGATAAGTGATGGAGGTTCACATTTTTGTAATGCTCAACTTCAAAAGGTTTTAGAACACTATGGAGT
>Ga0123342_1002823_pt1 | contig 28572 bp, 13 predicted proteins | sample Turbeawhitnodule_FD_89960 | JGI IMG/M metagenome (GOLD analysis project Ga0123342, IMG submission 89960) | Root nodule microbial communities of legume samples collected from Mexico - Turtle bean Mexico white nodule | ecosystem: Host-associated > Plants > Roots > Nodule | place: Mexico: Nepantla... | reverse complement strand
TTTCTAAATTGGTATCTAATTAGCAACCAAGGTTTTAGAGACTAAATTTAGAAACTAAATAATTGGTATCTAAAACCTTAGTTGCTAATTAGATACCAATTTAGAAACTATTTAACAATAATATAAAATAATAGAAACTAATTTAGAAACCAATTTTTTTTTAGTTTCTAAAATGGTCTCTATTTTAGTTTCTATTGTAATTAATTATTTTGGTCTCTAACAATTAGTTTCTATTTCATGATTTTATTGTAGTGTATGTAATACAAAATTAATATCAAATTGCCTAATTAAATCAATAATATTCAAACCCAAACCAGAAGGTGACACCCAACTCATAACAATCTTCATCATTAATACTATAATAATCTTAATTCAATCTTCTCTCAATTTCTTATCAGCAGGATATATGGTCAACTTTGCCTTCATTTTTCTTTTGAATTCTATTTCTTTACCTTTTCTATTTTTATAATTTTTTTTTCTGGATTGAAGTGTTGGAAAATTTATATATGTTTAGATTTATGAATAATGTATTTAGTTTTTGAATAATTGTGTATTTACATTTTTATTTATATAAATATTTATATATCACTACTAGTATAAAATTATTAAATAAAAAGTAAATTTTAAATAAAATAATAATAATTAATTATTAGATATTATTTTATAAAAAAAAATATTGATATATAAAATAGTTTCTATTATTAATATAAATTTATAAAATAGTTTTCAAAACTTTAACTATCAATTTTATAATTTAAAGTAATTTGTAGTTGAAATCTTAGTAATAAATTAGATGTTAATTTAAAAATTATTTTGAATATTAATAAATTTTTTAGTTTATAAAATAGTATTTAGTTAATATAATAGTTAATTATTTTTATCTTTAAAATTAGTTTTTATTTAATGATTTTTTATAGTATATAATCTATTTCTAAAAAATATATTTATTTAAATAGTAAATAAATAAAATATTATGACAGTGTTGGTACTAATTGTGGTGAAGATATGTTAGTGGCAAAGGGATGATGACAAAAATAGTAATAAATACAATTGTGGAAACGACCATGATGACAGAAATAATTGAAAGAAAAGTTGAAATAAATCTTTTGTTGTTTTATTCAAAAATTAATAAAACATCTTAGAATCTTATTGTTTGGAAAATATATTCATTCTTTTCTCTTGAATATTATAACATTTTGCTCTAATGTAAGTTTCTTAGTCGTACACTAAAGGCATTTAAAAAAGTTTTTTCTTAAAAGCTTGAGTAGTAAAGTAGGTTAAATAAATATTCTGGTTTTAGAGATTGTTAATAAAGTTGTGTATTAAATATATCAAATAATAAATAAAATGTTTCATAATAGATGGGAACTTTTTAAAATTTGTAAATATTTATAAATAGAGAAACAATTTTTTCACGTAATATGAAAGTTATGAAAGTGATAAGCTTTCCCCAATATATAATCTTAGCAAAACTCTTTAAAACTGGAAGTCATATAAAATTTTAATGACAATTTTTTACGGACTAAAAGTTGTGTTCATTTTTAAATGTGGAAAAATCCCATAATCATTAATAATAATTTAATGGATTGGTTTGATTGAAAAACATGTTGGATAATCGATATGTTATTAGATTCATTAGATAATTAATTTGATACGAATACTAACAAATAATGATTTGAGGATTTAAATTGATTTGATAAAAACATTTAATTTATATGAAGTCAAAGAACGAGCATAAAGTGAGAAGATGAAAATGTATCTGTTTTTCATTTTTAAAAAGTTGTGTTTATAAAATGTATTAATTTAGATAATGAATAGGTGAATTTTCCGTTTTCACCTTAAATATATATAAAAAGAGAATTCTTTTTTTATAAAATATTAAAAATTTTAGATACAACATTATTTTTAGTGAAAACTAAATTATTTTTTTGAGTGGTTGTAACGTTTCAAATTTATAATACAACATTTTTAAATATAATGTATTTGATAATATTATTTTTAGACAATTTAAATATTTTATTATTATTTTTAAATATTATAATACAAAAAGAACAAAAGTTTAAAAAATATTATTAAAAAAAAAACAAAAAATAATACAACCTCATTTCCAGGAAAAGATGGAAAAAAAAATCAATTTTACATATATATGAAGAGGTAACAAAATTTGAAAAAAAAAAAGAGGAAATGAGGTTATAGAAAAATTTAGAAAAATACCATTAATCTAATCCTAGTGCGATCGCATTTTATTTATTTATTAATTTTACAATTACATCTTCTCATTGTGATGTACCTAACTTCACCTTGTTTATCTATTTTTTATTTTTTTATTTATTAATCTTACAACTATCTTTTTTATTTAAAGTGTTTTTAACTTTATTTATTTATTAATTTTACAACTATATTTAATCGTGATGCTACTAATCTAACCTTGTTTATATATTTGTTACTTTATAATTATATTATCTTAGTGAATACTTTTAATCTTAATCTTAATTTTATTTTATTTAATAATTATCATTATTTAGTATGGTGTTTTTTTGTTCCATATTGTTTAATAATTTATTGTTATTTAATTTATATATATATATATATATATTAGTTAATTTTAATTATATTAATTAATTGTCTTTGGTTGATAAATAAATATTTTTTCTTCTCATAATTTTTCTTAATTTTTATAATTTCATATAAAAATAATTATTATTACTAAATACAATATTTCTCCTTATAATTATTTATAATAAATATTTAAAAATTTAATAAAATTATAGTTAGAGGTTTCATCTTGAGGATTCAAAATACTCTTATGTTATTTTGATAAGCATGGTAAAACTAATTTGTTCTATAAAAACTTACTCAAATATACGAAATAACACTAAAAAAAAATTGAAATACAAACTAATTTTAAAAACAAAAATAATTAGTTACTATTTGATTAAATTAAAAACTATTTTATAAACTAAACAAAAATTATTGGTATCTAAACCAATTTGTATTATTAATAAAAAAAAATTATATTCTAACTTATTATTGGTATCTAACCATTAACTGTCAAGATTTTAGCTACTTACTAATTTATATTCTAACTTGGTCTCTATTAGTCTTTTAGAGACTAATTTAAAATAAAAGATATTAGTAACTAAAACCTAGTAGCTAATTTAGAAATCTTTTTATAGATTTTTATTAATAATAGAAATTCCTTTAGGTATGAATAATTTTTTAGTCCCTAATTTAGTTAATATAGTGATTAAGTATTTTTTGTTTTTAAATTTAGTTTCTATTAATGATTTTATTATAGTTGATAAATTTAATTTCTATTAATAATTTTATTATAGTCATAATTTCATTAATTGAAAAACTAGTGGATACTTTATATATAATGTGCATTTTTAAAGCACATAAAATAAGAATATTTTGTTATATTTTATTTCATTTAAACTTTTTCAATATTTAATAGTAACTAGTACGGATCAAACTGATTGGAAAACTTACTTACATAATAGTTTTATTAATTTGTTTTGTTCAAATATTAAAAGGAGTAATCAACAATGATTAGAAAAGTTACTTTCTTATTTCTCTTGTCGAAATATTAAAATGACTAATCAAATGTGTTTAGAGACACACAATGATTTATTTAAAAGTTATAAAAAAAAGCATAACATGCTTTAGCGAATAAGAGTGTAACAACACATATGCATATAGTAAATTGTGGAACCTCATAGATTTTTTTTATTGTGCAAGTAAAAAGGTTATCTCACACCATCTTGTTGGAGCTTTATTTGAATTTATTACTTGTTATCAATGTGTTTTAGTGTTATTTTTTTTGTAACACATTGAATTATTATATCTAGAAGCTCTGACATTTTTTTTTTTAATTTTTAAAGTTGAGTGTTTTTTTTTCATAGAGACAAGTTACAATGAATTAACATTGATCAATTATTAATATTATAAATAAAATAAAATAGATAGTTTAGGTTCTGTTTAGAATAAGAAATGAAATTCTATTGAATAATAAAAATAATAATATAACTAAATTTGTGATTTGAAATTAAAAGCAAAATTAAAAAATATAACATAATAACTTAACTTAAATTAAACAATAAATAACTTGTAAACAAAAGCAACAAAGTGACATTATTACTAAGATTTCTCTTAGTTATGAGAAACATAAAACATTACATAAAAGGACTATATAGTCACCTCACACTAAAGACATAATCTTAATCAATTAGGAGACAACCATTGTAATTCAATCCCATAATTCCAAGTTTCAAGAGGGTCATCAGGCGTGAAACCTACCAAACAAGTGTAAGATGTGCAACTCCCAATCTTGATTCTGATCTTATGAGAGTTCATGGCTGAATCCTTTAAGTAATGACAACAAAGGGTGTTCATACAACCAAATCCTTCCTCCACATTTTTCTCAAACTGTCTGCAAATACTATTTGAAGAACAATTGAGTGGAGACTGAAGGATATTACTAGTGCAATTAAATAACAAGACTGTGTTATGTGTAGATATATTGAAAGGTAAACTTTCATCAAGCAACAAACCTCCCATTAAGAGATCAGAAGAATAACAAGTGTTTTTTAAAATAAGGGGTGGTCTAATCACAAGTTTGTTAGCACTTGGATCAATTCTAAGGATCTTATAGTAAGTTCCTGTTCCAGAAAGAAACTCTAACTCTTCATCATTGCAATAGATTTTGTACCTTTTATCTCCACAATTTTCATTTGTGCTCAGAGGATATGGAACAACAAAGTCTCCACAATTTGAACAAGAATTTGGGGTTGATGCATTGATTACCAAACCAATACTTAGTAGAAAAAGTTGAAGAAGTATCATCTTTATTTGAAGAATGAGACTACAAAGACTCATCTCTTGATTAAAAAGTATGAGTTACACAAGAGTGTGATCTATTTATACTATCAAGTAACACATTTATTTTTTGAGCTCAATATTTTTTATTCAAAAGCAAACATTTTATATAGTTTTCAAAGAAGGCAATGGGGGAAAGAAATAAAAATAAAAGAGAAATCATTAATTTTTCAAAGATATTGAGTTATATTACTTAAATTACAATAGTTAATTATTGCATAATTTTACCAAAAAAATTCAAAATTTAAACATAATTAATCAAATAAATAGTGTATAAAATAAAAGTAGGATATATATTTATTTAGTGAATAATTAATTATTATGAGTGTTATGAGTAAAATGGCACTACATTATGGGGCCCGACTTGCTTCTTTAAGGTGCTCCCATTTCCATAAGTGGTGTTCCAATTATTTGATGTTCTTCATTTCTTTAACAATGTTATGCTTCATATCTTCGACGCGTGTTGCTGCATTAAGAGATTTTAGATTCTTTCATTTCTTTGAGATGTCGAAATTGTCTTTGAAATTTTTATTTGAAAAAATTTTGCAAACCAAATTCTGGAACTAAAAAAAAATCAATAATCAATGTCACCTTTATTCTCTCCCAAAACAAGTTTGAGAAAACACCAGAAAATCACCATAAAACAACAACAGCAAACACTGATGAACGATCAACGGCAGTCACGACTTGCAGAAAGAACTCAGAACATCCAAATTTTGCACTCTACAGCCGTCAGCAGTGGTGTTCAAAAGGAAAGAGCCAAAACCCTTAGAATTTTTAAAAATCAAATAAGAGTATTTTTGTCATTTTACTTAAGTGATAGAGTATAGGTCCCAAATGATCTAGTGCAGAAAGCAAAAGCCCAGGATGCTGAGGAACAGGCCCATGGGCCTCGGATGGAGCTCCAGTGGATTGGAATGGCGAAAGGCCCATAACTCCTACTATGAGCAAAAATTTGATGATTGTTTCTTCTTACATATATTTTTCTGTCACCCCATATATATTTTTATTCTTCTTGTGCCATCTCCATATTTCAGATCACATAATCCAAAAGTTAATATTAAATTTAAAAATATCTTAATTATGTAATCTGTTAATATTAAATTTGAAAATATTTTAATTATGTAATCTGAAATACATTTTAAAAAAGTAATATCCTAAACTATGTAATCCAAAAGTTTCAATTTGAAAAGTAATATTCTAAAATATGTAATCCAAAAGTTTCAATTTGAAAGTAACTTCTGTAACTTTTGAATCATGTAATTTATTCATGCATATGAAAAAAAAGCTTTCAGATTATATAATTTACAAATTTAGAAAAATACTTGTGGATTACACAATCAGAAATATTACATAAGAGCCTTTTTGAAAATACTAAAATTTATGGAAGTGAGAGAACATATGGAGTTGAAGGAAAGAAAAGTCGAATTTGATAGATGAGGAGTAATGTCAGGGTTCATCCGTAAAGAAGCTTGTCAAATAACATCACTCCTGACCACAATTCTTTTTCCATTGTTTGGATATCTTATAATAGAATGACCACAATTTTCATTCTACTGTTGGAATATTTAATGAAATGGATTTTTTTTTTAATTCTGTAATGCCTTTGTCTTAGAAATATAAACTAAAAATTGTCATTTTTTTTCTTCAGTGGAAAAACAGGAAAGCTGCGCTTGGTGTGTTGAATGATCTTGGTCATGACTATAACAGTTAAATATTGAAGAAGAAGAATATAATTTTTTATATAATAAAATTAATAATATTATTAATAAAATAAATAAGAAAAATTAATAGTAATTAAATAATAAAATAATAAAATTAATATAATTGTTTATAATTTTTATATAAGAATTAAAATAGTAAATAATAATATTAATTATAATAAGATAAATAAAATAATAATAATAATAATAATAAATTAAAATTTAATTATTTATAGTAATACAAATAATATAATTATCTAAAATCACGCTTTCACAAATAACTTTCTGGAAAGTCATTGCAGGGCAATGGGCAGGACTCACATTGTTGCAAGTAAGAGGTACACTACAATGCAGTATAAATAATGTAATCCAGTTGAGTAGATCCAATTTAGGTATACAAGACATGAGCCTGCTGCTATATATTTGCAACTTTTATGTCTAAATTGACCCTGAGAAGACCTTGATTAGGGACAAATGGGAGGGATAAAAATCTAAAAATCTAAGGTGATCAAATTACAGATGGAAAGAATATGCTGGTATGGTACAATGAATGTTCTTATCTTTGTGCCTGATCGGGTGTGTGGTTGTTTGTTGTAGATGATGAAGCTGTCCTACCGTTCACCATTCCATTATCCATAGGTGGACTGGTTCCCCATTTACCTTCTGATTCACAGGGCTCTATCACTTTCACGGACCCATCTGTCAATCCAACGGCAAATTGATTGGGCTCTGCTGGATGAGCCGCAACAACAACAGGATACACAGATTGGTTCCTGCAATAAGAATTACACAATATCATTCCCATATTCAGTTTCAATCCAAGGATTTTGCAAATCACGATATCATGAAATGAGAATAAGACTTCACAATACATCCTTGAATAAATTTCAATGTTTTGAAACAGTAAAGGGTCACATAAATTTCATTGGGTTTCATGTACTGGACAGAAACTTACACACTTAAAGACGCAGGTGAAAAGTACGTGGATAGTGCAATACGACATCTCAGTCTCAAGCTGTCGGCATCAAAAACCCCAGTGTTTCCATCGCAAAATGTAGCGTATATTAACTGACTATTGCAGGAATAAGCTGCATATGATATGGGAGCAGCCAGAACATCTTGAGGAACCCACTGTTAGGTTAACACATAGAGGAGGAGTTAGTTAGAATTAGAATAGTCATAAGTTTGTTATTTGATTTGCTAGTTAGATATAAATAAGAAAGAAGGAGAGGGGGAGGGGAATGTGTAATATTTTTGTAGATTGAGTTTTAGCTCTTTGTGAAGGGGAAACTCTTGGAGGAGAGAGTGCCTATTTCTTGTTCTTTTCTTTTTATTCAATAAAAACCTTTCTTTTCTTCTCTTTATAATTCTTGGTTCCTAACACCCACTGCAGCAAGTTATCTCAATTTCAAGTTTTGACAGCAACAAGAAGCAATAATGCCATATAGAAAAATTCTCTTTACCTGCCGAATCCGATCCATTTTAGAGGCGTCATATATTGCCAACTGAGTCTCATGGGCTACCAGTAGCCGGATTTGGTCTGAATGGAACTGCACACGAGTATCACCTAAAGGAGCCTTTCCTGCTGGCAGTTGTATAGGAACTGATTTTCTTTTCTCCCATGTATCAATGCTCCATACACAGAGCTGTACGGAAATTATTTCAGTAAAGTAAACTTACACAAACAAAAAAGAAAAATGATACAGAACAGAAAATTATGTATTGGTACCTTGTATAAAAATGAAATGAAGTTAATTGTGATTCAATTTCATTTTAGTCCAGAAAATACAACATTTCTAGAAAGTTGGCTTGTAAATTGAGTGTGCAGTCAATTATATATTATAATTTGATCATATCTTAGTCAACATTACGAGCGTAGGAATATATCGGTTCAATAGGCCCAACAACTCTCGTTAAGATTGACTCTAATATCTTTTTAGTAAAGGAACTATAAATCTAACTTAATCTCATAAAATCAGTCAGTTTGTAAAGTAAGATCTGCACTCACTTATATATTATAATTTAAGTATGTCTTTAGTCGACATGAGATCTCCAATAAAGGGTATCCTATTATCTTTTACACCGAAAATAGATCTCAGGTAACATTGAATAATTACAACAATCCAAAGATGGGTAACTAAGAGATATCCCCAAACAAATCATTATGCAGATAGGCTTTCCAAATCACTGAATCTAAAATCAAAGGAAAACAATTAACGACATACTTGAGCATCACCACCAGATGAAACCAGGATGTTAAGGAAGGTTGAAAAGGCGAAACCAGTAATTCGCTTTTGGTGACCCTTCAATTTGGATTTCACCTAGAAGATACTCCCAAGAGAAAATAAGATAATTTAAAAAATAATAGCATAATGCTTAAAAAGAAGAAAACAGTTAAAGATAGTAAAAACCTCATCCACTCTAACATTATAAATGTAAATTGCTGAATCCTCCATCCCAATGGCTATGATGTTATTATCTTGAGGGTGGAAAGCCAGAAAGGTAGAGGCAGGGGGTGGTGGCATGAATGTTGTCATTACCTACAAGGAAAAAAAAAGACATGAGTAAACAGTAAGCTTAGCAGCTGAATGAAATATTGTGGTTGTATCTCCGGACATGTACCTTGAATGTCATCATGTTAAATAACGAAACCTTTCCACCACAGGCAGACAAAACATATGAGTCATTCTTTGAGAGTGCAATGCAAGGAACAGCTTCATCAAGGTTGACACCCGAGACATCATTAGTCATAAGAAGACCACTGCTGGGTTGCCAATGCTGTGGAACAACGCTGGCAGTTGCCTAAAATCATATAAGCTTGAGAATTATGTTCTCTATTGAAAGAAAGGAAGTAATCACGAGCATACAGAAAAGTAAGGATTAGAGAGAGATTATCATTACCTTCCCATTGAGATTTTGTTCACTACGAGACCACTTCCACAGCTTCTGAACACCATTTGAACCAAGTGCCAATAGACCAGCACCAGAGTTTGTATACAAAAGTCGAACAACCTATGTATGACTCTTAAGAGTTAAAGAAGTTCACAGTAACAAAATTGTCAGTACAAAATGGCAATCACACTCTAATACAATCAACAAACCTTGCTGGAAGAATCTGTACTGTCAGGCATCGTAACTGACTGACATTGAACAGGATCAACAATTTCAGCCAGCTGCCATGGTTTACCTCTATCTATTCCCTCTTCCACAGTTCTAGGTTTCTCTGCATTTCGACCTGTGGGATCAACTCCTCTATTCTTCATTGAAAATGGAAAAATCAATCATGAGTTGAGAAAGGTATTATGATTTCAACCAATAAAGTACATAATTCAAGACCAATAAAGTAACTCCAGAAAATATAATCAACCAAATATGATTTCACACAGAAATACAGGCATCAAATAATATAAATATCCAAAAGATGGTCAGTCCTCCACGGTATGCAAGGGCATGGCACAGTGGAATTAAGCATACTTGAAGAAAAGGATGAAGCTGATCTAATATGCTTGCGTAATTGTTAAGCTATGACTAGTATATCATTGTCATCATGCTAACATCATAATCAGTAGAAGGGTAGTTCACAGGGAGATTCATACAAGAATTGGAGAAGGCCTGACAGGTGAGCTCCTTTCTACTTTACAGTTGACAGGACTAACATAAACAGCAGAAGAGACAGATGCCTAGATATCATAAACCATATGGGCAGTATTAATATGTATTTAGATCTAAATATCTAAATCAAAGAAAAGGTGAAGAAATATATCACAACCTTGATTGCAGCAGAGTCAATAGATGACCTCAGTGTTTCAAATCCTGGAGTTTCAACTGTTCTTAAGGATCTAAGACCACTGACATTAGCAAGAATTTTGAATCCATTGTCTGCAGTAGTGACAGCAAGAAGACTTCCTTCTTTGTTGAATCTCAAGAGTGGAAGGGCCTGACTAGATTCATAAAATTATATATGGTGTCTTTATAAAGTGTAAGCTATATTAAAAAAAAAAAAGTTAAATCCACCTGTAATCCACCCTCTGCATCAGTGCTTGTTAGAAGATTAATGCTGTCAATCTCCCAAAATTTGATTTGGCCATCTTCACCAGCAGCCAAGAAGCGATTTTGGGTTGTGTCAAACTGCACAACACCAGGAGATTTCTTTCTGAACCCATTGTATGTTCTCTTAATAGCTCCTTCAGTTTCATTCCATTCAACAAGAAAGGACTCTCCGTCTTTACTAGTCCCACAGGAAAACAGTCTATAGAAATAAGAGAGGATAAATAGGGAACATGTTAATACAGTTCCATTTAATAATAAATCTCACTTAATCCAAACCCAAATCCTTCTTACCTACTTCCATCAGCACTATAGAGCAGTGTGGTATACCAATGGCCTGGGGCATCATAGTCAACCCTAGAGCCCATATTATCGTACAACCAGGCTTTTATTTTGCCATCAATGGCAGTTGAAAATACAAACTGCAATGTTACACTGACAACATTTAGTAACATAACATCAAATGTGTTTACAAGAATAATTCAATCATGGACAAATGTACACATAACTCATGTAAATACAAGGAGGACTCTTGGGCTTTGCTAGAATCAAATTACAACTCCTACAAAATCCAAAGAATAGACTGATAGAGAAAACATGTCATATAATCCTTCTACCTGAATGTTGTCCTTGTGATGAGGACAGATAGAATATACAGGTGCCACATGCCCCTCAAAGTTAAATAGTTTCCGTCCAGTCAAATCCCACACCTATTAAGAGTCTCTTCTTTAGACAATATAACAAATGTATGCATAATCTAAAATTGCAAGGAGTAGATTTATGCACCTTTACCAACTTATCATCTCCACAAGTCACAATACAGAGTTGTTTATTTGGATGTGCAAATGCCAAGTCATTAACACCACCAATATGGGCATCAACCTGCATTGGCAAGCAATGTAAAACAAATTGCAAACACAATTTTGGTTACTTCTTAAAAGAAAGAATAATCTCACCTCTATGCGCTGAGCCAGCTCATTTGATCCAATGTACGAATACAAGTGAATCAAATGTTTAGTAAATGCAACACCTTCAGTAAAGAAAACAGTAAGAAATTTTATTGTGCCAGTTTCAAAATGGTTTTAAGGACATCACATACCCACAAAATTTCCATCCAGGCTCCATGTAACACGACTGACAGAAATAGGTGCATCTTTGACCATAGCTGCCTGAGAAAATTAAAACTATAAAATTCCAAAGGATTTGAATTATCAAGCACCAGTGACCACCACAACAATACACTTATTGTCTGGTTAGACCATAACCAAGGGTACTATAGAAAAGCAAATATTGTACAGTATAAAAACTCCTCAAAAAATGAAATTAAAAACCTGAAATGGTAATGAGCACACTGATTTATCCCATATCTTGAACGGCTTTGTGACCAACCTATCTCGCAACCCAAGTTCCCAAAGTGTAATTTCACCATTGCTAGAACCAACTGCTCAACAGAAATATGTCATTATGTTTTTGTCAGTATGTTAGAGCAAGATATTACACAAACTGCAATAAAGATAGAAATTACCAAGAAGTAAGGTTTGGTTCGAAGGATGAAAGTCCATGCTTGTCACAGAGGATCCTTGCTGCAATGTCATTGCCACTGTTCTTGGTAGATCATCCAGTGACCAAGAGGCTTGTCGAGTGGCAGGATAGGAAACCTAAAAGAATAGATATGAATCATAGTAACAAAAAATCACCAAACAGTACAAAATCAGGAGTCCTATACAGCTTTGGAGCAGAAAAATCATTGGCTTCAAGAATACCCAGATCACATTAAAATTAAACAGAAAAATTATCAAAATTACCTCCTCTGGAGAAGGAGCAGGCCGGAGTCTTTTCATTAACTGCTCATGATCAGCATTCTGATAATCAACCATGCCAGGAGTTATTGGAGGTGTTCTTGGATGCTTCAGGATAGACACTGTTTACAAAATGGCTGAGCATTAAAGTTATGAAATCATCTTTCGCTGGATTACTAAATATGTAGAATTCGAAGCAAAATTAACTTGATGGCATATCCAATTAAATAAAAGTTTAGCTGTCAGTCCAATAACGATAATTATTTTGAAATGAAGGTAAATGAGTGAAAAAGTCTACAGTGTGTAACATGCAAAATTTAATAAAACTTACTATGATATGTATAGACAAAAATAAGGTAACAACAGAATTTTTAAAAGGTTGTGGGGGAAGAGAATGGGATTTTAACCTTGATTCTGTGGGACAGGCATGGTTGATGCTGTGACAACAGCTGCTTGGACAGATGATGAAGCTGAGGCATTGACCATCCAACCAGCCAAAGCACTAGCATTAGCAGTTGCTGCGGCAGGGAGAAAGGGCTATATAAAACAAAATGGAAACAAAGTATTGATTTATTAATAAATATGGTAACTTACATTGTTATTAATTAAAAATATAAGAAACCCATTTTATGAAATGAAAGATATCATACACCATGAGCTCCAATTGAATTATAAACTGCAGGCTTTGCAACGGCAGCAATTGGAAGATTGACAGGTGTAGGTGCTAGAGGACCATTAGGAGGTGTACATGTGTGGTCGGTGAATAAAGTCTTTATATCTGGGTTTGGCCTAGGGTTTTTGCAAAGCTGGTGCTGCCAGTTTAAACTGCATTGATTAGGGACACAAATTGGTTAAGAAATGAAAAGGCAAGAAATAACTAGTTAAAAAACAAATATATCTAATCGATAATAAACAACATATAATCAACTAAAACCATACACAAAAGTCTATCAGGTGTAAAATATTTGTACGTTCTAGAAGGCAAAAAGTCACACTTAGTTTTGCATTTGCCAAGTAGAAAAGAAGCCACTTAACTATGAAAAAGTGAATTAAGAAAAACAGTAAAGTCTAGTCAGGAGAGAGAAATAGAATCAGTTGAAATTATAAACTCACATCTATTTTAGTATATGACATAATGAATAAATCTACAACTACAGCATTTACACCTTTGATTGATCAACGTCCGCAATCTTGATGACCTAAGGGTAGGGAAGATAAGTTTGTCACGGAAAAGAGGATTTGCTTCTATTAGCTTTTTTAGCTCTATCAACATGATCCCTCGAGCAGTTTTGGTGTCACCATACTTGGACAGCTGCTCATTTTCCCTGAAATTTAAAATGCAAAGGGAAAACAAAATAATCTTACAAGTTAAATAATCTTGTAGGTCTACCAGTCATAAAAGGCAACATGACACAATTTGGTAAACTTAGTTCTTCACAAACTCCATACTTCTATTCTTTCACGAGTGTTAATCAAGATTCAAGAGTATTGATGTTTGACTGAAATCATTTTCAAAGGTGCCAAAATCAATGCTGTATTATATTAGACCATATGTTCAAGATAATACCTGAAATTACTAAGAGTTAAAAGCTGGGTGATTTCTTTGTATAGTTCCTCATTGAAGGTGGAGAAAATTTTTAAATCACCCACTAATATCTCAACAGCCTTTGCCTTGTCTTTCCTAATTTAACAGCACAAGAAAAAAACATGTGAAGTACCACCATCATAAGCACAAACATCATTAGAAAATCCCTAAGCAATTCCAGTTAATAGATACCTATCAAGTGCTTCCAGATATTTTTGCTTCCTGATTTCAAAGAATATTTTCATGGAGTATCTATTATCGTCAACTTTAGTAAACCCTGTTAAGTACTTCTCAAGTTCTTCCCATTCACCAGCCTGTACTTTTTCCTCAAAGTACTTCATATTGAAGAAAAAGCCAGATTCTTTCTCAAGCCTGAACCAAAAAACAAACATTTAACAAAGAAATAATCAGCAATGATAATGTAAAAAATAGGAGGAAGTGTTTAGCAAACGAAGAGAAAGAGTTTCGATTAATTTTATCATTATCTAAATTCCACTTTAAGTGATTATGCACCTTAGCCTTTCTACACAAAAAGAAACCTCGTAACATTTAGGCGTTCAGCCATCGTATTCAAGTAATTCATTGATTTTCCACTTCAGAAAACCATCTAGAGCAACTGCCAGAAAAAGAAGTGCAATATATTTTGTTCTTCCCAATTTTAAGGTGATTTTAAGGTAACTGTAGTCGCAACGTGGTAACAAATACTTCCAAACCCGTAACAATTGTGAATCCAGAAAACTTTAAAATTGTCGCAACAGCGAGGACAGTGACAGTTAATTAAAACCTACTAACCCTGATTATTAAGGATGATTGACTCTCGACACAGAACTCGGTAGTTGTCAATAGTATTTTTATGATACAGATGTCAACCAGATAATTCACTGGCACATGGCTCTATAATTCATTTACCCACATCCAAATTATAAGCTTCTTGGATTATAACATTACAAGGATATCCGTCAGCCTTAAGACAAATTTGAAAACATTCTTCCTCTCATTTCTCTATTATTTTTAGCTAATTTTGAATACAATTCACCATCTAAATCATCATAGCTTAAGCTGAAAGCAAGGTTTTAAAATAAGGTTCGCAAACAGAAATTGCAGCTCCAATTTCAACATTTTAGGGATCTATCTCATCGGCGGTATTGGCTGCATTTGTCCACAGTTTTTCACAAAATCAAGGATTGCGATAAAACAGGGACGGCAATTTAAATCCTCGGATGAAAGCATTTCCACAAGCAGATAAATAAATCATGTGTTTCCTTTTGTTGCATCCGCAAGTTCCCCAAATTAGAAAGCGACATGTGAGCAAATATTGTTATTTTTTAACCACGTGTGCATTTTTAATTTAACAAAATTAGGATACACCGGAGAAATTAAGTGGGCCAAGACCACCACACAAGGTTTAGGCCAATTTCCACGAAACACAGCCAAATTATATGGAGAATGGCCAAAACCATAAACATGTGTTGATCTCATGCCATACAATGATTTCTCCTTAGACAAACCACCAATTTCTAATGACACTTGAAATTTCAATAAGCAGTGTACCCATTATTAACAAGAATAAAATAAAAGTTTTAGCATTTCAAGATTTTCCTCTGCTTTGTTGCACTATTGCTGCCTAGTTTCATTTTACGTGATAGAACTTGCACGGAAAAAGAGGAAGAAGAAGAGATAAGGAGAACAAACACAAAACAGCAGCTAAAAAGAATAAAGGAAAAATTCAAAGCATACTCGCTTACCTGTGCACGGAGTCCTTGAACTTCTCCTCCTCCAAAAATTGGAGTATCAAGAACACTAATTCTCGGCTCAAAGAAGTCATAGCTGCTCCTCAAATCTGGAAAGCACCAAAAATCTCGATCCTCGAACTCCGATCTTCAAACACACAACACGCCAAAGAAAGAAAAACAAGAACAAGAAATCAAGACTAAAGAAAACGACATAACATAATTCCCCACAAACAGAAACGAATCAGGGATGAAGCATGCAACCTCAACGTCAAAACTGAACCCAGGGAGGCTCCACAACCTAGAATTTCTCAAGGATTTAGTGGTTCTTGAAGATTACAGAAGCTCCAAGTTCGAGAAATTCTAGGGTTTGAAAAGCTGCAGATAAGAAGAGGAGAGGAAGAGAGAGAGAGAGAGAGAGAATGGAGAGAGACTTGGACTCGCTATCTTCGATGTGTTGTACAGAGGAGTCTATCTTTTTCTACTGACCCATCAGACATAAGTACCTGCTATTATTTGATAAGTACGATTACTTATCAGATGGTACGTTATCATTTCATGAGTGATAAGTCACCGAGGGAGAGTGTCCCGGATTCGAAACTGCAATTCAAATGAAGTGAATATTCTCAGCACACGTCCACTCCGTCCCATCTTTTCTCTACTGTCGCTCTCCCTTTCACGCTATAATGAGTTTATTACTAACTCTTTTCAATGTCTCCTTCTTTCATTTTATCGTGATAACTCGGGGTTTCATCTCTCCATTCATTCTGGGACCACTAGGTTGTTGTTTTGTCACTATTTTTTGTTTTTTAAATTATGCTTTAGTCCTTCATTTTTGTCTCTCTGACTTGGTTGTGAGCCACTCTCTTTTCCTGGTATACTACCAATTAAGTACCCAGTTAAAGCCATTTTCACAAATGTAAATACTATTTACCTTTTAAGTTCATTTTTAAATACATTTTTTAAACAAATATTAAATACTAACGTAAATAATAAATATATTGTATTATCTTAAATGTATGTAAACACACTGTTTCTTTAACACACTATAATCAATTCACAGTTTATCACGGAAGTGTTGGTACGGACAGAAAAGTCAACTCAGTGAAAACTTTAACAACTTAAATAAAAAGTTATTTATAAATTAGTATATTTCCCTCTTCCTTAACTTAATAAAGGAAATATATTATTATTATTATTATTATTATTCTCCTTTTCTGTTTTATATTCGAACATTTCTGATGAATCTATTTTTTTTCTAGGTTGAAACACGTTTGAGATTAATTCAAACGTATTAGAATGCGATTTAAGAGAAAAGATAAGAAATAAGAAAAAAAATCATTAATACGATAATCTTTTTTTAGTTGACGATTAAAATAAAATTTTGATGTTTTCAATTATTTATTTAGTTTAATTTTAAAAATTTAACCACATATAAAAAATTTATAAATATAAAAAAAGGTTAGACTTAATAATTTGAGTTATTTAACCTACTATCGTCTCATTTAAATCACCAACCCAATAATTAGAGGAGACCAGCATGTCAAACTATTATATAATTTCAATTAAAAAAACATATATTTTATAGTTTGGGTAGAAGTTTATTACTATGTATTGTTTTTAATGTTTTTATATTCTTCCAAAGTTAAAATGCACATTTGGTAGTTTATTGTATTCACTTATAAGAAAGTTATATTTAAACTAAACTTACATTAAGTTATTAATATACTATAGATTTATTATTTACTATATTTTTTCTAAACAAATATAATAAAAATAGAGCTGTACATCAATTTTTCAAATTGTTTATGGCTAATGTTTTTCAACCGAAGAATATAAAAAAACATAGCTTTTACGTGTTAATTTACCATAAAAAAATTATTATTTATTTTTATTATTTATTGTAGTAATCAACAGTGAAAATGAATTATAATCTATCAATATTGAAATGTTGAATAATAATTAAATATTTTTTAGAACTTTATTCCAAAAAATTATTACATAGAAACGACACAAAGATATTAAACCATTAATTTCATAATTTAAGTATTTATCTCTCTTACTTTATCCTTTTAACTAAAAGAATAATTGACTAATTATAAAAAATATATTAGAAAACGTACCCATTTTACAAATATTTAACTAAAATGATAAATATTCAAGAGTTAGATGACTTTATTTCTTTAACAACTATTTATAAAAAGTAATAATTTAAAAAATAGTTAACGGTTTATTTTCTGTTAAAGCGGATGTGTATGTGTAGAACACTTGAGAATAATTGATTATATATGGATTTAAATTATTGATTCTTATGATATAAAATATTCAGAACGAGATTTAACTAAAATAACTATGTAGTAAGACAATTGATTGTCTGTGTGTATAAAAAAATAGAAGATATATTAATTAATTAGTGGTAATTAATCAGATAAAATAGTTTGAGTTGTAGTTTTTTTAATGAATTGTGGATGTTTGTTGGCTATTAAAAGTTGGGTTAATTTCAGCACAACATCAATGTCTAATTAAAGTCACCATCTAATTTCTTCATACATTCATTGTTGTACTGTCTGCAATTATTAATAACTAACAAAACAATAACATAACGTGTCTATCAACTTGTCGCATGTAATTTTTCTAAACATTTAGATTAAATATTTTTCAATTTTTTTTATAGTGTGTTTGGATCCATGGATGGAGTGACAGAATAGATGATAGAGTGAGAAGATTCTTTGTGTGAATCAAGATGATTGAACTCAATCACTTGCTATCGTTACTCTTCATTTTTTTTTTGTTGAAGTTTATTCTATAGAGGTACTCCAATTGGATCAGTAATCGATTTTTAGGTTTCGCCGTAAAACTAGTTGATTGCTTCCAATTAAGTAAATCAATAGTTCAAACTACATTCAAAGGTAAGCCATTTCTCATTTTTATAGGAACTTTTGTATCATAAACAATGGTATTTCAAATTATAGCTCATTTGGGGTGTAAAATATATTTGTTTTCACCATCCCCGTAGTGTAAGAGACAAATGGATGCATTTCGATTGAGATCATATTCTATGATTACGATTCTATCGTATATATATTTTTAATTTCGTCGAAAATCGATTTGATGGTATAGACGAGAGGAGAGGGATAGATAAATTTTTCTTTCCTCTCACATATACAAATATTATGAAGAATATATAAGTAGGATAGAAATATTTTACGTTAATATTCTTAAAATATTAATAATATTAAATATTTAATTATTATTATAATTTTTATTAGAATTATATATATACAATATAAAAAATTAAATATTAAATAAATTTATTTAATAATTTTAAAATATTTAATTATACTATTAATAAAAACAATAAATAAAATTATAATATAAACAAAATATATAATTATATAAAATAACAAAATATATATAATAAAAAATACTCAAACAACTTTACACCTCCTTTCTAATTTTCTTTAATCACTTTCTCCCAACAAACCGAAAATAAATGTGGTGTTCAAGAACTTACATCTAATAAGCATACCATAACATATATAATAAGCTAGTAAATAATTGATGAAGTAATGGGATGCTTCACTTTAAAATATTCTTCTGACAACTTTTAATTAAAAGACATTGCACTGTAACTAGTTGTTTCCCACGTTTAATAGACGTTGTTGTGTTTTGGAATGCTGAAAAAATATTTTGACAATACTAAAAAAATACAATAATTTAACAACCAATTTTAATAATATAATAATATATATTAGATTTTTTAATTAAAAAATAAAATAAATATAATTAAAATATTATTAATTTGAGTTATTAAATAAATAATTTGTATTTTTAATGGTGTGAAAAAATTATAACCACTTACTATGTTGAAGAGTGAAGAAATGAGTTGTGCATTGTGGATCCCATTTGGCACTCATCCCAAAAAGTTTCACCATTGATTTGAGGTGATTCAACTCAGGTAAAAAAATTCACTTTTCAAAAATCACAAGACGCAATTCACGCATTAATTCCTGCCGACAATAACTTATAAGAGTTTGAATTTTGAAAATCTGAGAAGTTTTGGTCTCTGCAAATTTTATCTTCAGGGAGATCCTTTATTTCTAATTTTTCAATTGTTGTGCTCTTTAAAAATCCAATTTCCATTGGCCATTTTTTAATTTAAACTTGGAAATCGCCAAAGTTGCTACATTTGAATGCATCTATCTGGACATACAACAAGTAGAAACTAGTTGGTGATACGTTTTAAGGTATAATTAGTGGTTAAATTAATTTCTAACAAAATTTTAATTATTTTTAAGAGTTTAAATTATGGTTAAATATGTTTTTTTTATTCATATCCTATAATACAAAAATGATTTTTATTTTATTTTTCTAAAATTTAAAATGATTGAAATGAATCATTATATATATGAAATTGATTTAATTTGAGATTTTATTTCATCAATTTACTAAAAATAAATTGATAATGAAAGTAACAACAAATTTTGAAAATAAACAACTAACAATCTTTAAAAATAAGTAACAATCATTTCTATACAGAAAAACTTATTTAGATCATTTTCATACTATTACCTAAAATCTGATTTAGATCCAAAATGAAAATCGGTGTTATAGTAAAAATAAGTAAAAACATATTTAACCTTTTAAACTATTATAAGTTCAAAATAAACGGAATAAGTTGGTGTTTCTTTTAGCATGGTATAGAGACGGATTCATCTTGAAAACATTCAAGCATAGGTAGCTTAATATATTTTGCGTGCATTTTAGCAACTAAAATATTGAAAGATTATATTTGAAAATGTGAACCTAAATAAGCAATATAAGTGAGTGCATTAACTATGGAGAAACAAAATGAGCATAAACTTCGAATCAATTTATGTTAAATGGAGCAATGGTGCATGAAGTAAACATCCTTCAACTATGACATTTTACAGCATATTTAGCTTGCTCTTATTAAAGGGAAGAGTGAAAGAAAAGACAAATTGCTGAAATGTCATCCACGGCAATGCCCCGTCTCTTCCGTTTCCATGCATCTTCTGCACACTCTACCAACCGTTTAGCTGCCTTAGCTTTATCTGGTGTTGAAGATACAATTTCCACTGCTTCTTTGTTAGATATTACATCCCAAACCTGCATCACAAAACAAAACCAATAGAATGTGTTAACATTTCTAACTACTAATTTCAATCAGAATAGATGTAAACACAAAAACAGTTTCAAGGACAAGATTCCCCACCCCATCAGTGGCTGCCACAACAAATTGGTCTCTGCTACTTATATTTCTGTGTGTTACCTCAGGCACAGAAATTAGGCCATGCCCTTTAATGCAGTAGTCACCAAAGGCCCTAGACATGGCTAGTCCTGGAGACTCTGCATCCGGCAACCACACCCTATGCACCCCTGGCTCGTCCTCCAGGCAGAACACACGCCCCTGACACTCAATTATTCTCTCTGCCTCCTCTGCAGTCAAAGGTTGTGCATCACCACAATGAGAAGCCAAAACAAATACATAATTACAAAAACACACTGAGAAAAACTAACGGGGTAAATTGGGCTTGAAATCAACTGTTAGCTGAACCGCTACCAAACTTCCATCATCTGATGTTGTAGCCAACACAGCACGAGAATCTCCAACATTTGCTATCACAATGAGTTCACCCTGGTCATCATGGAATGGTTAAGGATCAGTTTCAAAGCAACTCTACAAACATTTTGCTTGATCTGTTTACGTATGCCAATTACTACCATGAAACTCTCTTTTTCTTTATAAGAAAAACAACATGGGAAAACATTTAAGGAACCACCATGTTTTGTCCTTGCTTTTACCTGTCTAACAATGGATAGGGCAGTTGTTCCGCTGTAAAATGAGTCTATCTTGCGGTACTGCTTCAGTTCTTGATCAATGGCCGCACAAGTCTTCAAGTAAGAGTGCTTCCATACGTTGAATCGGTATAGTTGCTTTTTTCCTTCCTCTACATCAATACCAGGATCAACTGAAGTTTGGGCTAGCGTCTCTTGCCAGTTGCATAGCAAAGATGATGGCATTGACTCTCTTACTTTTTTGGCCACAAAGTGACCCCATGGTCCATGCCCATCAAAAATCCCACAGAAGATCATGTCCTCTTGGCATCCAAATTCCTATAAACAACACCAAAACATGACAAAGGAACCACAATGAGTAAGCTTGAATTGATTTTCATTCAAGTATTATTATCACAATTGAAACTATTCCTCCCATAACTATATGACAAAGAAGATAAAGATATGCATACCTCCCACACTATGCAGCAATCTTGGTTCACTCCTTTCTGACCTCGTTTGGAGAATACGGAGGCAAAGTTGTTTGAACCATCGACATGAACTGTGCCAGAGCTACACAGCATCATCTCATTCTTCTTAGCCATCTTTGCCATTGCTTCGGCAGCTTCCCTCCCTCCGCATTTCTCATTCTTTCTTCCTTTCTTCATTGAAAACGACCGTGCCAACCCATTGAACATCGAGGAAAAATGCCCCATCAACTCTGCAACGTGACTCTCCACACAGCACTTTTTGTGGTTTTTCTGTATATAGTGTGGAATCTGCATTGTAATTAGGTAGTGATAACTAAACGTATATATACTCATACACGTATGTATACAGAACAAAGCAAATGAGTAGCAGGTGAGAAATTCTACAAGAGCCCATAGGAAGGAACCGTTTCAATTTTTTTATTCGTATCTTTGCCTTTTCCTACATACTTCCTTCTCAAAAAAAATTGAAACGTGCAACAAGTTGGGGGATGCCGTGACTGAACAAAAGGACAATTTCTGACTCAGAAAGCTTAGAATCTAAGAATTTAATATTTATCACAGATTTAAAACCTTAAACTACAGATTATGCAGAAGTAAGAATATGCATTCTGACGTTGAATTCCAGGGCTGAATCAGAAATAATTTCACTGCCTGGAGAAGCATGAAAATTAAAATCTACGCCCACATCAGAGTAAATACTAACAGAGAAAGAGAAAGGAAATAATGTGAGTCAAGCTTCCTTGATATAGCCCCCATTAAATGCCCACACATTGGTTTATTAATAATATAGAAAAGCATAGATCAAAATCGAATTGTGTATTGGTAACTGAAGTGGGACATAAAAGTAAGAGTAAAAATGGTTTCTTTCTGGCTTGCTTTCTCGTTGGATTCAGTGTCATGAAAAAAAGCATACTGCTCTGTTGACATCAGAAGCATGTTTAAAAAGAGATTCTGAATATTAATCAAAGTTAGAGCAATAAAACTTGAACACCTGACAAAAACAAATTTTCAAAGACGCATGATGATAAGTCACAGGTCACAACCCATATATACCGGAACATGTTCAAACACCATTTAAGAGAGGACCAGAATCGACTTTACTTGTGCAAAATAAAAATGAAAGAAGTAAAAACATCTTGAGGAAATAGAGACAAAACATCTTAAGGAAACAGAGTAGTTTGTTAAGGTTGTGGGTCAAGTGAAAACTCCCATTTGGTTGTTTTTAGTTTTGAAAGAAGAAAGTGAGAAAGAAAGGAAAATGAAAAGATGGGGAGGACCTTGGAGTTTGTTGGGGGAACTAGAGAGGGTGAATCTGAGGAAGTAACCGGAGAAGAAGATGCTGTGGCCGGAACAGGAGAGAATTCCGACAGGGCACGGTGAGAGTTGGAGAAAGCAACGGTGAAGAGAGATGAGAATCCATAATGGAGCTTTCTTTTGTTTGGTTCTAGTTCCTTCTCTTCCTTCTTTATCTACCACACCAGGACACACCAAAACAAACACATTTTTACAAACATAGCATACAACCCAACTGCACATAAATTTGTCTATTATTCTCTTTCTACATTAACATATAATATTAACAACATTCAGAAGAAAATATTAAATATTGTACCTCTGATGTAACTTTTGTTGATTAACGTGTTCAATTCAGATAAGAAATCTTCCACAGCTCTCAACCCCAGCTAGTCATTGTCAAGTTTCTTGGCTCCATAGCGTTATCCACCCTTTTCTTTCTTTCTCTTTTACCATAACTGGTATGTTCTACCCTTCTACTCTACCTCGTAGTTATATAAGTTATATATATAAATGGTGGTACAAGTTACAAATATACATTATATGACTATTTCAATAGATATTTTTTTATATATTATAAAAATGTTCTTTTTATCCCCTAGTATCTAATCTTACTTTCTTTTTATGACGTATATAAAGGTACTATGTATTACATATATGATGTTTTTATGTGAGAGTATTAATATGTTGACAATTTTACATTAAATTACAATTAAAAAATAAAAAATTACTAAAATGTTAATCTTACATGTAGAGATAAAGTAATTTTGAAATTGTATACATGTCCTCATGTACTATATATATATATAATGTTTTTATCTACGAGTGCTGATATGTTGACAATCATGACCATATTACAATTAAAAAAAATTCTAAAATGTGAACATTACATAAGGAGATAAAACAATTTTGAAATTGCATATATGTTCTCATGTATTACATATATGATGTTTTCATGTGTGAGTGTTGATATGCTGACAACACTGCATTATATTACAATTGAAAAAAGAAATATTTTTTTACTAAAATGTAAACATTACACGAAAAGATGAAACAATTTTGAAATTATATATATGTTCTCATGTACTACATATTTGATGTTTTCCTGTTCGAGTGTTGATATGTTGACAATCCTGCGCCAAATTACAATTAAAAAGAAAAATAATTTTTTGTTAAAATGTGAATCTTACATAAAGAGATAAAGCAATTTTGAAATTATATATATTCCTCATGTACTACACATATGATATTTCTTGTTATTATGAGTGTTGATATATTGACAATCCTATACCAAACTACACTTAAAAAGAAAAATAATTTACCAAGCTACAATTAAAAAAAAAAAATTGCTAAAATATGATTTTTATTATAGTAATATCTTTCCGTGTATAGTTGTAAAACTAATATTTGTTCTTCTTTAAAGGGCAGATGCATGTAGACAATTGTTGACTTGTCATTTGTTTTCCCCACATGTAGGAAGATAATTATTGTGCAAATTTTGAAACAATATGGTTGATTTGGACACCCAAACAGTGGGAATCTTTTTTATTATTTAGAAGAAACAGGACCATTTTTATAACGTTCATAATATCGAAATATTCTTATACTGTTCTGCAGATTCGGGAATTATTGTGTCTAATGTTTTTCAGTCTTAAAAAATAAGATTAACATGTTAATGAAGGATGGTTTCTGCTAACTAAAAAGAAAGAAAATAAATCAGTAGTTCGCGACCCTGATTATATATTTATTCAACCATATTCGATAGCTATTTTATTTTAATTAAAAAAGGCTGTTTTGTAGATAATACCAAAAGAAGTTGAACTATGAATAAAACCTTTTATATTTGATTGCAATAATTGCGACCAAGTTTTGTTTTCCTTCTTCCTCTAAGTTAGATGTTTGATGAAAACTTGAAAAAACTTTAGAGTTTTGTAGATTGAGTCAGCATCCATGGTTTGCAATGATATTAAAAAGAGATAATGTTTTTATGAGTTTGTTAAAATTTTGTCATAAGCACACGTCTTGGTAGGTTGAATGACTCCTTACAAGACCGCCCAAAATCTTAATTTACCATTATCATCTCGTTATTTTAATTAATCAGCATATAAAGTATATCAAAAGTGGTTCTTACTTGTCATTAGTAGAAAATGAAATAAATGATTTTAAATCACTGCTAAAAGAATTATTTTATTCAGTTTGAGTCATGTTGATGATTGCAAAGACAATAAAGAAAAATGTGGTGCAATTGGTTTAAGAGGCTGTCTAAATTTAGTCAAAAAAGAAAATTGAAAAATGCAGAGTAATATTGAATAATTGTTATTGTACTAATCTAATCCGGACCGGATGATTTCAAGACATCTCTATTTAGTGTCGATCAACATGTTTAAATGCATCAAGATAAATTATAATCAATAAAGTCAAATAGTACAGAAAATTAGATAATATATCCTTAATCATCATAATATAATGATTTTAATTCAGTTTATCAGATCCATATAAATAGACAAAACAATAAAAAAAAATTATATCCTATCAATAAATTAAATTAAACTTAATAGATAATTATTACAAAAATATTTTGAGAATTTTTGTTCAATTAAGAAGATACAACGAATATTCATTTTTTTTAAATATATTTAACACTCCAATACATTTTTTTTTTAGACATGTATTAAATATTAAACTTGTTTGTGAATTTTGGAATTTGGATCTTATTCGACAACAACAGGGAGGGATATTCGTTGAAAATGAACACGTTGTCTGTTTCTAGGTTTTCCTAAACCCATTAGTTCCTTTGTGTTCTCTAGCTTGCATAGAGAGAAAGAATAACTATTTTCTTTATATCATAATTATTTTTTCTATAAATTTTCATTTTTATGGCATGTAATTTCCAAGTCATAAAATGGAAGGTTATAATATTACATTGTTGGTCTAAACGATAAACACAACCTTATTTAAATTAAAAAATACTTTATAATATTTCTTTTGACACACAATAATTATATTTTAAAGTTTACATCTATGAAAAGTCAAACATTAATTATTTAAACTAGCCACTTGATTTTCACAATTTTAAAATTTAAAATATAGAACATAACTATTAATTCTCAAAAAACACATGTTTATTGGATTATGTCAAAGTTTATTTGAAGATTCAAATAACTATGCACAACTTTCAAATGGCAATAGAAATGAACATTAAGATGATGAAAATAGATCAATTGGGAGATTCAAGACTCAAACAATCTTCCTTTATTATAGTTATCTAAATATCAATTTCCAAGAACTATTAACTGATTCAATTAATTAATTAATTAAATTGATTACAAATTAAATCAAAGTATTATTTAATTTTATCTGTAATTAATCATCAAATAAATAAAGGTTCAATCAATTTTTAATTTAGATTTTAAAATTATAAACGCAAATTGTAATCATAAAGTACAAAATCAATATTAAAAAAAAAAAACTCAGAGAATTAACCAATCAAAACAAAACTCAATTTGACTTATTTGATTTTGATTTCGTAAATTGATACTCAATAATATTTAGTTATAAAAAAACAACAAATGAATTTAAGAGAAAAAAAATAAGAAAAATAAGATATATAAAAAATAATAAAGTTACTATAAATATACGTGTCACCACCACTACCCTCTCATTGTCAAGAATGAGAAAATTATACTAATAAATGGGTGTGCATTAAGAATACATACTATATATTAGGTTTAGTTTGTAGCCTTACTAAAATTTACCTGAAACCCTAACATTGAAAAAAGCTTAGTTCATGCTAATAATTTTGAATTTTGACTTCCATTTTAAGTGCTAAGCAGGGACTAAATCATGATGAATAGTGTGTGTTTCACAATGAAGAACTAAATTAAAAGTTTTAATAAAATAAAGAATTATAATGATAGGAATTAAAGTAAAAACTAGTTGATTATTAACTACTTTTACTGTGTGTTGCGTGTGAAAGTGTGAGGCATAAACACAAACGCATGGAAGTGGAACTAACATAACTAAAAAAGAAGTGCGTGTGTGTGAGAGCTTTTCAAAAGGCAGAGTAAGACAACAAAAGTTACTAGTCTTTCCTTAAATATTCTAAAACCTACCCTTTGCTTCAATGGGAAATCCAATTCCATTTTAGCAGTTACATATTAGAACTGCTTCTATATTTCTGATTTCACACTCAAAAATGGTTTTCTTACTTTGATTCCCTACCCTGGATAAGTACATGTACCACTTACTTTGTCTCTTCAAATTCACTTTAACTTTAATGCTGGACAGCACATAGCAGCACAACCTTTCTGTTTTTCCTAACCTAGTTACTAGTTACTACACATGGCTACTGTGATTCCTGGTGTATATCATATGCTTCACCTTCATTCCATTAGGGTGCTGTGTTCTAGTTGTAGGTAACAAAAAGACAAACCAATACTTCCAAACACTAAAAGATTAAATGAAAACAATACACATTGGCAGGGAGGGGCAGGTTTGAGTGTGTGAAGCAAACGACAAGTTAGGAGGATTTGGCATATGAGCATTCTGCAGTAAAATGTTATGCAATTTGCAGTTAAAAATAAAAATGACCCCACTCAAGTATAATATACTTAACCTACTTTCTTAACATTGCCCCTCCATAGCTTGGTGAGTGCTATAGATCCATCTCAAATCTCAATTCCCAATTTCTTATGTTGTAGATCCCATTAGAACATTTTATAATATATAAGTGGATGTAAACTTCATCTTATAAGTCGGTTTTATGAAGTTGAGTTAGATTTAAAGTTCACTTCTTAATATGGTATCAGAGTCATTTAAAGTTTATCGTAACAAAAGTTTGCTACCATCCATGAGTATATTGTCCCACGCCCAAGCTATCACTCTCGACTGAGGGATGTTGAAGATCTCATGTTGATTAGAGATTAGAACATTTCATAATATATAAGTGAATGCAAACTTTACCTCATAAATTGGTTTTATGAAGTTGAATTAAGTTTAAAGAACACTTCTTAATATCTTATGCTCCCTTTCACCTACATTCCAATTAACCAAGTAAATTTCTTAAAGTGAAATTATGCTCTTCATCACAATATTGCACGTGCCTTTTTTTTCCTTTTTTTTTTTTTTTTTTGCCTAGACCCAACTCAGACTTTGGATAGACAGGCTTGTTACTATGAGGACTCAAAAATGTGGAGAAAAAAAATCTAGTGTTTGGTAACTATGATGTTTCTTTTGTTTTTGTCTACA
>Ga0123342_1002822_pt1 | contig 28574 bp, 11 predicted proteins | sample Turbeawhitnodule_FD_89960 | JGI IMG/M metagenome (GOLD analysis project Ga0123342, IMG submission 89960) | Root nodule microbial communities of legume samples collected from Mexico - Turtle bean Mexico white nodule | ecosystem: Host-associated > Plants > Roots > Nodule | place: Mexico: Nepantla... | reverse complement strand
TAAATAGTTTCTAAATTGGTATCTAATTAGCAACCAAGGTTTTATTTACCAATTATTTAGTTTCTAAATTTAGTCTCTAAAACCTTGGTTGCTAATTAGAGACCAATTTAAAAACTATTTAACCTTAATAGAAAATAATAGAAACTAATTTAAAAACTAATTTTTGTTTTAGTTTCCAAAATGGTCTCTAATTTAGTTATTATTACAACTAATTATTTTGGTCTCTAAAAATTGGTTTCTATTTCATAATTTTCTTGTAGTGTTGTTTTTAGGGATTGAATTTTGAAATGTTGAGAAGAGAAACCCAGACCAACAGCACAACACAACACAACAACCACATCACTTGAGGGCTGACAGGCCCGCCCGGCCCACCCCGTCCTAAGCTCGCCCAGGCCGTGGGTTATGCGGGACGGGCTTAAGTGGGTTCGCGAGCTAAACAAGGGAACCCGTCCCGCGCTTTTTCGTGCAGGTTGTGGGTCGGCCCGCACGACCCGCCCCGTTTTACCAACCCTAATATCAAAATATTAAATTAAGTCTTTTAAGGAGTCATTCCATAAAAAAATATAGTTATATAATTACATGTTAGTTTAATTATTTTCTAATTTATTTAATTTTATTTTATTATTAATTTTGATATGTTTATATATTTTTTATTATTCTTAATATATTTAATTCACTTTTTGAGTGTATCTAATAAGGATGATGGATAACAATTTCAAAAATTAAGATATCACATTTTTATTTTAATTATTTTGCCAGTTATTTCTTTATATATTTAAAATTAAAAAAAAATTAACATTGAAAGTTCAAGTAAGGAATATCTTTCACAAATTGTAAAAAATAAACTTAATGTAATATTAAAAATAAAATTTTAAAAATAATTAAAAATTAAAACGTATTAAGACTAATTAGATTAATTGGTTTAAATAAAATTACTTTTACAAATAAAAAAAGGTATACAACTTTTTAAAGTTAAATAGAGTCACTAAAATATTTAATATGAATTTAATTATTTTAAAAATAAATTATATTAAAAATGCACACTTTTATTATATAATAAAATTTATATAATATTGTTTATATTTTTTTTATATCCATCCACTAATTCTAACATATACTTCTAATCCAATAAATTAAATTGTTAATTTGAAACTTATAAAGTAAGAGCTTTCGCACCCACATCTTAATATAATATTTAATATCACTAACAAGTTGTATTTATATATTTTGAGAATATCTATATTTAACATCTGCAACTTTAATTATTATTAATTCATGATAGAACACAAGTAAAGAGGGCAACAGATGAGTAATGGGTATACATGGATAAACTTTAATTTTGTTACTTTAATTTAGTAACAAAATTGAAAGGTTAAATCATTAAGAATTTATTTACACATACTAGTGAAAAATAGTTTTTTTATGACGATTTAAATATATTATTATATATTAATTTTAGAACAATCATAGAGACGACATAAAAATGTGTGTTTTTTATGATTGTTGTACGATCGTCATAAAAATTTATTTTTTACGTCAGATTTAAAATTCTTTACTATGACTCATTTTTCTTTAACCATCATATAAAGTGACACATTATATGACTATTGAAATTACATTTGTTATAACAAAAAATACTACTTTCTATTACACGTAATATTTTAACCGTGATAGAATGTATGATTTTCTATGATAAATAATATTTTAATTGTCATAAAATATATTATTTTTTATGATAATTAAAGATAAATAGTCATAAAAAATTAGTTAATAGATATTTTCTTTATGAAAAAAAGTATTATGAATGATTAACCATTAATATTATAAAAAATGAATTTTTAATAAAAAAATCTTGAACTAAATCGCAAACAATCCTAATTTCATATTAATAATTTGTTATTGAATTGTTAAAATACAATTCCAATTGAAAAAAAAAACAAAATATCTAAAGAATTATATCTAAGTTCTCTTAAATAAAATAAAGATAATGTAATATATATATATTTGATATTGAAAGTTGTTTGTTGAAATTCATAAATAGTTTAGTAGTTTATTTTTACAAAAAATTATATCTCTCTACTACCATTTTCTCTTACTTTTCTATGGGGAAGTAATAGAAAGTTGACGAGAAAAGGAAGAATTCTACTGTTTAGATTTGTGAATGAGTAAGTTTATTTATCTTTTAAGAGTTTATTTAAGAAAGGTTTATATTTTCTAGGGATTTTTCTAGTGAATTTTGTATATGGAGTAATGTTGTTCAAGGTTTTAATATAAAGGAGATCTAAAGTTAGAATAAACATTTTTAAATTGAGAAAAGGAACCAACAGATTCCAAGTTAGACATATTAATATTCAAAAATAATAACTAGGATGTGTGATATGCGTTATAGTAATTATAATGTGACATGTTTGTTTTAAAATCATGTTTTTGTATTGTTTTGGATGTTTTAGTCATTGTTTAGTTATTTGTTAATGATATGAGGAGCGAAAAACTTATTTTTTAGGTAACAACGGAGGTTCCCTTCATGGGAGGGTTTGTCACAGACATATTTTCACTTAAACGAAGTCCTTTTTGCTCAATTAGTGAAGTAATTTCGCTTTAGTGATGAAATTTTGCGATAATGACAAAATTTAAACTTTAGCGACAAAATTTCCACTCAATCGAAAATAAACTAGAAAAATCACCTTATTCTTGGATTTATTTTCTCATAGCAAAAATTAAACCAATTTGTTTGATTTTTTTCACTTATTTCAGGATGAAGTGGAAATATTATTAGGTAACTATGTAGTTTTGCTTTAAGGTAAGTTATGTGGGGGAGAGTAAAGTTAGTGGTTGGTTGGTGTCCATAATCTACTGAAAATTGTTTATGAGTAATTTGGTACTCGAGAAGGTAGAACTTGCATTTAATATGGTGAGTTATAAAAAAGCGAATTCAATGGGTCTTAAATTTCATTGGTAGCCAAGTCATGTAGATTAAGGTGTCAAATGGTGAGGAGTTGATGGGGATACTGGAGATGTCGCTATAGTGAGGTACACTAGATTATGATAGGGTCAACAGTAGTACTATCCAGTGGAAAGAGTTGTGAGGTGATCGAGAGTACCAACACAAGAGTGATCAAATACAACGTGACCCACAAGTGTTAATCTGTGTTATATTGTATGTGAATAGATGTTTTTCAAAGGTGAGAGTCATGATTTTGAATCACAATGATAATTTATAAGAGAAAATATATATTGTTGTATATCTTAATCTAATAGAATCTTTTACTATCATGCATTGTACGAACAAAACAATTCCCTTATACAAGTTTATTATTTAAGAAAAAGTCTTTTGAAGTTTTATATCAAAAACAAAAACCTAAATAGGAATACATCATTTTAAAACATGTCATAAACCACAACTGCATTGAAAATTTTATTGAATGAAGTATAATATTATTGATAATTTTTAAGATATATGACATGTCTCTTATTTGTGAAATCATAATTTTCAATAAAATACATTTTATATTTGCCTTAAACTAATATTTGCTACCTGCCACCTGCCACCTGAAAAGATGGTGAATAGTTAATGTTTATAAGACAATAATTTCTGTGTTCTTGATAAGAAAAAGAAGAACATTTGAGTCTTTAATGAAAGAAAAAAAGAGATTTAGGGGTGAAAATAGTGGAGAAATAAGAACGACATATCTCAAACTCAAAATATAGTGAGTTGTAGTGTCGTATGGAAAAGAAATTGAGAAACTTGCTCATTTGAGAGTGGTAGAACAAAGTGAGTAAGGGGAATTTGAGAAGAGAGCATTGGACAAATAGTCACTCATCTTAATTCAACAAAGGGACTAAACTTCATGCGTTTGATGATGACTGTAAATTAATACAAAAACACAATGCATATAAGAAGAATGAGGATGAGAGTACGTATCTACATAAAAGAGAAAAGAATAGAGAAAAAGAAATTGAAAAAAAGTGAGAAAGGAGTGAGGGCTTCAACTGAGTTAGTATTGTAACTGATCAGTTTAAGGGTAATTGATATAGAAGTTTTTGATAGAGAAAGAAGTGGGAAGTTGTTAAGGAAGTGAGAAGTTGTTAAGGAAGTTATTTTGATTTTTAGATATAGAATTAAAAAATAAGAGTGAATATGAAAAAAAGAAAATGACAAGAATATCCAATATAACAATAAAATGACAAAAAATCTCTTATTATATATTTATAAAATAATAAAAAAATATTGGTGTAAGGATAAAATGAAAAGGTAAACTCGTGTACATAAAAAAAACAGTTTAGAAATGAATTCCTTTATATATAAATATAAATATATATGAAAGAAATTTAGGGTTTAGGGTTTCAAACAAGAACAACTAATTCTAATTTTTAAATAAAAAGTAATCAAAATTAGATCACATTTTTTTCTCTCTCCCATTTTTTCTTTCGACGTCACAATTTTCTGATGTAATGACAACAACAAAAAATCGATTATTCCAAGCAAAATTAATATTTAATGAATATGAGAAAAATCATAATTGAGTACGTGAATTTAGAATAAAAAAAGGTAAATATATTGGGATAAAATTGCAATACCTAAATCTATGATATCCAAAATTGAACACGAGAATGGATAAAATGAAGAAAAAAAAAATGAGGACATTGCAAAAATTATTGAATATGAGAATTTGTAGATAATAAGATTGATAAAAAATATATAAAAATTAATTGTATAATTAATTATTAATTTATCTATAAAAATACATTTGCTTTTTTTAAATTGTGAAAGATTTAAATAAAAAAAAATATATAAAAAATTATATATTTGTGTTTGAAATTTATAATTGAAAATTATAATTATTTTTTTAAAACCAATATTATTCGTAAATAATACAAATAAAAGAGTATATTTTAATATTTAATTTAAATAAACATGTAAAGAAAAATAATTTGTAGATTAGTTTATAATTAAAATTTTATTTTTAACATTTAATTATACAAAATACTTCTCATGATAAATAGAAATTAATTTAAGAAATTATTTTAGTATTTAAATTAAAAATAGTTTCCTAGTTAAAGAAATATATATATATATATATATATATATATATATATTTAGTTGATGATAAAAAATTTATTATTAAAATTTAAGTAATAAATAGTGTTACACTTTTTCATCATCATTCATTATCCAAACATGAATAGTGTTACACTTTTCTCCCCTTCGTTTCTTCGTCCAGAGTACATGTGTGCATCCAAACACAATGGTAACTTTTGTTGGCATGCCATAAGAATACGTATATAAGTATAAGAATACATATAATACTCAGGGATAAATGAAGACAAAAAAAGATACATGCTTAATTTCAATTAGTCTTAATCTATTATTTTTAATCTTAATTATCTAATAATTATATTTTTCATGTAGGAGAACATGACAAATTATTTTAACATTAAAGACATTATTTTTAACAACTCTTTTCTCTTCTCCCTAAATCCTCTTCATACCCTTCATTAAAAATAATATATCATGTTGACTCTCTCATTATTTATCATTTATTATCTACTTCTTTGTTTTAATTGAAATAATTAATAGTCATAAGTTAAAACTAAAAAAAAAATTGTTTTAGAATATTTTATCCAACACTTTATAAAGATGAAAATAATTTATAAAGTAATAAATAAATTGCTCTGACATCCCTTTATTTAAATTCGAAGTTCCACTTAAAACACATGGATTAATAAAAAAAAATATATTTAAATTATCTTAACTCCTAAACGATTTGAGAATATTAGATGTAACCAAAAAAAACTTTTCATTTGAGGGTTAAGGAAACTAGAGAATTCCTCTTTGAAATCACTTTTCCATTTTTACGATGTCAATGTTCCAATTTCAGGTCTTTGAAATAGTATGTATCACTATGGTCAATTACCAGATATTATCCATTTTGAAATTCAGAGTTCTATCACAATTTCTTGAATATTAGAGAGTTTAAAGAATAATGTATATTTATATTGTTCTTAACCTTAACTTCTAAACTATATGTCACTATTGAACTTACCGGAATAAATCTCTTAATTAAAAACTAAAAAAATAAAAAATTGTATTTAAATTTGTTTCCTCCTGATTTAAAATTTACTTTAAAATTTAAAATTTTATCACAATTTTATTCTTATCTTTTTTTCAAGAATCGATAAACAAAATATAATTAAATTATCTCATAACAGCCTCTCCTAAACAATGTATTACCAAAACGGACTCTAAAAAGAATGGGATAGTGAGATATAATTTATTAACTGATGTTTGAAATAAAACAATGGAAGCCAAATTTGAACAGAGGAGAAAACAGACACGTGTGGGCCCGGCGGCGCACAATATCCAAAGCTCCTACCAATAGTAGGCCTCCACGTGTCAGTCTAAATCTACGAACTCCCGCACTAAAGCGACCCTACCTCATACTCCCTACACTCACGCCTTTCGCGTTTTGGATTTTATGGCTTTCGGAACTTTATCTCGCCTCACTGACTGTCACCCTTGCGAAGCTCACAGTCGCCCTTTCTGACGACGTGGACCTGTTTCATTGGTCTGTCGACTTGCTCCGGTGGGTGGAGACCAATATAGCAATAGTATATGTATTTCATTATATTTATTTATTCGTTTTTTATTATTTTGGGAAGAGGACTTCAATGAAGATAATACTAACAATTAAAAATTATTTTTTGCGTTTGGAAATATTGATGTTATCGAATTGGTGTGATGAGGATGTTGGTGTTTTCTAGAAGATCTTTGTCCTCTGTAAATGTTCTTATTTAACATTAAATTTTAATTGACGGCTTCGCAATTTTGTACTTTATTCAAATATTATTTAACATGTTACTCGTGACCAAAATACCAAGTTCTACTAGTCAAAATAAAAATTAAAAAAATTTAATTTAATACATTATCAGTTAAATCAAACGCACACTATAATATTTTTAAAATTAATTAACAAATAAACCCGCCAGAACATATAAATGAAGATAACGTCTAACGGAATTTATTTTATTTTAAGAAACTAACGTATTTTTTAAAAAAATTATCTTTAAATAAATAAGCTTATAAAAAATAGTTAAAAGGTATAAAATATTTCTGTTAAAATCCGTTAATTAATAACTAAATGATAACAACGTCTCATACGTAAAAGTTATTTAAGGCAACGTATTCTTCATATGTCTATACCAAATTTATTCATATACTATTTTCTTGGTCAATAGCTTTTAACAAATTCCACTATGATAACTTTAATACCGTTTATTTTATATTAAAATAAAAAATAATAATTTTATAAGTTAAAAGCTTTAAAGATATAATTATTTATAATATTTATAAAATATTTAAAATTAATAGTCAGCTTATTGATCTTAATATATATATATATATATATATATATATATATATAAAAGAGTAGCATTAATGATAATGATAATTTCAAAAAATAAAACGCATACGTTTTTCTAATAATAAATTTGGTAATTAAGTTTAATAAATAATAATGAATGGAACAATTTACATTAATTTATTTTTTATCTTATATTAATTTAACATTTATATTTATCACATCTAAATACTATATCATACATGACTAATTAAATATTTATTTATATTTTTTTTTTCATTTTTTTTTCACAACTATCTCAACCTCCTTTTATATTTTTATTGCTTACATATATTTAAATTTAAACATGAATTTTCTAATTTTAATATTGGATTCGTTGAGAGAGAACTTGAGGTCATATGACCACAAATAAAAAACTATTTATTTATATATATAATATTAGTAACACAATATTATATTGCTATTTATAGAGATTTTAAAATAGTTTGTTTTTAAGATGGATAAATAATCCGTTCAGAGTGGAATGCTATAATCTATTCACGTGTAATAGATGATCATCACATCTTTTAAAACAAACACACAGAACAAATAGCAGAGTAAGCTAATAGTTTTAAAACTTTTAACAAAGCTTGAATTTAAATAAAAATAATTCACAAACATATCAATTATTATACATTCTCAATTACCTACAATCATTCACGAAGTAAGTGTTTACAATTATCTCAGATTCTACACTACTCATGTTAGAAATCTACTAACACCAACAAATAAACACTTAAAATTATCATTTAAAGACATGCATCTACCATATTATCATGTTTTTGTCACAACATAGTCCCTCCTCCAAGAAATACATCCATATATATCACATATTATCATAAAAAAAAGTAACATTAATGATAATGATAATTTTAAAAAAAAAAATGCATGCTTTTTTAATAATAAATTTGATAAGTAAGTCTAATAAATAATAATGAAAGGAACAATTTACACTAATTTATTTTATATTTCACAATAACTTTCATCATCAAATATTTGAATATATGCAAAAAAAATTCTTGACAAAGATACATGTAACACACAATTATCATAATTGATAAACAATAATCACACAACAAATTAAGAGAAGTTAAAGTTTTAAAACTTTCATGCATGTATATATTAAATCATATACATGTTACATTTACATCTCATCTATATGTTCTAATAAATATAATATAAATTATTAATTGAATGATCACCATAACCAAGTATTTAGCTATTACTTGATTGACCACATCTCATTAGACAATTGACTCTATTTTTGGAGTTTAATCAAGTTTTTATATTTTAAATTAAATAAAAAATTTAATGTCACTTTTCTTTAAAAAAAAATTAAGGAAACAAATGCTATTTATCAAAAATATAATTAAAGTGAATATCTAATTAAGATTAGAGAAAGTATAACTTTTATTTTATTAAAAATATAAAGAAGATTAATGCCTATTTTAAAATTAAGAAAATTTAAATTAAAAAAAAAAAGAGTAAGCGCATTTAACACACCATCACAATGCAAGAGGTAAGTACAATTTATGCTAAAATAAATCCTTCCTTGCAATAGAATATAAGAGAAATGAAGAAATTTTCTATTTATAAAGAAAAAAGGATGAATCAGTAATTTTCTTAATAATGCTTGGGTAATTTGTTTTCTAAATGATCACATCATTATTTTGATGAAGTTAAACACAATATTTGTGTGAATGTTTTTACTGCTATCATAGCTGTTTCATTAAAGAAATTAATGTTAATGATACAGTAAGCCTATAATAATGTACTACATACACAATAATCCAACAATGCTTTAGGGATTCCAATGTTAAAAATTTGACCCAAAACAATAAATCTTAAAGGTTTTGACTTAAAATTTATCCTACAAATCTATGGAGATTTAATGTTGCAGAAGTGTTAAAAGCAATATTCTGGGTTCATTTCAAAAAGTTTCATGAATTTCTTGATTGGAGGGGAAAAATGAGTTGATTAATGTAGAATTAAAACGTAATGAAAACACCATCACATTGTTTTTATTGATAAAGATGTTACTCTTTGACTTTCAAAATATAATATTTCATATCAAACAAATAGATTTTAATAATTTGGGATTTATGATTTTTCATAAACCATGATTGCAAGTGTGAGGAATTTTCTTGATGAAGGGTATGAGAATTCTTATATGTAAAAGATGTTGCACAGAACAGAGATATAGTGGTGATGAAAAGTCATAAATACAATGACCAGGCCCTCATAATTCAGAACATTCCAAGTGAGATTTGAAGTCTAGATTTTCTTGTCGGATCAAATTTATGCCAAACTTGAACAGTGGAAATTAAAGTAGTTTCACAGAACAATTTGCAAACTAATATTATTGGACTTTAAGTAGGTGCACTATAGAAAATTACACATACATTTACCATAGAAATTACAGCACAATGATTGAGAAGACAAAAATTGTGAGATCAATTAGTTGAACACTGGCTACCACCTACCAAATGCTATTATATCCTAACAGCTACATTTTACAACTGATTACAGTAATACAAAGTGAGCAAAAATTTAGTCCAGGTTAATTCTAGCTGGAAGGCATACACCAGGAGCTTGCTCTTCCACAAAAATGGATTCACAGTTAACCAGTCTCACAACATATTGCGATACAGAATGGTACTTCTGCTGAGCTTCGGCAAAGCATCTGCCAAGAACATTTTCAACCCAATTCTCCACTGCATTTTTTTTGTCTGATAACCAAGCAGCTGCAAGTATGTGTGTCATTACCTCATAATCAATTTCTAGCTGAAGCTCTGATCCGAACGTCCTTTGAAATAGTATGCCAATGCTTTTTAATACTTGCTCAGCAAGCTTATCAAAGTTGAATGGCTTAAACACCACTTTCTCATCAATTTGATCAAAGAAGTCACTTAACCAGGTGTCTGTGTTTTCTGTTACGGATTCACTTTCTTGGTCATTGTCATTGACACCCTCATCACTCTCCTCCACAGGCATGTTCAGATCCAGATAGGATCGAGATGTCTCGCTGTCCTGTCTCTGCATCTTGCTTGTTGTTCCCTTCTTGGACTCACTAATATCAGTCTGCTTTCTTTTGTTCAGAGATGATGATTTGGAAAAACCTTTTCTAGGTACAACCTTGACATTTGTGCTACCAATTGTTTTGGCATCCTCGGAAGCATGTCCTAGTAATAATTGCATTTGACATCTTTTGGCTTCAAGGATTCTTTCCTCCGAAAACATTTTAGACTCATCTGAAACCAAACAACCACTACCTTTACAGACAGTTGAGGCCACAAGAAAGATTGTGTTATTGATGTTAATTGCCCTTCCATGCGAATCTGGATATTTGCCAGCTCTTATTGCCTGCAACAAACTAGTCTGCACCAGAAAATCAGCTTTATCTATGTTTTCAAGAAAGACAACAGAATGGGGTTTTTTACTCAACTCTCCAGCAATATAGTCCACAATTGTCTTCCTCCTAAGCGCATCATAACAACTTGATTTTTGGCATTCAAAAACTGAGTTCAATGGGTAAAAGCTGTTCTGGAAGCCCAGATCCACAGAGATTAGGCTTTCAGCGTTTCCAAAGATAATCTCTGCAAGAACAGAAGCAATTTTCCTTTTGCCAAGTCTATCTGGTCCAAGGAAAGCCAACCATATGTCTGCTCTACCTTGTGAGCCTCTACTCTTCCCTGAACCAGCTTTACAAAGGGACAAAGTTTGACTGATAGCACATATGGCTTCATCCTGCCAGCCAACCATTTCAGTGAGAAGTCGATTAAGAGACTTGAAATCTGCTAAATCAATTTTTCCATCAAAATTTGAACCAGACCAAGAAGATCTAGGAATTTGGTGTGAAGTATTTTCATTAATAGCATCACAATCAGTTGAAATAGAGTCTGACAATTGCTGAAGATGCTTTCTTTGATCTTGTAGTTTTGGGGTATCTGGATACTGAGAGGTTGATGTATATAACGTTCCCAATCCTAAATCTGTGGTCACAGGTGTATGGGATAAAGATGATCTGTGGTCAAACACACTAGAAGGGACGACCCTAGGGGTCTTCCCATCAATTTGCAGTGTCTCTGAGACTTTTGAATCATTACCAGTTACAGCACGAACACTGACTGAATCAGAAGGTAATGGAAAAGTAATAGGCAACCCTTTGGGCATGTAAGAAACTTGAGTAGAATATTGGAATTCACTGCGTGATGGATCTTTACTGCTGCTTTCCTTAAAACCTGGACCAAAACGTAAAGGCTCAAGTATTGGAGCTTGGGACCTTGTCAGAGAAATATCAAAGTGAGGCAGTGAGCTTTTGTGATGAAGACGCTGACAAATATCACTCCATTTGTTTTGAAATCCCAAGATCTTCTCATTCAAACTTGTATTTTCTTCACTGGTCTGCACTGGATAATTGAGCCCATTCTTAAATACATGCAGCCATAAATTGAAGCAATGAAATATTGCAAGTGATGCAAATCATTACTATTTACAGAAAGTGGATCTAAGGCTTAACTAAGTTTTAAGAATATAGTAGATTTAAATATTCTTTCTAAGAACAAGTTGATCAAGAAGTTAATCAACAAACTAGTGGAGATTGGAGAGTAGAGAAACAAGTTAATTAACAATTTGGAAACAAGAAAACGAAACTAACGGTCACATCATCTAGTTGACAACAAAATCAAATAGTAAGATACTTAAAACAAAAATTTTTAAAAAAATATTTAATAGAAACTTAATTTAAAAAGTCTAAATTTATTAAATACTTCGAGCTTAATCAAGCCTAGTTTTAATCAAGGTAGGGAATATAAACACAAGAAAATAAAATCTACAACTCCTCTCGAAGTAACTAATATAACTGACAGATTATTCCTTTGATAAAATTTTCTAGAATAACTTCCAAGTTATACTGAAAATTATACAAGTTGATACAGAAAGTGCTTGGTCGTCTTGATAAACTTTGAGAAAGGTACAATCCATTGAGTTCAGAATGTCCATCATCTCAAGGGATATGCTTAATACAATTTTCTATTTCATAATCAAAAGCTATGGGCTATGCAAAAGTAAGCAAAGAAGGAGAAAATACACAAAGAAACATTGTTTTTTATTTGGTTTGTTGCATATAAATCCTTATGCTAATTACTTTTTTTTTTTATTCAAATAGTATTCCTGCCTAAGCAGTTTATCATTATACTGGATACCTCTAAATTATTATACTGTGTATTAGTACAGCAATTGCCCCCACCATGTTGCATGTATGTTGTATATGCATGTGACGACTCAGAATGCATTGGACAAGAGAAATGCAATAATTAGCAATCATAACAAACCTTTGTGACATCTGACCCTCTATGCGTGTCCACATTAACAACCTTTTGTAACCAGGGTGAGCTTGTTGAGTTACTAGACGAAGGACCTACCTTCAGAATATCAGCAACTTCTTGTTCACATTTTTCATTGCATTTGTCACAACGGGTAAAAGATCCATTCGTGGAGTTCACGGGACTTCTGATTTCAGGTGTAGAAAAGAACCCACCAAATGGAACAAAAGACCCCATCAAGCTGTAAGTTTATCATGAGCAGGGAACTGTGAGATCCAATAGGCACAAAACAGTCAGAAGCTAAAGTGTGTGCAATGAAAGAGATTTCAAGACATCATATATCTACTTAAATGAAATACACTATGACCAATACATACACAACAATAGACAACTCAAATTCACCATCTCACGAGGCCAGTCACAAAAATACATGCTCAACTTTCACACTATCCATTTGGATCTGAAAATACATAAGAAGGGGTCCCACAGTGCAGAAAGGGAATCATAACCCTTCATCAAAATACAGAGCAGTCAGCAGAACAATACCAGACCTAGGTAAGTACATTTCTGATGTTATAAATTATATAAATGGCATGATATGGTAATGAAGACAAATTTATGAAAACACACAAGTTCGGCATCTTTCATTTAGACTAATTGCAGACTGACTTCTACAGAGCAAACAGCAAATTGCATGTGACTCATTATTTCCAATTAAAAAATCCAACCAGGAACTCCATTGGTGTATCTCCTGAATATAGAAAACCAAATCAACACAACGGACGTTTAGAGTTCAGTGAGGTAAACCGTAGGTGAATGCACGACATATTCATAAAAGTTCAACTGAAACCACGCCCCTTACAAAGTATCAGAGAAAAGAGGAAGAAGGGAGACAGCACAAATCCAAGAAAAAGCAAAAACACAAAAAAAAACAACAGAAATTCAGTTCAGAAAACACAACACGCAGAGGAGCCACACTCTTATTTTCATTCCCCTAATTTATTTGCCCCGTGTCACAATTACAAACGTGCATTGTTTCTCACAGTAAATAGTCAGAAATACTTATATTGCTTTTTACATGAATCAGCGTGCAAGAAAACGATCCCCAGTTCCCTTGCAACCAAAAACACGACAAGTGCAAGCAAAAGAACTAAAAAGACACACTAGTAACACATTTTGCATGCTGTGCACGAAGTCCAAAGTTCAAACATAATTTCTGCCATTGTACACCAAAAAACAAACACCATAACTTTTTTAAATAAAGAACAAACCTGGACTTAGAGTAGAGTCCTTCCATAGAAGGAGTGGCGGAAGTGACAGTGAGCAAATGAAGATCCCAATCGTTTTCCACATTAGGAAACAAGCTCAAGAACTTGGAATAGGCGTGAGAGGTTTCAGCCACACCCAGCAACGAAACCTTCTCGCCACCAATCTTTAACAACCTCGTTAGCCCCGAGACAACAAACCTAACAGCATCAACATCCACATCCTCCCCTACAAAAACCTCAACCTCCCCGAAACTAACAACCCCAGTACCAGAATAACCCTCGCATTGCTGCTCCAACTCCTTCAACTTCACACCCACCACCTCTTCCCCACTCCCACCCCTTTTCAAAAATTCCCCAATCTCCCTCTCCAAACAAACCACCCTCAACTCCGAACTCAAAACCGAACCCCCTCGACCCTTTTGAACCATCTCAACAAAACCCCTCAGAGCACTCTTAGCATAAACACCCATCAATAAAGGGTTTCGCTTGCTCTTTCTCGACAGCACCTCCGCGATCCTGCGAATATTTTCGTCGGGCCGGTCCGGTTCGAGGTTGCAGAGAAAAACTGGAGGAGCTCTGGCGAACCGGTGCTGAACCGGAGGAAGCGGTGGTTGAAGCAGCGCGAGTTTGATGTCACAGCTTCGAAACCCTGCTTCTGCGAAAACGCGACTCACGATAGGATCGTCGAGGATTGACAAAACGAAGTGCTTCAGCTCAACTTTCAGAAACGACGCCGTTCCCCCGTGCTGGCTCTGCTGGAACGCGTGGAAGCTCTCCGGCTGCCGCCGCTGGTTCGCCTGCGACCGCTTGATGGCCGCCATGAGCGAGTTCGACACCGGCGGCTCCTCCTCGCCCCCGCCCCCACCCTTCGACGACGGAAGCCGGTCCAGCGACACTCCCACGGAGAGCTCCAACGCGCGGAACTGCAGCCGCGGCGAGTACGCCCCGGAGAACCTCGCGGCGCTTGCGCCGCGCGCGCGGCCGCAGGCCTCGCGCAGCGAGGAGGTTGGCAGCGCAAGCAGGGCCGAGACGGCGTGGAGCGACGTCGTCTGCGCGTGGCAGCGGCGGCGCGCTACCGCCACCGCCTCGTCTAGCGCACGCGCCGCGTCGTCCGTCAAGCATTGCCTTGCTATGCTGACCGGCGTCGGCATCGCCGGCAAGCATATAATATATTATAACAATAAATAAAAAAATAGAAAAAAATGGAGCTTGGTATACTATTAATTAATAATATTATAATAGAAAATGATAAAGAAAGTGAATAGATAAAATGTAGGCTTATCTGGGAAGCAGGTTAATGGGTTTTGGAGTTTAGCTGAGAAAGAGATGATGATGATAAAAAAAGTAGAAAGCTTGAAGGATTTTGACTTGTTTTGGGATTGTGGAAGGTGAGAAGAAGAAGAAGAGGGAGAAGGTGTCTGGTGGTGGTGGTGGTGATGAGGAGATGATGATGGAGTTTTGGTATTGTATGGTGATATTATGGTTGAGTGGATTGTTTTGTTGGGTGTGGGACCTTGTATTTGGCCATTGATGAATTGATGAAATGAGAGGAAGAAAGTAAGGAACAGATGTTGGGCATATATTCTGTTCTCTTTCTCTTTCTGAAGGTCTCTTTGGGGAGAAGTGAAAGGTGTGCATAACTTGCTGTTTCCATTTACATGGACCATAACCTCTTTTGGTTTTCCTCTATTCTTTTTATTTCAACTCTTGCCCAACCACTCAAATGCAAAGCTAACTTTTTTTTAAAGTCTTATTACACTCCAATTACTACTTCAAGTTTCTGCTTCAATTCAAACCATATCCAACTCCATTAAAATTATATAATGTAAAATATCGTATCAAAGAATGATTGTCTTTCCACTACTTCAAACACTCCTCATTTTTTCTCTTTCTCTCTATTTTACTACTCAAAATTTTCACAATTCCAAACAATTCACATTCTTCAAAACAGTATAATTCTATAACATTGAAAATAAATAAATGTATATTATCTACAATACATTCTATTTAGAAAAAAAAAACAAAAAATATAGAACATTTTTTCATTATTCTTTTTTCTAGCCAACGTGAGATCGTCGGCATCTGGATGAGTTCGTGTGGTCTCCCTTCAAACTCTAGTGATTCAACCTTCTGAGAATAGGGGACTCAAGTCTAAAAACTTACAATATAATGAGTATAATATAAAACAGGAGTTGAGAGTCATCCCTGTGTTGTTTATTAGATATATAGGTCGAAAAACGACCATAATGACCAGCTATCGGGTCAGGACCATGACTTAACATGTCCCAAACCTCAGGCATAGGCTAATGAGGCTATGGTAAGTTTGAAGGTCGGAAGATGAGTTATTTGTTATATTCCATCGAGCCAGACCCATGACTCTATTTATAGTAAAAAAAATCACCTTAATAAAAATAAAAATATATTTAAACATTGAAAAACATAATCTCAAGGTGATAATACTATTTTCTTAATGTATATAGATTATATTAATGGATAGCTATTGAATGAAATCATAAAATTCAGAAAAATTTATAAACACCGTATATAACAACAACATAAAAATTCTTTTAATTTTTCATAAACACCTCCTAAATGTATAGATCTTTTAAATTTAATTTTCGACATTTTCGGCTCAGGTGATCAATCATGAATGAAAATAATAACAAAATAGGAATTAATATGCTCATTAAAAATTAAAGGCAACTTCGGTATACCATAATGACAGCGAACTGCATTAACTACGACGACTCTTTTATGGGTGGCGTGTGATACGTTGTGTCAGTAAGGAAAAATTTTACATATATATTGTGGAGGTAGGAAAAATTCTACCTATCCCCATGGTGGGCGCCAAATATTCTAGCCAACTTGAGAGGTCGATCGACATCTGAATGAACTCTTGATGGTTTCCCTTCAAGCTCTAGTGATTCAATCTTCTGGATATGACACTTCGATGCTCAAGTCAGTAAGAGCATAAAATATAATGAGTATAATATAAAATAGAAGTTGAAAGTACTCCTGTATTTTTTCATTAGATACATAGGTCGGAAAACGACCATAAATGACTAACTGTCAGGTCATGATCATGACCTAACATGCCCCAACCTCAGGCATAGGCCAATAAGACTATATTTTATATTTTTATTCATATCTAATTAAAAAGAGTGAAGGTGTTTAAACTTAATTCATACCTAACCGTAACCATAAATACAACTTCAAACTTAAAATATTTCTCCTCTATTAGAAAACCATAAATCCTAAATTTTAAACCTTAAATCACAAAACTCATAAAAAGGTAATCAAACTCAAAAAGACAATAATACCCATAAAAAGACAACGCAACATATAACATCATCAATATAGTCACATTTTCCACACATTATATATCACATTATTAATCAAATACCATCTTTAAATTTTTTTGTCTATGTACATACACATAACATTTTTCAACTTTAAAACATAACAAATTCATCATATTAAAATTGTTTTAAAATTGTTTGTTTGATACAATTCTCATTTAAGCAAAATACAACAATAAAAAAAAGATAATACATAAAAAAAAATGACTTATATCTTTACTTCATTTTTACTTGAGTTACATAAATGAAAAAAACTATTTTCTGTATTATTTTCACTTAAATTATAACATTTTCACTTGAGTGATAAATTGTTACTTAGTGTGAAAAAACAATAAATAAAGGCATGTTCTTCCTATATGATAAGAATAACTTATTTGAGTAAAATATATTTAAAAACATAATTGTGAAGCAACTTAGATCTTCCAAAGACTTACCAATTGTAATTTTTTTTTTTTTAAATTTAAGCCAACAATCAATACGTTGTGTCAAAGATTAGATAACATTAATCTATCTCAAAATGACTACTTCAAGCTCAAAAACCATATAACTAACCTACAACTTAAGCAATTACAATTAAAATCATTCATCTTAATTATACCATTTAAATTCAACTATGTTGACTAGGAAAAATTTAAATAATTGATAATTAAAACCTAACTAATTAGATATTAATTTTTAAAAATTATTTATTAATAATAAAAAGTAATTTAAATATTAATAAAAAATATTTTTTTAAAAAATATTTAATTTAATCAATATAACAATTAATTATTTTTTATATCTAAAATTAGATTTTATTTAATATTTTTTTGGTAGTGTTATATTTAATAATTATTTTTGAAAAATTTCCTGAAAGGATCATTTCCACTTGATGGTTGTTGTATTAAAATAATAAATAATTTATAAAGACTGAAAAGATATAATAATAACTTAGAAATAGTAGTAAAAAAAAAAAAGTAGAATTAATAGTGTTTGTCCTTGAGACTTTCACTATGGTTGAGTTATGTCGTGCCCACTCAAAAAAATCATGCCAATAAGGTCAGTGTCAAGCTTTTGGGTCTACAGGGACCCTTTGTCCTTCCTTACTCTTATTAAATTTCTTAATTATAACTTATATATTAATATTTTACTTTGAAAAACCTATGCATCATTTAGAGAAAAAAAGAATAAAAAATAGTAAAAAAGAGTGAATAGATGGTGAATGTTCAACCATATAAAAAAGAGAGTGTAAGAATAAAATTCAAATCTACAAAGATAGACATGCATGGAAAAAATCAATTATGTGTAGTAAAGCAACTTGCTCAACTTTCACAAGAATTTACCTTTTTTTTTTCAGAAAAAGAAGTGATTGAAGGTGCGTTGGAACTAGTCTAACCACAATTGAAAAAAGGAAGAGTAATGGAAGATTTGGTTTGAAGAGTTGAAGAATGAAGAAAGATATAAAAGATAATTGTTAATGGAGAATTTTATATTTATAGCTGTCTATGTCATGTCAATGCTGTGTGTGATGGGAATCATCATTATCGTATTTCGTAGTGGGAACCATTTGTTTGACCAACAAAATTGTTGTTTAAGGAACTTTTTAGATTTCTAAATTATTATACATATGTACAGTTTTTATCGTTAACTTTTTCTGTCTTTCTTTTCATTTTGTATGCATCTAAACCCTATTTTCCCACTTATGAACATCAGATATGTGAAAGAGACGAAATGCACCTTGCTTTTTTAATGGTTACGTGTTTAAAAAATCTATGCTTGTGATCAAACTAATGAAGTTATTCTATAGTAATTTATGATGAGAAAAAGTTTTTGATTTGTATTGTATTTCAGAGTTGAAGAGACTGCATTTTTTTGTAGGAAATCCACTGAGAAAGGACCTTTTGAGTTTGGTGAATGGTTAGTCAAAATATTGGACCGAACCACATGTTGAATCTTATTATAAATTGGTCCAAATTATAACTCAAGGTTAAAATAATATAAGTTTTAGGTTAGGAATTGTTTTAGAATGAAATAGAAAGATATAACCTCACTATTTTTATGTTGAATTTGTATGTTATGGAAGTATTTTAGTTTATGATAACAATATTTTGCTATTGAATTTGGGGTAGTTAATTTTGGGGTGATTGTGTGAATAGTTGAATTTGTAAATATAATTGGATCATCTTGGTTTGTGAGATGAATCTATTTTGTTATTGAATGTGAACTAGTAATTAGAAATAGAAAAAATGGTAATGTTGTAGGTAATTAATATATGTTGAATTTGAGCTTTGAGTAGTCCATATAAGTTAGAAACATTAGTGTTTGAATTATATTGAAATGGTTGAGATGTGCGTAAATTGATTTTGAACTTTAATATATTAAGATATTTATTTTAATTTTTAATGCATTAAGATACTTCTATCATATGTTGTAAAAAAATTATTATTTTGATATTTTTCTTAAGTGATGAATTCTCGTTGAAGTGGAAATGTGAAAGATATCTCTCTCATTTCTATATAAGTAAAAGTTTAAGTAAGAATAGTTTTTCTTATTAAAGGTTTTAGTTGAAGTAAAAATTTGTGGGAGACAAGTTCTCTTCTTGATGTATGTAGATATGTTAGATGTAGATATTTAATAAAGTATCACAATCTTTATGTGTGTGTTGTCTCTTGTGGATTTGTTTCTCTTTTCTAGGTTTGGGAAGGATACTTATAATGGTATTATGTAGTATTAAATATGAAACTTGTTAAGGAAATGAGATATCATTGTTTTATTCATGATCTAATCATATAGATACGACATCAGGTGGTGATTAAAAAGTTAAAGTTGATTTTTATCAATGATTGTTCTTATAGATTAATGTGTTAAGTCGCTTGTGGGATGTGCTTAACATGAGTCTTTCAAGAGATATCGAGTGTGACAAATTTGCTTTGAATTATTTAGAAACAATTGACAAATTTGCTTTGATTAATGGATTTTGAATTATTACATGTTATTTAATGTGAGAATGTGTGTGATATTGATGTAGTGATGGTATGTTTATGCAAGTATGAAGTATGTATTTTTTTAAGATTGAATTTTATATTTGCTTGTCCTTATTTTTAGATTATATAAACTATTATGATCATATTTGATAGTATGAGAGTAGGTGACTCATAAGTAGTAGGAAGGAGATGAGACAAAGTTAAGATGATTGTTATTTTACTAATATTTTGGAGTCAGAAAGCTAAATCTAACAAACTAACAAACTATTAAGGACTTAGACTAATAGATTCATTTTTCCCATATGGTCATAAATGTGGTAACCCTTAGATCTCGTTTGGACAAAAAGATAAATGAAAGCTTGAAAACCAAAGAGAATGAGAGACTTACTTGTGCTGTCAAACACCAAAAGACATTTGGCATACTAGTCATTCGGCTCAACAAAATTATGTCAAACCATTCAGGAATGAGTCGCCTTCTCGACACGACAAGTTAAATCCACAATGAAGATTAATTATAATCAAAACGACTAATCACTCCCTAAGTAAGGTTAAATGAGTATTAGGCATTCATGGGTTTGAAATAATCCTTCTAACAAGAAAAAAACCCATAGGAAAACTATAAATATAGGTAAATGCTCTAAATGTAGAAGGTAATGATTCTCCAACTACAATACTTGTAACCTGAACATATTCACATGTAACTTTAGCGTTTAAATGTCTTTGCAGGTACATTTCCGCTGGACCGAGGAATTGAAAGACCCAAAAAATGATAACGCTAGAAAAGATTTGATAGAGGAAATCCAATCTTATTAGAGCATTACTATAACAATTTTTTTTTACAATGAGTTAAATCTATTATAAGTCATTTTTAAATGGTGACTTTAGAAAGAAAAAAGAAAAAAGAAATATTATAAAAAAGTGTAGAGAGAAATTAATAGACTTGAGTTTATAAAAGAATAGCAATTTAACAGAATTTTTTTTTAAAAAAAAACATAATAACCATTTCAGATTAAAATATAACTATTCTTCATTATCCTTAGAATATATCTTCTAACACTCATAAAAATAGATTATTATAGTTACCTCTACTTTTTGTTATATATCACTCTTCCTTGTGAAATGTATAACTTAAAAAGCTGAAAGAAAAAAAATGTTTTAACATTCATGTTCAATACTAATCCCACAATTAATCACTTTCATGAATGAAAATATAAAAGATCAAAGACTCGATGATTTAAAAAATTTGACGAATAAACAGAAAACAAAATTCTAAATAAATCATACTGGAATAGAGAATCTTTACTGTTAAAAATACTTGCATTCAAATATGATATATTCACTCTGTTGAATGTTGAATCTTTGTATTCATCTTTTAAAAAAAGACAACTTTATTGAGTGTTGAATCTTTGTGTTCATCTTTTAAAAAAGACAAATAAGTCATTAAACGGTGTTTTCATTATTAATTTTAAAATGTCTAAATTATTTGAGAAAGTGTGCTTTTTAATACACTATTCAACTCTATCATGGTCTTCCATTTGTCAAATTAATAGTTTATCCATTTTCATTTCATTTTTTTTAATAATATAAATAAGTTATTGAAAACCTTGAATCGTTACAATTAATTACAATTTTTTTGAAGTTGACATGGTACCAAATAAATAATTTATATTAAATTTCTCACTAAATCTATGACAGTGTTTCAAATAAATTCTAAAGAAAAAGAAAATTAACCTAGTAAAAAGACAAAATAGTATAAAGATAAATATCCGTATATTGAATGAAAATGCTCGTTTTAAATATATTTATAAAACTTCAAATTATAAAAAGAAGTAAAAATTTAAAATTGAAAGAAAAACTTTCAAAACTTTCTAGTTTTTAATCAATTTTCTTTTCTGAAGATCGAATAAAGAGAGAAGAAACAGACAAAGATGAAATACTAGTTGTTATTCAAGTAAAAAACTATTTTAGTTATGATATATGGGTAAGAGTGACTGTATAGCAAAAAGGAATTTATCAAATAAAAGGAGTGTTAGTATTAGTTTCTAGTCAAAATTATAAAGGGTTAAGTATCTTTATTGTATCTATTATTTTAAATTTATTTTTTTTCATTCAAACTTTAAATATCTTAAATATTTATAAAAAAAATTATTAAAATAATATTTATTAACTTTTATTTTTTAAAATATTTGTAGTAAAATATTATTAAAATATTTTTTTTGTAAATCTTTTCCTATATATCAAAAATGGAATAAATTTTCAGTATAAATTAGAATATTAAATATTTTAAATTAACTAATAAATTATATATTATAATATTATAAATTTAGGTTATTAAGTCTAATGTTTCCTTTTACTAGGTTCACACTTTTTTTTAAACAGCGTGTCCGTATCGGGACACACGTATCAGACACTGACACTCATACGACACGAATCGATGAAGTGTTCAATTTAAAAACTATTTATTGAATTTTTGACAATTCTAACACAATTTTAAAAAGAAAAATACATTAATTTTCTAAAAGTTCAAACTTATTATATACATTTTTATTATAATTATAAAAAAAGAAACAAATTTTTTTGAACGAAAAACATATTTTTCTTTCAAAAAAATATGAAACATATTTGTGCACATAAATTTTTATTGTCAATTTATATAATTCATATTATATAATATATAGATCTATATCACAATGTCCTACATTTTAACAATTATACGTATATCCGTATTCGTGTCCGTGTCATATGAGTGTCCGCACTACATAGATTTCCATACTAATATAAAACCATTAAATATTTTTTTATATATATTATAATATAAATTTGATTTTTTGGTTTAAATTTTAAACTATCCATTATAATGTAAAAATGATTGAAATGGAATATTATTATTTTTTTTCAAAATTTACTGTTATTTATTACAGATTTTAACTAGATACAAATACTTAAATAGTCTATAATTTAGATAATAAACGAAAATCGTATTACAGAACGTATATATTTAACGTATAATAATAGCTTTAAACTTGAGTAGAAATAGCTTTAAACTTGAGTAGAAATTAAAAGTAATAAACGAGGATGGAATTACCAACATGTTTCATGATTTGATTGCAAACTGATTCTGAAATTGGTTGGTTCTTTCTTTGTGCCACACAGACACACGTACAAAGTAAGGTTGTAGTTCTGGTTGGTATCGTACTAGGAGAATAGAAAAAGAGAACAATAGTAGGCGCGTGCACGACACTGTGTAATCACTGCCCAACAACACAACGCCGTGAAGGTGTGGAGAATTGATGGCGCGTGAAGGGAAGCAGTGGAAAATGTAATAAAAATGGAAAGAAAAAATAAGGTTAGTGGTGGAAGCAGCTTTCAGAAATCATAATTCAGCCACTTTAATGAATTTGGCTACACTCACTTTCGCCACAAAATGCCCATTTCTTATTTTGGATGAAATCCACCTTACTATATTTCTCACCTTACTTTTTTAGGCCACACAAAACCCTAACTCTATTTAGGATAACTCATGCTATATACTTTGCATTTAATACTTTTCGTACTTTCAAATATATATCTCTTTCAATAAATAAATAAAAACTTATTTTTTATTTCTTTATTTTTAAATTTTATTGATAAATAAATGTTTATATAAATAAAGTGCAGCTTATACTAAAACCGGAAAAAGTTCTAACGAAAACTAAAAAAAGCACAAACTTTTTTACTCTAAGTCGACAAGTGTTATGTACCTTTTTATTTATGCACTGTTTTGGCAGGGGCATTTTATGACTTCATTCTACTGTCTTCTGAAATTATTCCAATGTTTCTATCAAAATTATTTAATTGACTATTTCAAAATTTTATTAGATTTTATTTTTTAATGAAGAAAAAAACACACTTAGATTGAACGTTTAAGGAATTGAACCTTTTGAAAGTTTTCTAATAGAGAAGACACATGAATCAATATAATAATACACACTAAAATGAGTGAAATAGTGGTGAAATTCTTCAATTAAGGATAATTTATTAAAACTTATTAATATTAAATACAAATAAGATAATCTACTTTTTTTTTGTACTCTTTTACTTAGTAACTAAGGTTAAGCATATATGACTTTAGATAATTTCGAATAATTGAACTTTTCAGTAAGTAACATCACACCCAACAAACTTCTGATAGCAAAAATTGTTTTAAAAAGCTTGTAATTTAATTTAATTTCCCTCTTTCTCAATATTTTTCAATATGGTAGAAAAGGAATGGGATTCTTTAAGAAACTATTTTTTTTATAAAGTTAAATTTATATCTGAAAAGTTAATTGTTTAAGGTTATCGCGCTCAGCTTTTCTTCCATAGCTGTCGTTGCTGTCCTTCATCATCATCACTATCTTTCACCATCGTTGCTGTCATTACTTTGAGGTTGATGCTGTTTTTATTTATTTTTTAAATATTTGTTTGTCTATATGTGATTTATAGACGATGGTTATAGAACAATTGTCGTCTCAACCTCAATAGAATAGACTGCGTGCTAATAGACAATAATTCTGAACTGTTGTCTAATTGCTAAAAAAATTGTTGTTTTTAACATTTTTTACACTAGTGCCTAGATCAAGTCGGTCTAAGACAAGTTGGGTTGATCTAGTCTAGCTCAAGTCCAAATAGACTAAACTCAAGTCAAGTTTAGACTACATCAAACTGATTTTTAACATTTTATTAAATTAGATCTAACCAAATTCAAATGACTTATGTTAATATAGATTATATCTAATCCAAAATTAAAAAGGTTGAATTGAGTGAAACTTTGAATAAATTGAATCATATTAAACTAATCCTATGTTAGTTACAACGAGTTTAATTAGACTTAACTTAAGTCAGATTAAATTTGATAAATCAAGTTTATATTGAATTAAGTCAAAATAATCAAACAGAATTAAATTTAATATAATTTAAAGTAAATTGAAAAAATGAAATGGAATTTAATCTATATTTCATAGGAATCTATTTTGTTAGAGAAATCTGGATTGGATTTGAAAAAAAAAGCAGTAGATGATCGCCTTGAGAAAAATGAAGTATTGATTGGTTTAACGATAAGATATGTATCTGGGTCGATGCGAGTGATGTGACTCCCATTTTCAACATCACAAACACCTTTAATGGTTCCAAAATATCTCATAAAGAAAACGAAAACGAGCACATTCTTTTATCTCTTCTGCATCTATGCTCTGTGTTACACTGCAATTTTAACTATGCAATTTTAAATACATTTATAAATTTTAAACTAAATAAATCACATTAACATATGTGCTTTTTATCTTCAAAAACTATTCTAACAACTTATAATTACTATTTTCTAAATGTATTTAATGTGTAATTTGTTCAAAACTATTTTCAGTGAACTCCATATTCATAACTATTTCGCCAATTTTATTCACAAAAAATAAAATGAATATACCACTTTTTGAAATATTTTTATTTTTCAATAAATGATCTACAAGGAAAATAATTAATTTAAAAATAAATCAGAAAAACGTTAATATTTCATTAGAAATGAAAAATATTAATTATTTTTATTTTCTCATAAAGCTAAAAGTACATTCACTGTATCTCTCTGAAGAAGGGGAAAGAGAGATTGAAAAAAAAGGTATATAATAATTAGAAGAAGAAAAATAAAAATAGAGACTTCAGAATTTTTTTCTCGTATAAAAGAAGAGATTTTTGTAAATGTAAAATAAATACTTAATTATATTATAATAGTAACGTTACAATACGTCAAGACATAATTAATTATTATTACTTCTTTTATTATTTTAAAAATACTTAAAATAAAAAATAAATATAAATAAAACGTTAATAATACAAAATAGTTTATTTATTTCCTAATTCAAAAAAGTTAATTTTATACTGTTTTTTGTTTTTTGTTTTAATCCAAACACAATATTAAGGTATTTAAAAAAAATAACATTTTGCATAAAGAGATGAAATTTTCTTTTATTCCTGCAGTTCCATTCTTGTGTGGTAGGTTCTGGATAGGAATGTGAAATAGTGGGTTTCAAAAGATGAGTTGTAATTGTAATAATTAATTGGACCATGATAATAAAAATTTAGACAACTAAGATTTTTTAAAAATAAGCAAATATATAGAGTTTTAAAAAATAACCATTAGTTTAAAAATATTAAACTACAAGATATTTTAATTAAATTAGTGATAGCCCTTTTTTATTTATTTTGCATGCCTGTTTTGTTTTAAAAAGTTAAATATGATACTGTGTACACATGTGTGTATTAATAGATTGTAAATTTATTAATAGATAATAACATTTATTTATTTATATTTAAAAATGTAGGCATTGTACTTAGAAAAAAGTAAAATTCTTGGACAATAATTGTTAACAAGCATGAATTTGAAATGTAGTTTGTCAACTTCCTTATCATTTTCTTTTGTCATTATTGTTGGTGAGATGTGCACGTGGCACCTACTCGTTTGCTTCGTCCATGGAAATTCATTTCCTAATTATCTCTTACTATTCTAATATTGTAAGGATTGCTTTTTTGAATATAAATGAGATGATTCAAAATAAATGACAAATATATATATATATATATATATTAAAGTTAATTTATTTTCATTCAATTTTGAAAGCTCTATTTTAAATCTTTTTTTACTTTCTTATATTATTATGAGATATATATTTATCATTTTTTAAATTTAAATTTTTATTCTTAATTATAAAGACTACATGAAAACTATCAATTAGATTTTCAATGAAAGTAAGTTTTTCAAAAGAAATTAAAATTATTTTGTGTTTTTTAATACATAAGGTTGAATTGTAAATGTATAAATAATCAAATTTTTAATCCATTTAAGTTTATAATTTAATTTTTGAGTCAACTTTATAAGAATGGGTTAGAATGTCTTAATTTTTGTTTATTTTAAAAGTATGTGTTGGTCTAACATGTGTTGGACGATCACTATCTAGTGTATAATTAATGATAAAAATGTTTAACATGTGTTAAACAATGACTATCTATCAACAGAAGACTAGAATCGTCTAATACACATTATATGAAAATTATCTAACATGTGTCTGACACATACCATTTAGTGTATAGAAGATGAAATCGTCTAATAATAGAAGATGAATATTTGTGAAATAATTTATCTTTACTTGATATACATGTTATTAAATAAAAACTCTTGAATATAAAAGTTTAAAATCTTGAATATAAAAGTTTAAAATAATAATAGGTTAAAGAAATTGATTTATATAAGTGATTATATTGAAAATTGAATAAGATTTATATAAATTCTCTAATACAATATAGTTATTCTTTGAAAATAAATATATAGTATATAAATTCTGTATTCTGTTATTAAATATTTGAATCAATTGGATTAATAGATAGATGTTTTAAATTGTACTGAGGAAATACATATTTAGAAGAATTCAATTGAGAAAACAAATTAAGTTTGTATACTGTTTTTTTAGCACTCTATGAAATATAAATATGTATATATTATGGATGAGTTTGTGTTTTAATAATAAGATTATATAGATAAATATGTGAGATTTGATGATGAGCCTATATGTACTTTTAAAATCAAATTTATTTATTGCCAATAAATGCATCCTCTACCTTTATCTGGGAAAGGAGAATGTATAATTATCATCTTTCCCAAAATATGGATTTATTGAGGTATTTTGGTCAAAAGTTGTTGGAATAATGCAAGTTGGTTGAAAAACTTTTATATTTTGTCCCAACTAGGTGAAACAACGTGAAAAAGATGAAGAAGCAATGGAAAATAATACAATTTTTTAATTTGTTTGAAATAATTTAGAATTTTACTTTTTTTTAGGGTTTTGGAATTTAGAATTTTACTTTTTTTTAGAATTTTACTTTATACCTACATTTTGAATATTTTGTATACTAAATTATTAATTATATTAAATTAGTGATTTGACCATTGTGCAGGGTTGAATAATTGATTTGATTACTCCATCATAATTGATTTGATTACTGTTATAATCTAATATGACCTAGAGAACTGTTGAAGTCTTCTTCTCCTTCCTTCGGTCGGTTAGGTGACTGGGTGGTGAACTGGGATTCTTCTCGTCCTCCTGCTTCTCCTTCGCCCAACTGTAATAGGGGTAATTGCGAAGGCACTCCGACGCTCAAGTCAGTAAAGCGGGTGGTCAGCTCTCAGGTAGGTGAACAGTAATAAATGACATACCTTACTCCTTGGGATGCGTGCTATTTATATTATTCTAATGGGCCT
>Ga0123342_1002821_pt1 | contig 28582 bp, 20 predicted proteins | sample Turbeawhitnodule_FD_89960 | JGI IMG/M metagenome (GOLD analysis project Ga0123342, IMG submission 89960) | Root nodule microbial communities of legume samples collected from Mexico - Turtle bean Mexico white nodule | ecosystem: Host-associated > Plants > Roots > Nodule | place: Mexico: Nepantla... | reverse complement strand
CTGTGAACCGGACTTTGTTTATCTTCTGAACTGGGATGGTCACTCCCTCAGACACGGTAATCTGACTATATACAACGAACCTCTCTTTCTTCCGCAAGCAATGACAAGATTTCCCTTGACGACCTTCCAATGCTAATTTTCGAACTTCACTTCATGTCCCTGTCCGTCCAACTGCCTAACAGAAATCAGACTTTTCCTCAAGCTTAGAACAACTCTGACATCCTTCAAAGTCCAAAAACCAACTGGTGTCTTCAACACTATGTCACCCATGCCCGTAACATCTATAGTTTTGTTTTCCACTAGTCTTACCTTTCCAAAGTCTCTAATAACTAGATTCTGAAATGCTTCAGAATCCATGACCCAGGAATCCACACTGCTATCCGCGCAACAGACTAAAATGTCCTCGTCCGCGAAGTCTTCTGCAATGTTGACTTATTTATCATTTAGGCATTGATTCCTGAAATGCCCCACCTCCTTACAGTTCCAACATGTTACACTTGAGCAATCCCGAGTCTTTGACTGACTCCTTCTTTTGTTCTTGCTCCCACTATCTCTGATATTTTTCTTACCTCTGATGACATATAGCGACTCACTAGATAATTCCCCAGAACTCCTTCTTCTGACGTCCTCACCAAGAACGAGATCACGAATCTTCTCAAAAGTAAATCCATTAGATCCCGCTGAACTGATAACTACTGTAACCGTTCCGGACCAACTGTCAGGCAAAGATAATAGCAGTAGTAAAGCTTGAACTTCATCATCGAACTTAATGCCCACTGACGTAAGTCTAGCTAAGATCAAATATTGATGTGCTCAATAACTAAACTCGCAAATCCTCAATTTGCATTTTCCACCAATTGAAATTTGTACCATCTAATTTTCAATTCGGAACTTCCCTTCTTCTGCCATCTCAAATGACTAGACTAGATACTCGGTACAACTAATTTCAGATCTTGACAATCTTTTTTTTTTAAATCAAGAACACAAAAATTGCACCACCCAAAATCATTCACCAACAGACCTGGTCGCAGTCTCCACTGCATTGGTGCTCCGCACCACCACCGTCGCTGGTCACCGCTGTTGTGAAGCAGATCTGGGAGACTCCTCCTTGCACCGCTGTGAAACCATAAGCCTTGGGACGCTGCTGCAGCCCCCGCGAAACCCTAGCTTTGGAACGCTGCTGCCGCCTCTGCGAAACCCTAGCTTTGAGACACTGCTGCCGCCTCTGCAAAAGCCTAACTTTGGGACGCTACTGCAACCGCAATTTTTATGTCTCATCGATTAATTTCTACTGATCAGATCTCTAGAGTGTAAACGAACCTAAGGCTCTTGATACCACTTGATGGAAAAAACGCACGCGGAAGCAACACACAGAATCACAAATAAACAACACATAATTTAACGTGGTTCGGTCGCCAACTGCAACCTACATCCATACGGGTAACTATTAGGTTTTCATTCTATCATGTTGCACACCTATTACAATTACAATGATCTCTTTAAATAGAGATTATAAAAGGGACACAATGATTAAACCCACCTACTAAACATGGTGCCTAGTCAGCCCAACCCAATTGGTCCTGGTTTCATACCCAACACTCAATTCATCAACACCAAAACCAGCATCCAGGGCATTTTGTTCTCATCATGATACCCACTAAGTTAAAAAATATTGTAGCTTGTCTAGCAGATGAGTTGAATACTGAGGGTGGCACTGTTTAAGAAAACACTGAATTTATGCAACACCATGAGGCTGATCAGCAAGCCACCCCTGAAGTTGTGTAAACTGATCAACAAATAGAATCAATGCAGTAAGACAAGCCCACATCCTCAAAATTAGAAATTGAGACAGAATCTGACACATCAGAGGATGAAACTACAGTCCCTGAACCAGAGAAGTTTCACCACAAGATGAGTCTTCCAAGGATGGAGTATAATCTAAAAGAACAAAAAGCTCAGGTGAAGAAACTGAAAAATATAATGAGGAATCTCAGGAAGAGGAAGACAGCCTGGAGGAAGCTGTAGAGCTGAAACAAGCTTAAAATTCATCTAAGCAGAAGATGCTTTTAATGTAACTACAGCTAAGGAGAAGAAAAATGAAGAAATACCTACAATTGAGGAGAATGAGGCTGAAGAAAGCAAAGGAACTGATGTATGTTGGATTATGCCCTTAATTTTATGTTTTGTTCAACAATAATGTATGAAATATATAAATGTAGTAGAATAGGTTCTTACATGATTGTCATGAGTTACTACACTAACATACTCCAAAGAGGAGAACATTGAAGTACATAACACTGCAGGAGACTCATTCACAAATCCAAGGCATTGTATCTCAAAGAGTACCTACCTAGAAAGTTGTGAGAGCCACAAAGTAAGGAAGCAAATCAGGTAAGTGATTTCAGCTAAGCTCACCAGGCATCAAACAAACGAAGCCTCGGTTCGTCCCTTGAATTGTTCTCATCAACCCTTAAAATTTGTTAGATAGTGAAGATTTTGAAGAATCGAAAGAATATGAAGATTTGTGCACCATACAGACGATGAGACATCAAATGTACGAAGAAGGGCTCCAAAGATAACTAGTACCCAAGAAGAATCAATATTATCTGAAAAGCAATTGTTTTGCTTTTGGCTTGATGCATCGTTGCATCACTCCTTCTACCTCTTATAAGCATGCAGTAGATTTCCCTCAAACGCAAGTACCCTTCCTTCACTATAAAGGTAAAGAGGTTTTGTCAAACAAAGACGAAGATCTATATCGTTTGACTAAATAGTCTCCAAATCGACCAACTCTCAAGATGTTGGCATCTCTAAGGCTGCGTTTGTTTCCAATCGCAGAAAAACGAACAATTATTGTTGCCATTGAAAAGTGAAGAAAAACACGTAATAAAAACAAAATAGCACGCTAATCGAAAAAAAGTTTCTACGCAAAATTTCTTCGCAACAATGCGAAGAAAGTTATATATATATATATATATATATATTAATTAATTAATTAATTTTCATTTACTTTTTTACCCTTTTATTTTAAACTTAAATTTTTATTATTTTTATTTAAAATATAATTATTATTTAAATATAAAAATATAAAACATTATAAAAAAATAATTAATCATATTATATATAATAAATTATAAATATAAATAATAATAAAAATAATTATATTTTTAATAATTAAAAAATAAATTTATATAATAATTATATTAATTAAAAAAAGTAAAGATAAAAATAATAATTTTATTTAATATAAAAATTATTTTTTATCAAATATTTATAATTATAAATATTTAAATAATATTTTAATTAAAAAAATATAATTTATTAATAAATATATAAAATTAATTTTTAATCATTTATAAATATAAGGATAAATTTGTAAACTTACATTTTTATCAATTAAAAAATATATAATTTCAATCACATCCATCATATCATTCACAAACTTTTATAAACTTTCCCCACACTTTCCACTCTATTTACCTTAATTCAAACACCCTAACTTTTTTTACACTTTCCCTTCAAATCATCACAAATCCACTCCCTCATTTCCACTCCCTAATCCAAACAAAGCCTAATGGAGAAAGACTTAGATATTTGGACATGTCATGAATTGTATATGTTCAATGGATACAAGTTCTATGCATACTATACAAATGTCTAGAACCGAAAAAGAAGTCTCTCCAATTTGTCAACACCCTTTCCTCCTTTCCTTTTGTTGACATAAACTTTTCTCCATCCAGTGCTCAAATATGCACAATGCAAACGAAATACTACTATCCTTTACTCAAATCAAAGACCATTATTTTTGTACTACCCATTTATTGTATGGTGTTCTACCCACGAGACACAACCCATTTAGTAGTGATGATTAAAAAGGGGAAGCTCAAAGGAAAATTAACTCAAGAAGAGAAGACAAATGAAGATAAAGCAAGGCGAACCCATACTCAAAATAAGATGAAGACATCATGAGAAGATGTCAATTTGAAGGGGTGCCTTTAAGAAGAAGAAACTGTTATCAAAGAGAAGCCTCCAAGAAGAGAAAAGAAAAATACCAAGATCATGAATCTTTAAAAATGAGCAAGATACATAAGCCAAGGGGGAGTACCCACTGTCTAGCCATGATGTGTTGAGAATATCTCATTGTTTTAACCACCATAAAAAAGGGGGAGATTGCTAGCGCAAAAATACAACACCATGTAGTTTTAATTAAGTGCTTAAACCAATCAAGCATGAAGTTGTGTCCAATGGACATCGAAGAAAGAAGAACAAGGTCATGCAAGTGCTTTGTCTGATAAGATGGCGATGATTAAACGATAAAAGCAACATGTTGACCAAACAGAGCGTATGATTGCTGAAATGTGAAGATCAAACAATAAGTACAGTCAAAGGCCAAGCTAACACATTCGTGGATAATATTCTTGAAGCTCAAACCTATGAAGATCCATGCCAAACAACAACGTTCAAATATCTCTTGAGATGTGAGCAAAAACTATAATAACCATCAACTCTCTTAACACAACTATTTTAAACTTTGGCTTAGTTATATATCTTGTACAATATGAATTTTTAACCATGTTTGGTGTAAATATTTTTGCTACCAAGGAAGATAATTATTTTCAGCTATCAAAGAGTTTGCATGAACAAGGGAAGAGAAATTAATGTTGCATGCCATACATTTAATATTTCTCAATATAAGAGCTCATCAAATGATAATATTAGAAGAAGAAGATAATGAAGAGAGCTTAAAGCTATTCAACAGCCAAAAAAGGGAATACAACGAATAATTTTTACAAGCCTATAAGAATACATGCCTTTACAAGAATAATATAGAAGTCAACCATAATTTATGAGTGTTGGAACTTTGCCAAAATATTTTGTCCCCCAAAGCTTTGTAAAGAACATTATTTGTGTTTATTTCAAGGAACTAGTGAAACAGTCCAACCTTGTACACATTAAAAGATGTTACCCTCTCTAGTGAGCTAAGCATATGATATGTTGATGACCCAAACCTTGTGTTTGTAAAAGCTAGGAGTGGCTTATCAAAAGAATACTTAGTTGAACATAAAATGGCTAGGAGTTTAAAGAATACTTAGGTTAAGTGAATAATTGCTTGTTGAAATAATACTTGTTTTAGTAAAAATTGGCTTGGGTAAGAATACATGTATGTACTTCACAGTGTGAGTTTGCATTGTGGAACTTAACTGGTTGGTCAAGAACTGGACATAATCTATGTGATCAGATGAATTAGTATAAAAATATTGAGTATCTTTTATTTCTTTAAACTTTTTCATTGCATGCTATATATCTATTTAACTAACTAAAGAATAAAGGACAAGTTAAAGCTAACCTTGCGAATTTTTTTATTATTGTTGGTATATTCAACTTTCTATTGTTTAATAGTACTTGAGCAGACGATATCAATGAAAAATTGCAATTTTCGAAAAATCCAACCATCCTTTTTTGTGTTATTTCCAATTTTTCTTAAATGTGAACTTTTACCATATTTTGGTGTAAAAGAATGTGAAACATAAGGAGATAAGTATTGCCAACTATCAAGGTTGCATGAAAAAAGAGAAGAGAAATTAATATTGTCCGAGAGCTTTCAATGTTTTTTCAACGATCAAGCTCATTAGATGATAGAAGAAAGTTGAAGATAGTCAAATAAGTTCAAAGCTACTCAACAACCAGAAAAAGGTTTGCAACGGTTACATTTTGCAAGTGCCTATATAAAAACATGCTTCGAAGAGAAGAACTAACAATATTTGCGATTGCTAAAATGTTGCCAAATTTTCTTTGTGCTTAAAAGCTTTGGAATAATATTGTTTGTGTTTATTAGTGAGCTATCAGAGAGTGTTTATCCTTGTAATTTTCAAAATACACAATCCCTCTCTAGTGAGGAAAACATGTGATTTGTTGATCACATTGTGAGACAATCATTTGTCTTAGTCAGGAGTGGTTGATGTCCAAACAATACTCATCTTAATCAGGACTGACTGCAATCCAAACAATACTCACTTTACCCATGGTCCAAACAATACTTAGTATTAGATAGGAAGTGAATTTGTTTCAAATAATACTTTGTTTTAGCCAGGGAATGTTGGATTCCAAATAGTACTCAGTTTTCCAGTCATGAGTGACTGAATGTCAAAGATACTTGAGACTTTGACTAATAGTAATAGTACCCGTTTTGTACTTCACAACATTAGTTTACTTAGTGAAACTTGACTACTTGTTCAAGAAGCGAACGTAGTCTACATTATGAGACAAATAATTATAAAAATACTGAGTACTCCTTCTTTCCTTCATCTATTACACTCCATGTTATTTTTTCTATCAATTAAAGAAAGATAACACTTTCAAAAGGATTTCAAAAGCTCATTGGGAGATCATTTATGAAACACACTATCGTCTAGTTACCATCTAAAAAACAATACATTATGAAAAGGTCTTAAGAAGATATATTAAAAACATGATTCAATCCTTATTGTGTTTCACCTTTTTTTTTTCTACAGCCTACTCAAAGCGTCTTGTTTTACCTCATTAGTGTTAAGATCAACATCCCACGAACTTGTGAATGTAGCATATTCTCCTCTACCTCTATCGTGAACCCATACTCAGTTGGCTTGGTCATTGTCGAAACAAATTGTAGACTTGGTGGTTCCAGTAGTTTCCCAGAGAGAGAAAACTTCACTCAACCTCCCAATCCGAACATTTTGTCCATTGGAAAGTCTGTCAAAGATGAAGTATTGCTCTTGAAACGTGAACAACACTTCAACAACAGTGGATACTATCAAAAGGTGTCATTGCTTTTTGTAAAGCAAAGATCTTAGTGAACACAAAGAATAAAGAATAATTAAAATTTTAATATTTTACATTTTGCTATATTGAGTTTCATATAAAGTAAAAGTAACATATATGTCACATATATGTCATGTTTTACATTAATTAATGTAGTGGTCATAATATGTTGAAGTACAATGTCATGTTAAATAGTAGAATGGTTAAAATGAAAAAATGTAATACAAGTGTATTTAGAAATAATAGATTAAAAAATGAAACTCATTACATAATTTAAAGGAATATAATGACAAAACATTTTAAGTATTGTAAATAGTTAAATGACTGTTATTATCAACCTTTAAACAATAAATGCATAAAAAAACTAAGCTACTAAAACACTTATTTACCAAACTTCATACCTGTGATTTTCCAATGGAAACACTAAAAACAAATACTGATTCAATTTCCTACAAAAAAACCTTGAGTGGACTGTCTTCCACTTTGAAATTCCTATTTCAAAATATAAAATTACATTTGGGAAAATTAATTCCCAAATACCCATCAAATAGTTATTCACTGCCACATTTCATATGCTGATACCCCAAAGTACAAGGCAATAAATAGGCAACGAAAAAAACTTAAGCCAGAATAAAACAAAGAAGGATATCTTATGACATTCTAGGGAACAATATTCCAGAATTCTGTTCAGTCATTGTTAGAATCTATAATGAGTTCGATATAACATAAACCATACACGCTATCATCTATATTAAGTAATAGGAAAAATGTAATATATTCTAAGACTTCATATCTCAAATTTTAATCAGGAATTACAGCAGCCTCAGGCGTTTCAACCAACGGAATTTTCTCCTCTCTCGGTGGAAAGATTTTGTCACAGTCCTTAGCTCCAATTTTCGTGAACTCTGTAATAAGTATGTCCACACACGTAGATAAATATGTCCTAAACTCGTTTGAGCAGCTCTTGTGACCTAGATCAACATCCTGCACCCCACCTTTGGCCAAACAACCTACTTGAGCACCATCCATGTATGCTTTGCATGCCACCAGAATATCATGAGCTCGACTGCAGAATTGTCCAGCGACGAAGTCCTCAAAATTCTGAAACAAAAAATAACCTCAATAGTCCAATTTTTTAACCCAAAAGAAGTTACAACTAAGACATAATTTACAGAACATACACATAAATACATTCAGACGCAAATCTATTTATACACGCATATGCGCGCACACACATATATATATATAAAGAAACTCCTTAGTTCTAATTACTATTCATATATTTCCAAGGATCTGCATATTCTAATACGGGAGAAGGATCAATGAGATGTTCAGAGAAAGCAAAACAGAATTGAAAGAAGAAACTTAAGCTACTGGGTGACACACACCAGCGGCAGTCCTTCAACCAGACAGGAGGCTTTTTCTCTCTAATGGACCTTACAACCTTTGACAGATTTGTCCCAGCTGTACACTGTCAGATGTGCAATCTTGGGTTTTACGCAAAGAAGCATGAAATAACTCATTTGTAGTCCCCTGGAAGGTACATGGGGCATTGGTAAGCCGAAAAGGCATTGCTAAGAATTCAAAATGGATCCACTGTCCAAAAGGTTGTTTAGAAAGTGTCCTCCGGGGTCCAGTCTGATTTGATGATAACTGGAGCACAGGTGAATCTTGGAAAATAAGCCGGCTCTGTGTAGTTCATCTAATGATTCATCCACCATGGGAATGAGAAACTTATCTTTGATTGTTAGTGCATTAAGTGAGTGATAATCTTACACAAAATCACCATGTCTCATCCTTCTTTTTCACCAATAACATTAGAGAAGAAAATGGACTAGTGCTCATTATAACAATACCCTCAGGTAACATTTCTTGCAACATAGAGTTCAAATGTCTTTCTGGCATTGCCTGTAACAATATAGCCAAACATTAAGAGGGCAGTGTTTGGAAGGATGTGGATGTGATGATCATGGTTACGAAGAGGGGGTAGGCCATGAGTTATTTGCAATATGTTAGAAGCGGAAATTAGAATGGCCATCAGGTCTGGGTTAAAAAGGGAGGGATCAAAATAGAAAGGTGAAGTTGGGATCAAGGTTTTAGTGGAAATGGAAGAGGAATGGGAGTATGAAGTAATGGTGAAAGCATGAAATGAATCAATAGCATTAGTTGGCCACAAATCAAAAAAACTGAGCATAGAAAGCACTAGTGAGGTGTGGATCAGGTGGACCCCGTGAGGGTCAATTGGTGACCTTGACACATGAATTGCAACTGACTAAAATGAAAACTCAGAAAGACATGGGTCTAACATCTGTAAGTAACTACTGAACACTCAGCACCAAATGCACACTGTGTATCAAAAGGATATAGAAAGGAACATGAAAAAGACATGATCCACAAATTTCAAGGGTACTTGATGGTAAACACCAGAATATCGAATTGCCTCAGCATTACCCACAGAAACATTGAATGAATGGAATAGCCACCACAGGTAATCCCAAAAATTGTCATACGAGGTTACATAATGTTATGCAAACTGCCTAAATCAATGTGCCAAACACACATAGGGTACAATGAGAAGGTGATCACACAAGAGGGCCAAAGGCAGATGAAATTGGGCCATACCCAATGTGGTTGGTTCCAAATCATTAACCAATTCAATAGGAACTGCAATGTGGTCCCCCACCATGGGCTTCACCATAATGGGCACATCAAGAGGGTCATTCAAATGCTGAATGAATAAAAATTGGCAATCCTCAAATCTATGATTGCGTGCATGCTTCTCGTCACAATTAAAACACAACCTGTGTGCTGCAATTTTGAATATATGCTTGAATGAGGCGTTTTTTCCTTGGGATTGAGGGGAGACCTATGGTGCGTGGGGAAGAAGGCCCAGGAAATAAAAGGGTTACATCTGAGCTCAAAGTTTGTGGTGGGTTGGTCAATTGTCACAGGAAATCGGTGTATAACAAAGAGGTGCCGCAATGTAATAACAATTGTAGTGACAGTTGTCAAAACATAATTTAATAATTCTGTTTAGTTCAAAAAACAGAATTATATATATTGTTTTGTTGCATGTTTTGGAGGAATAATGAGAAGTTCTCCAGTTTTATAAATCCTTTACAAACTTCTTTGAAGTTGTGAGTGTTGGTGTGCTGTTTGGTGTGTTTCAAGTGTGTAGAGTGAGGTGTTCAATCCAGTAGAATCCGTGAGGGTATTATACCAACAAATAATTAAGCGCTTACCGTTATGTGTGAGAGGCCACTGAAGGAGTGTGTCGGTTTTAGTGGTGCTGTATTTCTGGCACAGTGTGGTGTGTGCAAAGAGAGAGAGATAAGAAATTGGGTGACGTGTGGCATTGAGAAAAACAATTATAACAATTAGTATCAATTTGCTAGGTGATAATGGTGGCCACAAAAGAATTGGAATCTAGGATTGATTCTTATGAAAAGAACCTATCCGATCATCAAGAATATGTTCAACATTCTTTGGAGTCGGTGCAAAAGTCCACTAAAGGCCCAACGATAGCATTTGCAGCCTCAACGCATCTTTACCACATGATATGAATGTTGAATAAGCTGAAACGGTTGTTTCAACATTGGAAAGGGCCCAAGTTCCATTTCCTTCACTTGATGGATCAAATTTTCAAGAATGGAAGGCCAAAGCGGAACAATTTTTTGAATTAGAGGGAACCCCTAAGTCACAGAGAAGTTGTTTATTGCTTCTTTCCATGGATTGTAAAGCTTTTTCTTGGAAAAGGCATTACATGTAAAATGTTAATAATGAAGGGAAATCTTGGCAACAAATTCTTAAAGATGCGGGTTGCAGATTTGATTCCAGCGATGTTGATGATCTTATAGTTGATTTTGCAAGACTGAGGCAAGATGGGACCTTGCTTGATTATCTTGAAAGATTTGATACATTATTGGCTCGGGTAGCGATTTCGAAAGAGTTGGCTTTAAAGTTTTTCCTTTCTCGACTAACCGTGTAATTAGAAAAATTAGTCAGGGTGCATACTTCGGGTTCTATGCATGAGGCAATTCGTATTGCTAGTTTACAAGATAAGTTCTTCAAGTTATGACACAAGTTTTCTTTGGGTAAGTCATTTCCTTCAGAATTTGGGGAGAGAAATGTTGTTTGGGGGTTTGTTATTTCTTCTAGTACTCGAAATTATTCTATTACTACTTTAAATCACACTCAAAGTCCGCATCCCTCTTTTGCATCATCCTCGAGTGAACGTATTGCTAAAGGACTTTGTTGATTTTGTTTTGAAAAGTAGAATAATGATCATAAGCAAAAGTGTCAAGTTTGGGGCAAGATGAATGCTATTTTCAATGCTTAAGAACATATAGCCAAGGACTCTACATCCCATTCAGAGGGGAGACATACACTGATATTATGGATTAGAGTCTTGCTTTAATCAAGGATGAAGATGTTCGTATTTCATTGAATGCTTTACAAAGAGTAGCTGGAGGTAACAACTCTGTAGTTGAAAGGATGGATTAAGAGCAAGTTGTTACGTTTTTAAATGGATACAGGTAGTACTCACAATTTTATAAGTACTAATTGGGTTAAAGAACTTGGACTAAAATATTGTAGTATACATACTTTTCCAGTGATGGTTGCTTTTGATAAGGAATTATTTGTATCTAAAAGTTGTCCTTTAGTGCAGTCAAGGTTCCATGATCATGTTTACAAAGCTGATATTTTGGTGTTACCTAGCAACACTTTTGGGGTTATTCTCGTATGCAATGGTTCAAAACATTGGGTGAAATTAGATGGAATTGAATTGTGGTCAGTTAACTATGAAATTTGAGCATGAAGGAAAACTAGTTTGCTTACAGGGGGACATTCCTCCCTAGATTTGTGTGAACTCGCTCGAAAAATTAAATCATCCAAATATTAAGATGTATTATTGTCTCTACAAGCATCAATGTGCTATAATGTTACAACAGATCAACCTTTAACCACTTTATCTTACGATCAAGATTCAGATTTACAATAGTTGTTAGGATCATTTCCTCGATTATTCAAGGAACCTACGTCTTTACCACCTAAAAGGCGATACGATCACCACATTTTTTCGGTTGATGACAAACCATTTTGTCTTAAACCTTATCGGTATCCACGAGTCTAGAAAGAAGAAATCAAGAGGCAAATGAAGGCTTTGTTAACCACATGTTTCATTTGGGAAAGTGGCAATTGTTATGCTTCTCCTTTGGTGTTGATTAAGAAAAATGATTATTCTTGGAGATGTTGCATTGGTTTTAGGAAATTAAATGCCTTGACTATCAAAAAAATGTTCCCTATACCCTTCATTGAAGATTTATTGGATGAACTAAGTGGTGCAAGTTATTTCTCTAAACTGGACTTGAGGAGCGGGAATAATCAGGTTAGATGGCAGAGGTTGATATTCATAAAAAGTCACCCAATAGCTTAAATTAGTAAAGCCATGGGTCACAAATATCAATTACTTTCATCCTATGAAAAGGAGTTTTATGCCATATTGTTTGCAGTGAAGAAGTGGAAACATTTTTTTTGGGTCAACATTTTATAATCAAAACTGAATAAAAAGCCTTGAAACACTTATTGGAGCAAGCTCCAACAACTTTAATCCAGAATTGGGAATTGGAGAAGCTAGTGGGGTTGGATTTTAGAATTGAATATAAGGGTAAGGATTTTAGCATTAGATACTACAATTTTTCATGTTGCTTCAAGCTTACTTTTGGAGGCTCAAGACTCGTGGAAACATGATCCTAAACTACAAAAATTTTGGATTAGGTTCAGTCACGCCGCAGACCTTACAAACATTACACTTTTGATGGATTGATTCTTTGGAGGAAAAGGAGAGATAGTTGTTGGACCATATTTTGTAATAAGAAGAAAAGTTTGGGAAGGTTACTTACGTTGTGTTATCAAGGACTTACCAAACTAATGGGTTGATCATTTGTCTTCAGCTGAATTATGTACTACCAAATTTCACATAGCAACTAGAATGACACCATTCGAGGAATAATATGGTTATCCTCCTTCAATATCCAATATCACTTTGGAAGGATATTCTCTAGTCAAAGCGGTTGATTACACTATAAAAACTAGAGAGTAGATCACTAAAATCTTGCACCTCAATTTACAAAAAGCTCAAATCATAATGAAACTAATTGAGAATTGTTTATATAAGGAATTTCATGTGGGAGATTTGGTCTACTTAAGATATAGCTTTATAACCAAATGGAATTAGCCAACACACCATTCCATAAGTTGGCTACAAGATATTATGGACCTTTTCCAATCTCAGAAAGAATTGGTACAGTACACTATAAACTTGAACTACTTACTAGAACTAAAATTCATATTGTTATTCATGTTTCTTTATTAAAAAATTATCACGGTGATCACATTGTTAACAAGGATCTTCCAGCCTATACTGAGGATGGGGACATTCAACTTAAACCATTGGTTGTATTGGACAAAAGAATGAAGAAAGCAAATAACCCTATTACTAAGGTTTTAATTCAATGGAAGTAATCCTCGTGATGCAGTTTGGCATGAACTACACCAATTGCAGCAGCAATTTCTAGATTTTGATTAGGCTGTTCCAAGGCCTTCTGGTCAAGTCCCTTCAATAAGGGGGATAATTGTAATAACATTTATAGCGACAACTGTCAATACAGAATTTAATAATTATGTTTAGTTCAAAAACAGAATTATATGTGTTTTGTAGCATGCTTTTAGGGAATAATGAGAAGTTCTCCATTTTTTGTATCCTTTTACAATCTTCTTCGAAGTTGTGAGTGAGTGTTAGTATGTTGTTTGATGTGTGTATTTCAAGTAGGCAAAGTGAGGTGTTCAGTCCAATAGAATCCGTGAGGGTATTATACCAACAAAAAAATGAGTGTTTATCGTTGTGTGAGAGGCCACCGAAGGAGTTTGTCGATTTAGCGATGCTAGATTTTTGACACATAGTGCGGTGTGTGCAGAAAGAGAGAGAGAGATAAGGAATTGGGTGATGTGTGGCATTGAGAGAAACAATTATAACACACAAACTTGTCCATAATTAAAAGTAGCTAACCCAATGGCTTGGGCAAGTTTGGGAGAACAAAGCACGACCAACTCACGATGTTTGTCATAAAAAAAACTACATAAAAGACAATTCAAGAGAACCTCCATATATAAACCTTGCACTCAATTGGCTAAGGTTACACGGATTGAAAATCGAAAACCTATCTGATTTGATGGAGCTTGAACACGGAAAATCAATTATTTCGAAGGACAAGGGACCAAAACCGATGTAGACAATTCTAGGAGAAGGAATTATTCAAGGAATTGAAAGAACTAGGGATTCCAAGGGAAGAATTGATTCCAAACTGTATTGAATTAGGAGAGATTTAGCAATTTTACAAACGAATCTGAATTAATAATTCAGATCATCATCACTTCATATTTAAGGATAACTATCCATACATTAACAAAATCCTTGTCCTCAAGGATTAAAATATGGATACTTCCTTTGGAGATCATAGAAGAACTCCCAAGTAGCTTCGTTGGGCAATTGATGCTTCCACTGAACTAGGACCTTGGTAACTGCTTTGTTGCTTCTCTTCAAGTCATTTAATCAAGAATTTATTATGACACTAGTATCATCCATAGGAATAGAACTTGATGTCACATCCCACAAGTCTTTTGAGTTGAGAAACATGAAACACTTCATGAACTTTAGAATGAGCAGGAAGCTGCAACTTATATTGCCATTGATCCAATTTTATCTTCAATAAAGAATGGACCAAAATACTTTGGAGCTAGCTTAGCATTTTTTCGAAAAGCCACAAAGTCACAATATCAAATGTTTGATTACTTATGTGTTTATCAGCTTGTTATTTCATCCTGTTTTGTGCTCTTCTCATGTGGAACTTAATCAGTTTCAATGTTTCTTCTCTCTTCTGCAAACTTCTATCAACTAGTTTTATTCTTAAGTCCCCCGATAAACAAGGAAGATAAGCTAAAGGGTTTTAGGCTAGCCATAAACTACTTCATAAGGACTAGCTTTCATGATACTGTGATAAGTTTATTATACCACCACCTAGCCAAAGCTAACCACTTTGAACAATCCTAAGGAACATCTTCGCACATGCATCTTAAGAAGGTTCCAAACACTTATTAACGTCACTTTGTCTATCTGTTTGAGGGTGATAGACAATATAAAGTTGGACCTGAACACCTTGAAAACCCATTAAATATGTTGGATACCACTAATGTAGACAATTCTAGCAGGAATTACTGAAAGAATTGAAATAACTAGGGATTCCAAGGGAAGAATGGATTCTGAACTAAATTCAATAAGGAGAGATTTTGGAAAATTTACAAATGAATCTGAATTAATAACTATCACTTATATATTTAAAGATAAACTATTAACGACATGGTTACAAAAATCGCGATTTAACTTGTTGACTTGTCTGAGTTTACATTCCCACTCACCCCGAGCGAGTTAAATCGAAACCAAACACGGTTTTGGGGTAAACTCGGTAGACTCGCGGTGAACTTAGTTTAACTCGTGAGTCTGTCTCCGAGTTGGTGAGGCCAAAGGGTTTTTCATTTAAACCCAAAATGTTGTCGTTTGAAACAAAAAATCAAATAAACTGACCTTTTTCACTGGCATTGAAGCTCGTGCATTTGAGGTTTAGTTTCGTTGTTCATTGCCTTTGTCGTGCTCGCTAGCTCGCCTTGTTCTCTGTTTGTACGGTGGTGGCTTTTGCGGTCGCATTCAATGGTGGTGTTCATGGTCAGGTGCAGTAGTGGTGTTCGAAGCAGCGTTTGTGGTCGCGCGCGATGGTTGCTTTTGTCGTCATGCGGTGGTGTCATTCGTCATCGTGCAAGTCTATGATGGTGATTTGATATCAGGTTAGAGTCGTTCATCTGAGTTGCTTTGTTGCAAGGTTTTCTTTTTAAGTGGGAGAAAACGTGGTGCAGAACAGAAACTTTAAAAAAATTAATTTGGGTGCATCTGTAGATTGGGAGAAACTTATAACTTATAGTTGAGATTTTTTTTTCATTTGGCAGATTGGAACAATGCATCACATTGTGAACATTTTTATTTTTATTTTTCAAATGAATTTTGTTTCTAATTTAAAAATATTTCATTTTTCAAATTCATCGTCTTTTAAGGAATATCTGGGACTGGATCAAATTCAACTAGGGGCAATCCAAGTGCATATTCATCTATTAAAAGTAAAAGTAGAAATGCTCCAGGAAATAGATCAGACATTGGATGGAAGCATGTGATAGATGTTAATGGGAATGGAAAAAAAAAGTAAATTGTAACTATTGTTCAAAGATTGTGAGTGGAGGAATATTCACATTCAAGCATCATCTTGTTGGAACTAGGGAGGATTATGAACCTTGTGATTCTATTTCAAAAGAAATTAAAAAAATTGGTGAAAAAAGTTGTCACAGAAAAGAAAATGAGGGGGTTGAAGAAAGACAAAGTATATTTGGTTCTAAGGGAAAAGAAAGAGTTGGTGGCAGTAGGGGGGAATTCAAGCTACCATAAATCAAATGATGAAAAAAGGTTATAAAGAAGAAGTCGATGCTCAAGTTGCTGAATTATTTTACAGAAGTGTATTCCATTTAATGTAATTAAAATCCCACTTTTGCAAAGATGTGTGAAATGATTGGGAAATATGGAGTGGGCTATGAACCCCCATCTTATCATGATATTAGAGAGAAGTTCTTGAAGCAAGCAGTCAACAAAATTGATTTAATACTTCAAGAATACAAGGATGAGTGGAAGAGAATAGGTTGCACAATTATGTTTGATGGGGTGAACAAATAAAAAAATGACATTCTATTTGTAACATCTTGGTGAATAGTCCTAAAGGAACTAATTCTCTTCATCCATTGGACACCTCAGACATATAAAAAATAGCATATAAAGTATTTAAGATGTTGGATGACATCGTTAAATTTGTTGGAGAAGAAAATGTAGTGCAAGTGGTGACTGATAATGTTGCAAATTTCAAGGTAGCTAGAGAGTTGTTGATGCAAAAAAGGGAGCATTTGTATTGGACCCCAAGTGTTTCACATTGCATTCATTTGATTTTTGAAGATTTTGAAAAGAATTTGAAGGTCCATCAAATTACTATCAAGAAAGGAAGAAAGATCATCACTTACATTTATGGCAGATCAATGTTAATTAGCATGTTGAAGAAGTTCACAAAAGGAAGAGACTATAAGGCTGGGTGTGACTAGATTTGCCATGGCTTATTTGACTCTAGCTTGTCTTCATGAATTGAAAGCATAATCGTTGACCATGTTCAGCTCTAAAGAATGGAAAACAAGCAACTTTGGAATTTCACAAGAGGGGCAAAAAGTGGAAAATGTGATATTAGATAGTAGGTTTTGGAAGGATGTCTCCACGTGCCTCAAAGTGGTGGACTCAGATATGAAGCCTGCAATGGGTTTCATATATGAAGTGATGGATTGTGCAAAAGGAGAAGATTAAGTGCAACTTTAATCATACTTAGAAAAGGTAAAAACTCTATAGCTTCTCTCTTCCAAAATTTAATTACTTATTTGTGAAATTATTTCTAATATATGATAGTTGGTATTGAATGTAGCCAAGATGTTTGGAAAATAATTGATGCAAGATGATATAATCAACTTCATAGGCCTTTGCATGCAGCTTCATATTATCTCAATCCCCACTTCCATTATGAACCTGAGTTTAGAGTTGATGATTATGAGGTGAAAGAAGGGTTGTATACGTCCATGAAAAGATTGGTTAAGGATGTTGCAGAAAGAAGACAAATTAATTACAACTTGTTGATTTTCATTATGCTAGAGAACTTTTTGCAATGGATGATGCAAAGGAATGTAGGAAAGCACTACTTCCTGGAGAATGGTGGGAGATGTTTAGGAATGAAATTCCAAAGTTGAAGAGGTTTGTTATCCGAGTTCTAAGCTTGACTTATATCTTTTCTAGATGTGAGCGTAATTGGAGCTCATATGAAATGGTAATTTAAGTTATTTATAATTCCTTTATTTAGATTATATATTCACTAAATTTCCTATTTAATTATAGGTTCATACAAAGAGAAGAAACCATTTGCATCAGAAAAAAGATGAATGATTTGGTTTATGTCATGTGTAAATTGAAGTTGAAAAATAAGCAAATTAGAAAAACGATTGCTCTTCCCTTTGATGATATTCAATCATATGAAGAATGGATAACTGAGGAGGAGGGAGATGATATTGATGAGATTGAGTAAGTTCAAGGTGCATATGATGGTCAAAATGTTCAATTAGATGGAGCAACAAGAGATCCAATTCTAGATGCACTTGATCTTTGATAATATAACTTTTGATGCCAATGTGCATGTACAATTTTCATCAGGGGAAGATGATGATTGTGATGAAGATGATGATGATGGAGGAGAGGATGATATCATTAGAGGATTGGACATAGAAACTTGATATTTGTCCATTTCTAGTTATTTAATTTATATGACTTTAACAATTTAACTTTTGTAATATTTGTATGAACTTATTTATTTGAGGTACTTGAAAGTTATATAATTCCATTCCCTACTAAATGTAGTTATTTTAGTGTTGTGGACTTAACTACTTTGATTAATTATGTTACTAAAATATTTGTTTGATATAAAATAAACTCTACGTAGACTCTCAAGTTTGACAACCTTGATTAACGGTTTCTAACTACAATAGAAAAAACAGAGCTCCACGGAGTAGAAAAAGGCATCCCTAGTCATGATTTGAAGATTAGGAAACACTCATTAATACCATGCAAGAGCTTGTCTCTACATAGAGAAGGGAAGAAATGCAATTTGTTCATCAAGAGAAGTGTGCGTCAAAGCCAAATACTATTCAGCTTGAAAAATGCAAGCAAGTGGTTCATAGGCATAAACGGTTGGAAGGTGGATCTTCATTGGACTCGGGGTGTGTAGTAGTTGAGGACCACCCTTGTTGGAAGATTGTTGAAGAATCTAATCATGATCACCATCTCCATTTGAACACTTCCTTGAATTGTGTTTGCATTAGAACATCTGGCCATACATTACTTACTGAAGTAGTTCATCATTTTTTGGAGGCATAAGACATCAATAAAGAACCAATAGATATTGATGAAGGATAAATGAGAAAACCTTTATCGAGCAAAGGAAGGTCCAAACAGAAAATTCAACAAATTCTTCACTCCGCAAGCAATTGCCCAATGCACCAAATATACTCTAGTGGTTAACCATCCACATGGTTCACAGCAAAACAGAATTAAGGGAAATTTAACATCAACAGTAGTCCTTCAACTAGACGGGGAGCCTTTTTGTCTCTAATTGACCTAACATCCTATGACAGATTAGGCCCAGCTTTATACTGATCAGCGTGGCCCATATCTACTTTATTAATAACAGCAGTGAGCATATCTTAAGTGACTATGGGTTTGCTGTTGAACTGGTAAATCATACATTAATGCACCAGTTGGTCCCAAACTACTATACAAACAACTATACAATGAAGTGTGCAATGCATGAAATTGGGTGTGAATGCATGAAATTTGGATTCACTACATGATAAGACATTCCATCAATGTGCAATTTAGTATGAGTGAACATGACAAGTACACTTTTTCAAATGATACAAATTATTTAATATATAAAAAAATGAAAGGAGATATTTCAAGAATAAAAACCTTTGGAGGTCTTCTCATGATATACACCATTGTCCTCAATGATAAGATGAATGTGTTCTCATTGTAATGCAAGGAATTAAATGTACCCTCTCTAGAACCTATGAGACGGCCATATCCAGGCTCGTTATAGTATGGCTCTGAATTCAAGATTAGACCCTGTATAGAGACCAGAACCTGTAAAATTGTTGAAACATCTGGAATCCACTTCTCATACTTATTGCCAGTCCAGGTGTTAAGTAGACTAAGGCAAACTTTTCCACAACTATATAAATTTGGGTTGAGCCGAAGCCCACAAGAGTGGTAGTGGACTTGCTGCATTGAAAAATGCCCTTGATTAGACTTGAAAAGAGAAAAAAGTGAACATAAAAAATGTGCAATTCAGATACAGTATCCTCAACCACAGACCGGGGGTACAGTGGGATAGGTACTTGGGAAGAAAACATCAAAAAAGAAAAGGCCATCATGATAAGGCGTTCCCTCTGCTCCAATAATTACTGCCCTCAAAAGATCTATTCTTGATTCATAGACTCTGACAAATATTGAATCTGATCAAGATAAAATATAGTGTCAAAGAAACAGCAAGGGAATGCCCGAAAAGCATGTAGCACATTGCTCATAATCATTCCAAACATGATATACAGCCATATTAACTTCTAGTTTCAGACCAATTATATCTGGACTCCATGAAGGAAAACAATGATAACCACTGTTTCATAAGTATATATATAATGAAGCTATGCAAATGGTCTTTTTATATGACAATAAGTATCCTTATCATATTAATAACAATCACATGATAAGATCCATCAGCTCAAAAAGAAAACAATTTAATAAAATACAGAGTGTGACTTGATGGAAAATGTTTTAGGCATTATTACAGGAATATTAAACAAACTCTCACCCGGTAAATCCTTCTCCAATGACTTCCACTCTTCCTGGATTCTTTTAGCACAACTCTGTGGAATCTATTCAGGAAATAAATTGACATCAAGCCTAAATAATTAATATGAAAACAGAAAAAAGAAAGGAATGCATTAAAAGGTTACCTGTGTCCCGGAACAGCTGGCGTTAACAAAGTAATGATCTGAAGTGTTTTCAATGGTGTCAAATTGTTTAAAATTTTGAAATTTTCTCAAAATTTCGTCTCTAGCTTCATCAGATATTGTAGCAACAGTATTATCGGCAGCTGCAGCTGCTTCATTATTTCCATCTCCCACAGAACAATGAAGCCAAGAGTTATCAAACAAATGCTCGGGAGGAGCATGAAAAGGAACAAAGGGACCAACAAAACTTGATTTATATTTATAACTAGGGACTGCCGGAAAATGAAAATCTTTCTTTAACCACATATCGTTACTAAATCCAGCTCCAGGAAAATGAAAAGAAGATCCAACAAAATTTGAATGATGTAAAGTGTTACTTCCAACTGCTGTCTTAGAATTTCCAAAATGTCCCCAATTTAGTACCTCACTTACATCTGGCAGTTTCTTGGCCTCAAAATTGTCTACAAAGATGTGGTTAGCAGGAGCACAATTAGATTTAGATGACTTCATTCCAAATGCCAACTTTAACTTATGCTTCCTGTGTTTTGGGGCATTTGATTTCTTCTTACTCGGGCAAGTTACCAGAGGGGAAGATGACTCTTGTGCAGAAGGGTGCTTATTCATTTTAACTTGCAAATTAGAATTACCTGAAGGTCCTTGGGTTTCAAGGTTAGTAGGCTCTAATGTTAATGAAGGCTGAGATAAATCAGTCACTTGAGAATTGTAAGCACCAGACTTGGTATGAGACCATGGAGGCAACGAATCATTGTTAGTCTTTTTTGAACCTATATCATACTCTGCCAACCAAGGAATAGGTACCTCAATTCCGGGAGGTATGTCCACATTATCAAAATGTGACTGTAGTAAAGCATATTGGTCTACGTCCATGTAATCATCCGAAAACAAATCAGAGTAGTCATCATCATCACATGAGCTGTCAGAATTATGCCCATCACCTGATCCAGATTTATCCATAACATCATCAAACAATTCCTGAAAAAAAAATTCAAGCAAAATTTGAGTCTTTTAGAATGTTAGAAAAGATAACAACAACCATTTGTGAGAAACAATAAATCGTATACCATATTTTGATGATCACCATAACCATCATGAATGGTTGCTATCGCCTTCCCCTTCTCAATTTTACTAACTTTATCACCAATTAATACTAATTTAGCAAAATCATTGCCGTTGTGGTCTATGTCAATCACATCATGCCTTATGGCCTACAAAAGTAAAACACAATTAATATACAAGTCTAAGAGAAATATAAATCCCATAGACATAATTGAATCTTAGAAAAAAAAAACAAGAAAACATAAAATTATATAAAAGGGAAAAATTTGTTATTGAAGTGTATGTAAATTCAATCAATTCAGTCAATTCGAATATCTCAGTCAAAATTAGGAAAGAAAGCGACACTGTTCAAAATTTATGATGAAGACATAATTAATCAGCAATGCAGCATGTTAAGACATTCCCAGCAACGATACAACAGGGGAAGAAACAACTAAACAATTAGGAATTGCAATTACAATATGTTAACTGAAAACAACCCAAATTTAAATATGAACACAGCTTTACATGGAACAATACCAGAAAAATTTCTGGGTAACAAAAGAAAAGAATGAAAACGGACAGAAAAACCTTTTATATAAAATTATTTGGCACGCTTGTTAATTCTTCGATTGTTTATTCCTTCCAACAATAGCATAATTGTATCAAAATTCTTGTCGTTATGTTTTTCTGAAGCGTCACCAAAAAAAAGAGAAAGCAGATCGAACTCGACAGCAGTGAAATCCAATCTTAGCTAAATCACCAAACATTGTGCCAAAAAGTCCTAAAACGTCAGCTAATCTTGGTAACAAGAGTGCAACCATTAGGAAAAAAACCTGCAATCTCAAAAGAACATGAACCAATTTACCACACTAAGTTGGTTAACTCGGTAACACATGAACATACCACATCAAATACAGGTTTGCCACATCATCCAAAATCAACATTGTTAGTGTAAAAAACAACAGAAACCACCAACTTGGGCTGATAAACACAATTTCACAACCAGACTAAACAAGTTTAAACTCTGGAGACTAGACTGAAAAAATAAAACAAAAACAACATCACAAACCAAAAAACACACAAAATTTACAATGTTGCAATCAAGACACAATCCCTCTCCCGAAACACAACACCGACAAAGGAAGCTTGTTGCATGCAATCCGACAAACCTCGCACTCAATCAAATGCATGCAACCGCAACATTAAAAAAAAAAACTTTGGAAATCAAAAGCCTCAACTTAAACCCAAATTGATCAACCGGAACACGATCATCCTCCAAAACCCCATATTAGAACAGAAACTTCAAGAATTTAGTCAGAGCTCAGTCTAAATAAAACAATTTGGGAAAAAAAGAAAACTAAATTAAATTAAAGAAAACAAATATCAGTGATGATATATATACACACTGAGATATGCATAGTTGTATACCTCTTTCAGCTTCATCGAATTGGTTGTGCTGGTAGTCACCGGAGGTGGATTCTCGACGTCGTCAGGGTCCATCTCCGGATGAAAAGAGCTTCCGCGGGAACACAGTCGGAGAAAACGACGGCGTTTGAATGAGGAGAATAGAGAGAGTAGCGAATTTGGTGAGAGTGAGTGAGGAAAGGGTTATTACTGTGGAGTGGAGTGAGAGGAATGCTGGTGGATCGTTCGATGGAGATGTCAAAAGGTGGCTTGAGGAGAGAGAGAGGAGAGAAAGAAAAGGGAGAAAACGCAAAGGGGAGAGGGTAGAGAGAGAAAGAGAGGATGCAATGTGAATAGGGTGGAGAGAGAAAGAGAGGATGCAATGTGAAGAGGGCAGAGGCAGGAGAAAGGTTCTTATCAAAGGGGGTTCGCGCCTTGTCATGAACATCGGCATGGCCTGCAACGAACAACCGTGTATATGTGCGTGCGCGATTCTTGTTTTATTTCATTCTTTCGGTTAATGCCCTTCGGTTGAAGGAAACTCGAGAATTTAAAATTGTAAAACTATTTTTTAATTATATGTAAAAAAAAAATCATTATCATTTAACATTCTATTAGATGGATTTTCGTCAATTTTTCAAACAATTAATGAATTTTTTCTTTTCATTAAAATTAAGAATTTTAATAATATTTAATATGAGAATTTTACTGATATTAACAAGATTTAATAAAAATAATATTTAATAAACTATCAAAATCTTTAGAAATAAATAAAAAGATACATAGTCGATTATAGAACTACTAGTTATTAATCATAAAGATTTAATAAAACTACATAAATCTTAAATAAAAATAAAAGATATTCTTAAAATTAGTTGGCAAATAAAAACTTTAAAAATATAATAATATTGGTTAAGATTGTAAGGAGAACACATAAACTAATTAGGACAAATAAAATATCTCTCTCATTGTGTCCAAAAAGAATTCTACTTTGAAGTCAATTAAAGTTTGAACAAGAGGCGTTTAACATGGGTCCAATGAAACATTTTTCAACATCCTTCTTTTTATCCTTCTTTTTATTGAAGAATCTAATGTAGCATTATTTTAGGAGAATGGATGAAGTTTGTTTTTTTCTTTAAGATGTCAACAAGATCAAAATTTTAAATGTTTCTTTATTTTTGGTTTTTAATAAAAGAAAACTAATATTTGAATAATCAATTTATCATTAAAAAATATTTAACAAATAAAATTATTTATATAAATGATATAAAAAAATTATCTTTTATTATTATTTAACATACCTATTATTTATTTGTTTATTATTGTACTGGAAAAAACGCTCTGCTCGGTGTTTCGTGGTCGGTGTTCCGTGGTCGAAGCTCGGTCCTCCGTGGTCAGAGCTCGGTGCTTGGTGTGGATAGGTCAGCTCGGCTGTTGGGCCTATAAAGTGGGTCATATGTTTGGCCAGCTTTGTGAGTAAGCCCATTGAAATAGGTCTCTTATAATTTAAATGTTACTTTTTAAAATGTGATTAATCTCCATATTAGTTATATTCAGAGAAAAAATTTACAACAAAAAATCTTCAACCCCAACAACAATATCTATAGTAAAAAATCTACAACGGAGAGAAAATCTATAGTAAAAAATCTACAACCCAACATGACTAAGCGAAATCTGCTACAACTGAGAGAAAATATCCAACTTAGCATGACTAGGTGAAATCTACATGGACTAAACGGGTCTAGCTTGGCTTCCAGCCTTAGAATGAACTAAGGCTGACCATCCTCTAAATGGGTCTAACTCGGCTAGATTGTAGCCTTAAAATAAATTAAGGTTGATCATTGACTGAATGGGTCTCGCTTAGCTAAATTTCAACCTTTGAATAAACTAAGGTTGATCATCGACTGTACAGGTCTAGCTCGCCCAGATTACAGCCTTATAATAAACTAAGGTTGATGATAAGTCTCATATTTCATATTAAAAGAGAGACACTTATGGATATTTATTGATAAGATAGTTATAATTTAACCCCTAATTTAGGAATTTAAACTTTTTATACATTTTTGTGATTAAAACAGTTTATTTCCAAATTTGTGTAAATTTTAGGATTATAAGGGAAAATAAAGTTGAAAGGGCTAAAGGAGAATAGACAAGATAAAAAGGGAAAGTTAGAACATTGGAAACTCACTCAAAACTCGCCCAAGCAAGCTCACTCTAAAGGAACTCGCCCAAAGCTTGCCTAGGCGAGTTCACTCTAGTGAATTGGGCTTTTTCTCGTCAAACTCACCTAAGAAAGTAAAAAATTGCTTAGGTGAGAAGTCACTTAGCCCAAGACCAATTAGGTTAAATATGAGGTGTGAGGCATAACCCCAAACATCATTGGGAGAATAGAAAGAGATAGAAAACCCTAGAAGAGGCAACCATTAAGGAGAAACATCCAGGATCTTCTTTTCTTGCTTCCATGCTTGTAATGGTCAACATGAGTGGTTAATTCTTTCCTTTGGAATTAGGAGTAATATGTTCAAACTCTTATGTATTGAGGTGATATTTATCTATAGTATTTCAATTCTTGATTGATGATTTGCATTATCATTTTTTTTTTCTCAAAGCTTGAATTATTCATGATTCCAACCTTAGAATAAACTAAGGTTGATCATCGATTGAACGGGTCTAACCTAGTTAGATTCCAGCCTTATATTAAACTAAGGTTGACAACCAACTAAGTAATCGGTTAATATCCAATCATGGAAGCAACGAAACAATGAACTTCAAACAACTAAATGATTAAAATGAACTACGTGAGAGTTGAATGTTGATCTTCCAAGGTATTTAATATTTCCCTACACTTAATATTTTTATGCATTAATTCTAATATTTTCACGTGCCTATAAGGAAGTTAGCGTTTTTAATGTTTGTATCTTCCAAAATCAACATTTTCGTACACCCATAGAATGCTTAGTATTATTTAGACCTTATTTGATATTTTTTTCAAATGTTGTTCCTTTAGATGCGCATACTTAATGTTTTCATATTCTAAAGTAAAGATATTGTGATACTTTAAATGATAGAATAAAAACATCATCATAACACAACATAATGTATAATTCTGAGATAAATATTATTAAGCTTAAGACTTAGAAGCTCATAATGTAAATTGCAAAAAAAAAAAAGAACCCTATTCTTCTTTCCCCAGATAGTCATTTACAATGACCTTACAAGGGTCCATGACAGAAAGATCCAGATTAGGACAAAATGATAAGGAAAAACATGGCCTTAAACCAATTAGGAACAACTTATATCATAATTTATTTCTTGGTTTTTCGTTGAATAAACCTCTTCGCCTCGTCTATTTGGATTGAGGTTGGGGGATTGTGTATCGATAGTTCGTATGATCTCCTATTAATAGAGAATGTAACTTATATAAAGTCAGTTATAGGAACTATTAATTATTAACAAGAGAGATTCAATAAAAGTACCCAAATCTTAGCCAAGAATAAAGGGATATCTACTAGTGATACTTGAAATCAGTTGAGAAGATACAAACTTTAAAATTAGATAATATTAGTTAAGATTAAAAGGATAACACACAATTAGCTAGGACCTATAAAATACATCTTTCACCATGAGCAAGGAGACTCAACTTGAATGTTATTGTTTGAAGTCATTTAAAATTTGAACCAAAATAATAATAAGATAAAAAAATGATAAAATTAAAACATTTCACTGTTATTTTTATAAAAATATTTTTTGGATTTATGAAAAATTCATTATAGTAATCAATAGTTTAAAAAATAAGTAACAGGCATGTCTAAAAAATGTATGTTTAAGCATATGGATGACTTCTCTATCTTGAATCTTTTAGGCGCTAACACCAGACCTAGTAAGGTATGTTCCTTTGCAAGTGTATTAGGACTTCCTTATTGTGGGTTGGATTAAAGTGAACATTGATGGTAGCTGCTCGGGGATCTCTAGACCTTACTGCTTGTGCGGGTCACGAATATATTGGTGGTTTTTCTATTTGTTTAGGGAATCAGAATGCCTTGTCGTTGAACATGATTAGAGGGATGAATTCATAAAGCTTTGGTTGAAGAGTGATTCTACTTTGCTCTGTCAAGCTTTTTCTTCAACTAAAGTGGTTCGTTACACTTAGAGGCAAGTGTTGAAGGTGTATGCCATTTTGTGTTGGCATGGATTTCAAATTTTCTCATATTTTTGTTGATCAAGAGTGATCAAGTGCTTTGTTGAATCCAAATCCAAGTGTTTGATGAAAGGCTAGTGTTGCTGTTGTTTCTGGGTGGGATCTGGGTAGAATAGAATGTGATCCACTCCTTTGTTGAATCTAAAACTGATGTGATTTAAAACCTTTTTTATATCAAGTGTTTTTCCAAATAAGTGAAAAACAACCTGTTGTTTTTTCGAATCAACCGGTTGTTTTACTCTTAGAAGTTTTAAAAAGATTGAAAATTGTTTTAGTTTTGTTAACTTAACTGTCAAACCAAACAATCGGTTGTTTCGTGGTTTCAACCGATTGTTTCTTTGAAAATCCTAACAGAATTCAGTTTTGAATGATGAATCTACTTTAAATGTTTTTTCAACTGAAAACGCTCCTTCATTGATTGCTTTGACCAATCTTTGGAAAATATAAATGGTTTGTTTATATTTTCAAACAAAGCAAGAGAAATAGTTTTAATTTTTTCAGTTGTGACAAGGTTGATTCTAAGATTTGAACATTCACATTTTCAAAGAGAGTGAAATAGGATTGCAATTGTATTGAATTCAAATTGTACTATGAAGAGGTGTAATCCTTTCTAAACCTATTGTATTTCGGGTGTTGTGTTGCCAAGGAGTGTTGTGTGTTCTTGAGGTGGTCAAGATCAATACTCTTTGTGTGTTTTGCCAAAGGTAGTGTGTTTCTTGAAGGGTTCAAGGTCACTACTTTAGTGGTTTGTGTTTTGTAATCTGGTTTGATTGCTTAGTGGATTACCAGTGGTTTTCTGGGGACTGGATGTAGCTCTTGGCTTAAGAGTGAACCAGTATAAACTATTGGTGTATCTCTGATGGAGATAAAAAAAGAAGAGGATTTTACTAATGGAGGAAGAGGCCATCCACCGAAACATTTAAGTTCTTCCTTCTAGTCTTTAAAAAATTAAAGGAGAATTAAATAAAGAGAGGATCAAGCCCAAAGCCAACAAGAAGACTACAAGCATTCTAGAATGGGCTCCAATTAATATCTTTCTTTGTAATTTCTTTTATATAAATTTGTAAAACATATAGGAGTAGTGTTTAGGAAGGTACTAAGAGGGAAACCAAAAACACACCTCTTTTGTAAGTACCTTAGGCGTTAGTTTTTAGGAAGAAACTAGAAAGTTGTCTCTTCACACTCCTTTAGGCACTAGAATAGAAGGAGTTGGAAGGTGACCTTTCAAAAAGCTTCTCTTGTAAGCTTCTCTTGTAATTTGTGACCAGCCCTCTCTATTATAAAAGGGGTGCTTAGGTCTTTGAAATAATAAGATTGATTTTTGAGAGTAAAGAACCTCTACCAAATTGGTGAGTGATTGAGAGAGACTTGTGTCTTCTT
>Ga0123342_1002820_pt1 | contig 28586 bp, 17 predicted proteins | sample Turbeawhitnodule_FD_89960 | JGI IMG/M metagenome (GOLD analysis project Ga0123342, IMG submission 89960) | Root nodule microbial communities of legume samples collected from Mexico - Turtle bean Mexico white nodule | ecosystem: Host-associated > Plants > Roots > Nodule | place: Mexico: Nepantla... | reverse complement strand
TAAATAATATATAAACAAACACACAATATATAAACAAATAACACCCCTGCAAGAGAAATTCAATATTGGGACCACGTCCCTTCCGCATTCAGATCTTCTATCCTAGGGTGCTATTAAAAATTAGATTTAGCTTCCCTTACCTCAATTGCTTGCTTTCCAAGCAACTTCTAGAATTTTATTCCCCACAGTCTGGATAAACTTCAAGATTTACGGGCCTAATGCAAGTTATTCAAACAGAACAAAAATTCAGTATATAATAGAATAAGTTGAGAGGATTAAACTTCTCAACTGACCCCACCAATATTGATGACTAAATCCTATGGAAAAACAGAGAACAAAGGATATTTAGAGTAAAAATGAATTTACTTTGATCGGGTAGAAATGTTCCTTAACTCCTCAGCTACAACGTGGTATGATCAGATTCTAAAATAGATGAAGAATGAAAGAGAAAACTAAGAGAGAGGGAGGGAAAGAAGAGAATTGGAGAGAGAGAAATGGAGATAAGGAAGAAAATGCATGGAGGTTCAGTTATGTTTTTTAAAAAAAAGTGACGTTACACAAGTATGCTTTGAACTATATTTGTCTTCATGTATATATAGAGACACATTATTTTTATTTGGAGATAAGAGATAGTTTATAAGAAAATAAATGATAATAAATTAGATGTTTAAAAACATTAAAACATTTGCAAAGATAAAAATAGTCATAATTAATGTTTTTTTTTAAATATAAAATAAACTGTTTTAAGCCTATAGTAATATTTTAAGTGTCTTTAATGATTTATTTAATTTGCATATAAAAAAATCATCTAAAATATTCATAATATATTAATTTTGATTGAGTAATCAAATTACACTTATCTAGAAATTAAAGACGCTAATAATAATGAATATTTTACTTATTTAGAAAATATGTTCTTCTTAACTTAATTATCTTTCTAGTCTTACTTTTATATTTAGAAAAAAATAGAGATGAGAAGAGAAAAATATCGTAGCATTATGCAAATAAATAAATAAACAGTGCACTGAAGAACCTATAATTTTCTTTTAAATTCTTTCCACTTTTATCCCACGACATACTACTTTAATTCCACCCTCTTATAATTTAATATTAGAACATAAATAGGTATAATTTATTGTTAATTAAAGAATATTAAAAATATACATTTTTCATAAAAGTTCGAGAATTATATTTTTTTCATGAAATGGAAAGTGGTGGATTGTGAGGGGACATTATCGCCGCGAGACAAGGAGGACTCATCCTTGTCGTGCAGACCAGAGGAGGAGAATCACAATCTTCCATAACTTCAAATTTCATCACACCATCACAACAACATCTCAAGCCTTTTCTTTCTTCTAATAAAATAAAACACAATTTAATGTAAGAAAAATATCTGAAAAACTAAACAAAAGATTTATTATCATATAACTTTTAAATTAATTAACATAGAAGTGAATAAATATATCATGACATATATATCTTTAATTAGGCAGCCACATATAGAAGCTTTACACTTCCATATATTTGTACTAGTATAACAATAAAAGTTAAAAGTAAATTTTGCGATGATAATTACTAAAAAAATAAATTTAAAGTTTAATTTAAATTTATAAATTTTATTTATAAAATGAAATTTATTTAATGACTAAGTTTGGAATGCATAGAGGTAAAGTGAAGAGTTAGTTGAAGAACCCTAATTAAGTTATGATTGAGTTTTGAAGAGAGAAAATAGGTTAGACGATTTGCAGCAGTAATGATCTATAAGACCCCACTGGTGTAGCCAAAAGAAATAAAAAGAATAAAATGGATTCTTTAACCTTTTTACACTCTACAAAGTTAATGAAAAAGGAGGCACCAATCGCTGCGTGATCTTCAGTATATTTTCACAAAGTCTTCAAATATGACATAATGTGGTTAACTTGTTTAATTTGGAGATGAGAGAGTTTTTAAGGAAACAACTTAATATTATTTTTCTACTAATTATTTAAATAATTATTGTTTAATCTTTTACAATATCACCAGACACAAGGCCTCCAATGATTACCTAGTTTATTGTCCATTCCTGCAAACAAAAGCTCTGGGTTTATTGTCTGGGGTGAAAGGTCAACTACTTAGAACATAGATGTACGCAACTACGGATCCAATAGTCTGGTCTACATGTTTTTACTCACATAAATATCTTCTAAATCATATATAGCACTTTGAAAATACATTACATTTATATACTAAGCTCAATTCTCATTCTTCATATGTGAGAATATTTTTTAAATTGTTTTTAAGGTTTAGATTTATTATAATAAATCTAATTTAATCATTATTAAGAAGTGAACTTTAAGTCTAACTCAACTTCATAAAACCGGCTTATAAGGTGAGGTTTGCACCCACTTATATATAATGACCAACCAAGAGGAGCAGGACCAACCAACCTCACCCCATAAGCCGGTTTTATGGGGTTGAGTTATGTTTAAAGTCCACTTTTTAATATGGTATCAGAGCCATTTTGAGCCTATCATAACGAGTGTTTGTTGAGCTTATCAGACCATCGTTATCGGGCCGTTATCGGACCATCCATAATATGTTATCCCACACACGAGCTGTCACTCTCGGCGTGAGGAGGTGTGTTGGAGATCCCACATCGACTAGAAATTATGACGTTTTACTATATATAACTATGTGCAAATCTCATCTCATGAGTCAGTTGTATGGGGTTGAGTTAGACTTAAAGTCCACTTCATAATAATTATATTTGAGATAATTTGTTTGGTTTAAGTTTTCATCTAATTTAAACCAATTATTTAAGTTTAATATAATTTGCATGATTCATATAGTATCAATATACCTTTGTAATCTCTATTTTTTTTTTTAAGTTTTTTAGTTTATATTGTTTTTTTCCTATTTCTGAAAGTGTATATAGTTTTGTAATTTTTCCTTTGTAATCAATGAGAATTTGTTCTTTCTGCATCTTTCTCCTTTTCTGTTTGGGTCTTTTTTTTTTCGGTTCATTGTTCCTCTCTTTTACTACTGAAAGGAACTCTAATATGGTATTAGTCGTTTTAAGCATATTTTGTTGTATTTTTTATATTATTTTATTTTCTTCTTCTTTTGTGATTGTTGTAATAAAATAAATAATGTGAGGCTGCTCTAAGTTTTCTTTTGTTGTATGGAATCATTTTACTTTTTGAACAACCTATTAACCATTACCTTTAAATGGCTTCTAATTATTAAATAACTTTGATCCAATTATACTGTACGTATTTAATAACTTTGATTCAATATACTCAATAATTATTCAATTTTAAGCATTTATTGAATTACTTTAATCTGATATAATGATATTTATTTTCAAACCACATTGAAAACACAATATCATATTACTTGATGTAATGCTTGTTTAGTTTTTTAAATTGAAAAACAAATCAACTAGTTCCTAAAATTCTTTTATATTATATATATTTTTTTGTCTTGAAACATTATAAATGACGATCAGTAGGATTTGAATAAGGCAAATAATACTAGTCTACATTAAAAAGTCAAATTCCACTCTTATTTTTTATATTAGTAACTACGTTTGCAGGCGAAGTTTTTGTAAGATCAACACTTTGATTCAGGTATCTAATGAAATAAGAAGAATGAAGCTATTTTGAAATTATAAATCTACCTCTACTTTTTTATTATTATTTTAGTTTCATTGTAAAATAAAAATGGAGGGGTATATTAATCGTAGTAGGAACAAAATATGTAAAAAAAAACTCTTATATATTCCCGTGAACATTAATTTTAATCTCCATTTCTATACTAATTGAATATTATTTGTTTAGTTATACTGCTGATAAAAAAATGTTATTTATACCCGTACTTATTTTTCATACTCTACTTATATATAATATACTCTCTACTTATCTACAAACTTAATGAATAAAAATCTATATTGGTTCAACGTTTCCATTCTAACATTCTTAAACATACATTGTCTTCTTAATTTTCTCACAAAGTTAATGTGTTTTTGTTATTCTTATAAAGTATTATTGTAGGGACGAAATTTTTCTTACTTGTTCTATTTTTCTGATCTTCGATTTTTTTTATTTTATTTAGAATTTAGAGTTTAAGATTTAGAATCTAAATAATTGGTAGTTAATTATATACCAATTTAGAAACTATTTATCAATAATAGAAACTAATTTAAAAATTAATAGTTTTTTTAGTATCTAAAATTGTTTCTAATTTAGTCAATATAGAAACTAATTATTATTTTTTTCTTTAAAATTGGTTTTTATTTCATGATTTTCTTGTATTGATTGATCTTTCGGTCTTCGCAGCAGAGCAGAATACATATTATGACACTCTAACGCTAAAATCGATTTTAAGTACAGGAGTGTTGTATATTTTCGAATCAGAGTTTCATTATCTAGAGGATATTTTCTATTTATAACTATGATTTTTGGAGTTTATAACATTATGTACTAATGCGATCCAATTTATTGTGATTACGGTATGATATTTACTTAATAACAATACTAATTGATTTGCGAAATGTGGAACAATAAGGTCAACTAAGTGTTTGCGTATATGTGGATGTTCGGTTTTTGATAGAACAATCGTTATTATTGTTGTAAAATAGCTTTTGATATTAAGTCTATTTTTAATTAATAAAGTTTTAAAAATAAATTATAACCTAACTTGTTGAATAAGTAGGCGTAGTATCTAAGCCTAGGTAGACGGTAGAGTAGGTTACGTCCGGATCTTTAATGAGTAAACTGACCCTTTTTGGTCCACTCTTACTCAAAACTATTTTTAATACATATTCTTCCTCAAAAGTATTATAGTACAATGCAAGCATTAAACCAAAACTTACATATAAAAAACTAAAATCCTTATTTCTTGAAATTATAATCATTGGTTAAATCCCTAAAAAATAATAAAATTATAATAATTAGTCATAGCCATGTATATATATGTCGACATATTTTTTTAATTGAACTTTTATTTATCCTACCAATCCTTCAATTCCTTTTTATTTGTTAAATTTCATTTTCTATTATGAGTTAGATGCGTCCGATACATCGTCCCACAACTCCAATAAAAATAAAACGTATTGTGAGTACAAATCGTGAATGTGATTTTCTTAACACGATAACTGTGTATTTATTTCAGTACACAAAAAGAGTAGTGAAAATAACCTGGGTATATTACGTGTGAGAAGGGTAACAAAAATCAATGTTTAACAAAAACAGAGTACAATAGGGAAACGTGTGAATTCATTCGCATTAAATTCGTATATAGATCAGGAATCTCATTTTAAGTTTTATGAAAATTTATAAATCTATATTATCTTAAAGACTTTACACTTTTATATTAGAGGTAATATAATTTCTTTATGTTAATTTGATTCATGTGTCTTTTGTTATTGATTACATAAGAAGTGAAAAAAGTAGTTGACTTATAGGAAATTACATAATTAAGTTGAATTATGCTTTACAGTTTTGCAGATTAAAGCCCGTAGTGTTTTGAATGTTATACCTTATATGTTTGCCCAAATTTGCAAGCAATTAACTCCATTTATTTCTCTGAATATTTTACTAACTGCCCTAACTTTTCTTTTGTTTTTCCTTAATTTTACTTGATGACAACAATCACATTTGTAACTTCACTATAAGTTAATTTTCCTTATACCTGTGTAATTTGATCTTGAGGTGTCTGCAATAATGGCACAGTCTAATGATGTACTATTCACACCATCCACATATATGTGTCGTGCATTAGGGAATAAGAAAGCGAAGAAAATAAATTGATTAATAAAACAAATGTATGTTGATGTCTATGGAGGTATAATAATCATAATTAGCAGTGTAATGACACAGGGTTGGTTGTTTAGCAATCTCCGTTGATTGTCTCTTACAATCAAAGGTAACAAAAGTTGGGGTCCGAGGAATCAGAGGTGTGAGGGGTGTCGCTGTTCATATGTGGCTCCTTGTGCACTGTCACATGATTATTTGTCAACACTGGAGAAAAGTCAACAATATCAACGGAGAGTGGTGCACAGCGATGTGAAGTTGGTCCACAAAATGATTGTGACCACTCTGTGCAGCCAAACATTTTCTGGGTAAGAAACGTGATCCGATGAGAAATGATGCCAGTGTTTGGGATTCTGCATTCACGTGTATAAGCTGGAATTTTTTTCCCAATATTTTCTGAGAAACTGCAGAGAATCTCCCAGCACTTTCTTTTCTCCTCCAAAGCCTTCTAAATCACAATTATTTTTTCAAGTTTTGATGGGAAGGTGTTGTAAAATTTAGTTATATACAGTGAAAGGATTTGTATGGTTTCATGCAATTTGTAACACCTAAATGGATGATTCTCAAATGAATAGTGTGAAACAGTTTTATATGTAGTTCAATTGATATAATTATTTCAGAAATTATCAAACTTGTTATACATTATGTTTGGCGACTGAAGGACACCAAAAAACTATTTCACTTTTATATGATAATAATAAATTAGGATTGTTATCACTCCAACGATTAAGTTATATATATATATATATATATATATATATATATTATGTTTAATTTTATAAAAATTAAACAATAATAATAATTGTCACAGCACAGCAATAAGTATATTATCCCCTTTGTTACAAAGTATTTTTTTTTAAATATCAGTCTTTTTATAATTTTAAACTATATTTCAACAATATTTTTAATTAAGATAAGTAAATCAATACAATATCATCCAGAACCATATAAATAATTAAAAGATTACAAATATTTTCATTTAGATTTTTTAATCAATATGTTAATCCGAAATGAATATATTTTAATCTAACAATAAATTTATGAAATAAAAGTAAAAAGTATATTACATTCATGATATTATACTAAATGATACTTAATGTTGAAATAAAGATTCATCTTTTAACAGGATGATACTCATATTTTTTTTTTAGTTTTTAAATTGATGTTTTTAATAAATGATACCCACCTTTTTTTATTTAAAAATATCATGTTGATTAAAATTTGGATAAAAAAAATATAAAACGGAATCACAGTTTTAAAATGTAAATTATAAAGAAAAGTTTGAATGACTTAAATATAATAAAAAAAGATAAATATTACTATGTTATATATTTATTAAAAAATATAAATAATTGAGTGTGTATTAGCCTTAGTTGATGATGGATAAGTGCAATTAATTTGTAATTTGACAAAATGAAGTGACGCAAGTAGATTCTTCCTTTTGGGCATATTTGAATGGAAGAAAGGGTTCCACGTGAATGGAAAAGGCCCTTTCAATTGTTTTGTTTTATATTTTGGTGGTGCAGTCTCTTTTACATTGTTGTGTTTTGTTTTTGATGGAGCAATGTTCATGAATTGAGTCACAAGGAGGATACTTGTGGTCCAATCATATCATCTAAAATTCAATTATGTGGCATCTCTTGAGTGAAAAGGGAATTTGGATGATAAAAAGCTTCATATCAAAGGAGGACCCAACCAAAAGAGGTGCATATAATGGTCCCTCTTTCACTTTCATCATCGCCTCCTCTTTAAAACTGACAACTAAAACAAACACAATCATATCCATGATAGTGAGAATACCCTTTAATACCTTTCTTAAAACATCACTACCCTCATACAAAACTGCATATAAACATGTTTTGATTGATGCTGACCAAATTTGGAAGCAAGCTCTTGCAAATATTTGAGCTTAGTTTAGTAGCTTTGCATGCATGCACGCGAATGAGGTCACTCTTTTTGTTTATAACACCAAAACGATGGCCTAAAACAAGGGCTTCAATAGGTTTAGCTACCAATTATTACAATTTCTTTCTATTTTCAACACTAATTTATGCATCTCAACCACTTTAATTATTCGGGCTTTCAATTAAACAACATAGCCGCGGTTATTGCCCACGCATAATACTCTGCTGATTGCATCAATCAAAGCGAAAATTTTATCAGAATAATCATGGAGCATATTAATCAATTATAAATTAAATTAAATGCATATCACACCCTCTTTTTACTATATATATATAATTTAAATTATTAACTATTTTAAATAAGTTTATGTTAATTTTTTTTCTTTAAATATAATATTTTTTAAAAGTTAAATATGTTTTTAGTTTCAGTACTCTAATACAAAATTCTTGATCCAACTTTAAAGCATCCAAATTGTTTATAAATGAAAATGATTGAAATATGTAATGTATGGTAATATTTATGTTTAATAAAATAAATAATGTTTCTTATATAGTTGGAGGAAGGCTTCCCTCAAAAGAGGGTCTTCACATGTTTAAGAAGAAAATCATAACTACTATGCACATTATATATCCTCACAAGATTGAAGGTCATAACACTTGCCTCCCCCATTCTCGCAACCCATAAAGTTGATGAACTTTATGTAAGTTGTCATAAAGGGGATGAGGAGAAAAAGGACATATTATATCATTAATTTTTCTACTTCATTTTGTTTTTTCTTCTTGGATTTCTCTTCAAAAAAAATTCTCGTCTCAAGTATGAGTAAATTCAACAGTTTCATGCAAGATAACTTGCCTGCAATTCACTTAATCCAAAGTGGTTTGTGATTGAAATATATCGTATTTGTATTGTTTTAGCTTACAATTTTTCTTACTGCACCCAAGAATTTTTAACTACATACCATAATTTTTAAAGTGACAATTTTACCTTAGGGGACTTCAAGATTATCTATTATGAAAATCTTCCGAGAAATTTTTTTTGGAATTTTCAGAACATGATTTTTCAAACAATATTTTTGGAGCAAAATTTCTGTAAAAGGATTTTCGAAACAATTTTTATAACAAGCTTCTTAAACATATTTTAAAACAAATTTTTTGGAATATGATTTTCAAAATAATTTTTTCAGAACATATGTGTTATTGAATAAAATGAACAAGCTTCCTGAAACATATAAAATACCTTTTGGAAAGAGTTTTCTTGAACAAGTATTTCCCTCTCTTCTCCTTCTGCTTCTCAAAGAGTGCATCTACGATGGAAAATAGAGGTGTAATTGGAGGTGTACGGTTGTGGGAGTGATAGTGATAGTGTAGGATGCATTTAGTAATTATGGGGTGTGGAAAGTAAAAGCTTTTTGGTTTATTTCAAATTAATATTTTTAAGCCCCCAAATTGACCCAATCCTACATTAATTAAACCTATTTATATGTGGGGAGTTTCTTCCTGCACCCCTACATTTTTCTTCATACACCACATAAGTTTTAAAATTCCAAAACTAGTCTTGACCTTTTATTTGAAAAAAGGCACCAGTATTTTTTGAATTATGAATTTGTGAATCTGGGAAACATACTACGGATCCGTAAATCTGAAAGATTACTGGATTCATCAATCTGAAAGATTTACGGATGCACCAATTTAGGAGTTTTGTGGATTCAATATTCTGGAAGACAAAAAACAAAGTGCAAATTCCTTGTTTCGTAAACCTAGGAGACTGCATTGTCTGGAATCACAACATATGTACTGTGAAAACGAAAATCCACAATATTTACTTCCCTTATTCTTCGAACAGAGAACTGCTAAGACAAACCACCGAACTTCCACCAAGTAGCCGAAGACATCACCGATCACCACCAAAAGAGACGTCTTCATGTGCCAAAAGATGGAATAACACCACTGTTGAGAGAGGAATGCAATCTATCTGTGTGTATTCTGGGTGCAAATGAAGAAGAAAGAGTAGAGTGTGGGTGTTGTGTGCATTTTATATAATTTTAAAAAATATTAGAGATAGGTTTATCTTTATATAATATTGTGGGAGTGCAGAAAAAAAAAGTAGAGGTACAGGAAGGCACTGCCTTACATGTGTACTTTTGAAGGTTAAAAAGCAAAGGTATTTCTTCCTACACTCGATCAAAATTCTTCTTTCACCCATTAATTTCAAAAAGACTATGTTATCCTTTTTTTAATAACTTCTTTTTTTCAAAACATACTTTTTTGGAATTTATGAAATATATTCTGAAAAGAAATTATGAAATAGAATTTTCAGAATAAACTTTCTAAAATGTATTTTTTAGAATAACTTTTTCAGAGTGTGTTATGGAAAGAATTTTCCAGAATGAGAATGACTTATATGGGCTATTTAATCATTTCAGGGCAATTGCTTCCTGCACCATATCACTGCACTCGATTCTAGTGGAAAAGACAAAACTGACCTTAAAAAAAAATTCCGAAATATGTGTTCTGGATTTTTTTATCCGGAACAAAATTTTATATTACAGATTTTTTTTATCTGGAATGAGTTTTTCATTTTTGTTTTTGGATTTTCATTTCCAAAACAGAATAATCTCTTTTCCAGATTTTTTTTTTTCGGAATATATTATTTTCAATTTTGGATTTTTTTCTCCGAAATAGAATTTTAATTTTTGTTTCCAGATTTTTATTTCCGAAACTCAATAACCACTTCCGGATTTATTTTTCCAGAATATATTATTTTCAATTCTGGATTTTTATTTCTAGAATTAAGGATATTTTTGGAAATTAAAAAAATATGTTGGGTGCAGATTAAAAATGATCGGGTGTAGGGAGCATTTGCCTCATTTCAGCTATTTGATGGAAGTAAAAAACACCCAAAAGCAAAAGAGGTTTGTGTAGAAGATGCAAAAACTAAAGGATGCGATAAATTGATTTCACAAATAAGTAACTTACTGATGTGTTTTAAAGTGTGCGTGCTATTGCAAGACTTAAGGGGGAACTTAATTAATTTTGTCTTATGATTAATTTTATTTTATTTTTCTTTTAAGAAGATTCTTGGAAAAGTTTCTTAATCAAATCCTCCATCATATACTTTCGAAGCCTAAAAAAAGTGAAATAGGTATGTAGACCAATTTATACATATATGTATGTGCATTGTTGGATGAGAGTTGAGAGGTAGATAACCATTAAGATGTTTGAGGAAGTTTAGATAATAAAGAAATAAACTTTCATATAATATAATTGACCAAAAATAGAGAATCCATGGTGAAAAAGAAGTAAAAAAGAGCTTTTCTTCTCTTCTCCACGGCCTTCTGATTTCTGTAAATTGAATTGCACTCCTTAAATTGGTTAGTTTCCAAGCTTCTATTCTAAGTAGCAACTCATGCTGCTGGATATTGTGTCCATGTGTTCATGATAATGTTAATTTGTTGCTCAAAGTCACAGCAGCGAGTGAGCTTGGAGAATGGAGATGGCCTTTCACAAGGACATTTGGTTTGAAATGCGAGGATCTATTTCCTCCCATGAATAAATATCACCTTTGGAGTTACTTCCCTTGCTTCTTACCTGCAATCCAGGGATCAGTCGTTAAGCCCTCAGCCAATTTGATTGATTAACTTTGTAATAGCATAGTTCCTTAACAATGATTTTCAAGAAATCTATGCACAAAAATGAGGGAGAAAAGCAATTGCTTCTTCTTATGGTGAAAATCTTTTAGATATTACTGTCACATACCTTTCTGAAACCATGATCTTCTTACTGTACGCCGGATGTGTCGTTCATGTCTTTCTAAGAGCTCATCAACGGTGTGCATTTTAGATAGTAGAGGCCCTGAAAACTCTACCTTTTCTCCTTGATCCTGGTAACTCTGTTAGGAGGAAATAAATAAGAAGCATGTCCATGCAAGGACACATGAATTGCATATTCTGGTTTCCGATCCAAGAAAATTGATAACCAGAGCCAGTAAGGTAAAATAAAGAGTAAACTTCATCAATGTTTTCAGTGATTGTAGTAAGAATAATTTTGTAGTTTTTAATTTTCATTTAAGCAAGATATTTAAGTTCTTTAGAACTCATTGTAAAAAACAATATGAAGATCTTTTCAGTGAAATAAACTTACCAGGTTACTTCTCTTGGATAGTGAATCCTGCCTGTTATAAAGCGCCATGGACAGTTCTTGTGAATGGTACTCATCAGTATCAAATGAATCTGGACGATCAAACTTACTCCATTGGTTTTTCATGGCAAGCTTAGAAATTTCAAGTAGGTCATGGCCCCTAGAGTTGGTGCATGTCCCGAAAAAATCATTATTTTCATAGTTTCTGGATTCAGAATTATTCCTTGAATTTAGTGTAGAAGTTTCCAATGAGTTAAAGATATATCCTCGAGAAATAGACCGACTGTGAGTTCTAATTGAAGTGTCATCTCTACGCCTTTTTGCCCATGCAAAGCCACTTGATTTTGAAACTTGCAATGGTCCAGGAAAGGGAATATCTACTTGAGACGCATTCTTCACATAGGAAGAATCGTCTGGTTTTCCACTACACTGCGTTGGTGCCTCCTCACCTGTATTAGTGTTCTCTTCTTTAAGGGTGTGGACACATCTATCAACCATCTTTCGGGAAGTTTGAATTTTAGTTGTCAAATCCTGTAGGAGGAGAACAAGATGCCAGGTGAGATGAAAATACATTTTTGGTGATTAGATCACTGCTGGAAATCAGTGCATGCACATAACAAGAAACACAATGATGGGAGCACATAAAAAAGCAAGCTAGACCTCTGCTGGGGCTAATTTACTCAGTGCTAGTGGCTTTCTTGATGGTTTTCTTGATTCTGGTCCACCAGCACGCCCACCAATTTTTTTCCTGGAAGTTCATACACGTATAATTTCATGAAAAGGCAACAAATGATAATTGCTAAAATGAAAATTTGAAGATTAAATTTTTTATGATGTTCAATACTATTGAAAGCCTGACTTCATATTTTCAGTATTACAACCGTAAGAGTTTGTTTGACGGACACCAAACAGACCTTAAGATTTATCCCAGAAGAACAAATACGATACTCTTCAGATGGAGGATCTAATATTCCTGCCTCCATTGCAACTGGAATTAGACTTTTGGCATTCATGTTTTAATGAAATACTAATAAATATTACCTTCTGAAAATAAATAGTTCTAGTCTTAATAGTTGACTTTCCTCAATTTACTGTTCAAGGATGCCGATTCAAATGACATTTGCAAGATAAAAGAACAAATCTAGCCTCCCCCTCATTCTAACACCAAATCTAGACCCTGATAAAATCTAGGGACGATATGTACGACAATCTATACCTTTCTTAGACAGTAAAACTCCATAAAATAGACAGAAAAGATTATTGGTTTTCACCTTCTTGACTCCTCTTCATGTTTCGCATCAATCTCCTTGCTAGGTGGGTATAATGGTAAGCTTGATGGGTCGCATGCATAAGGTTTTGTTTTGAAATACTGAAAAGTAGTAAAATTATTGTTAGAAGGCTAGAAGAGTCTAAAACCATATATCAATGCGGTACATGGTCATAAAATTTGAAGATGGATGATGATAAAAATCTGTATATAGGCAACGACTAATATCACAAAAACAAAAACAAAAATTATATGCAGAAAAAATATTATCAAAATCAAAATGGACCAAGGCATAAGCTCTGCTATAGATATTAATCATTAAGAAAGAACCCTTCAGTAAGTTTTCTTTAAAGGTGGGTTTAGGTTTAACTCAATGTTATATAGAGTTGAGTTAGGTTTAATATATTAAAGATTTCATATTAACTAGAGAAATTACCAAATTATTATATATAAGTGAGTGAAACCTCATCACAAAGCCAACTTTTACATGGTTGAATTAGACCTAAATCCACTTTCTAACAATTTGCAACATATACAAAATCAACATTGCCATGTTAACTTACCTCTAATGTAAGAGCAGAGGAGGCAGTCCCACGTTTGCTTGGTTCAACAGAAAGAAGAGTTTGTAGAAGATTTACACTGGATACATGAAAATCTTTAAATGTCTCTCGGAGGCAACTATCATATGGTTGTTGCGGCTTGAACAATGTTGCATGAGGAAGTCTGGTCTTTTTCCAGTATTCTTCGGGTGGGGAGCCACAAAGCTTGAAAATTTTGTGCAATTGTTCAACCTGAATGTATGGCAAAGTTGAATTCAGAAGAGATTCAAGAGAACAGTTAAAGAACAAAATATTATAGTTGTCATTTCCAGTTTATTCGTTTATTATCAATTAGCCGGTTAGCAACCAATCTATGAAGTTCAGTTCCACTCTCCATTGTATCAAGATCATATATAATTAAACACACAACAAGAGAATCCATGTCAAACAAACCAACAGTTTGTAATTTGTACTCTGATTAATTATTGCCAACAACTACATAGGATTTATTTTTTAACTTTACAATGTGAGTCGTATAGTAAAATTAGTATGTAATAAAAACAATGAATGAAGCCTTGTAGGCATGACAAAAGTGCACCACTTGCTTTGAGACGGACAAGACAGTTGAGTTGAGGCTGAAATCTATGGGTAACATGCATTTCAAGACTTTAGTTGAGTTGAGACTGAAAAAGAGATTCTCTTGAAGAGCATTTAAGGTGGCACAAACCACAGGCCATTTAGGCACCCGACCAATTTTTTGTACATCGACGAATAAAAGGAAACCTTTCTAATAGAAAACTGGTTTACTATTTGGTGTAATAAGATCTTATTCCATTCACAAATTCTCACTAACGAGCATCATTAGAAGGTAATCTGATTTTGAACACAAAATATCAAATGGGGAAGGAAAAAAGTCCATACATTTTGAAAAGTTTACTTTACTACCTCGGTTCTCCCCTGAAGTATAGGCTTCCCAATCAGTAATTCTGCAAATACACAGCCAACACTCCAGAGATCCACGGATGGACCATAATCTGTTGAACCGAGCAAAAGTTCTGGAGGACGGTACCATAACGTGACTACACGACTAGTGAGGGGCTGCTTGTTCCCAGAATTAGAGAAATTTGCCAGTCCAAAATCTGCCACCTTCAATATTCCTTCATTATTGACTAAAAGATTTGATCCTTTGATGTCCCGGTGCATCACACCCCGTGAGTGACAGTGCTCAAGACCAGATAACAACTGTTTCATGTAGCATTTGATCTGCACAACAAAATTATTTCATCCTTTTAGCTAAGCATCACATCATTCAGTTGGCAACTTTTTTGTATCAGTTTACAAAACACTCTATTAACACCTAGCTAATGGTGTATGAGAAACAAAACAACAAACATGCAGCATTTATACCTGTGATTCACTAAACTTGATTTCTGGTCTAGACAAGAGCCCAGTGATGTCGTGCTCCATGTACTCAAACACAAGGTATATGCTACAAGACAATCTAGAAGTAATCAAGCCCTCCAGTTTAATGATGTTTGGATGATCAAGCCTCCTAAGAATCATTATTTCTCGTGCCATAAACCTCACACTCTCTGGCTCAAAATTGTCAAATCTCACCTTCTTCAAAGCTACTATCTTCCCAGTCTCAATCTCCTTTGCTCGGAAAACACTACTATATGTTCCCTGGCCAATCTATTCATCCAGTTTCCAAATATATAAAAGCCAAGTTATCAAAACTCAATAATAAACATTAGTATATAAAGCAGCACGTTATATACAACTCAAGAAAAAACAATCATTCAACAACGACAATTTCATTTGCATCTTAAGCTTTTTAAGACTTCTGCATAGTTATGACATGACTGCATTTACAATTGTTTATAATATCAAATATTGGGATAAAAAAATTGTGATGCAACTACAATTGTGTTCGTCTACAATTTTTCTGTAATATCATTGCCACAAAATTGCTGACCGAAACTACAATTTAAATCTTATCAATACCATTCTAAAAAGTTTGAGAAATCTTATCAATTTTTCACTTTGAAAGGCAACCTAGTTAGTCAAATCACAACATTAACACCCTCAGAAAAACCATTGATAATTTGACATGATGAAAGGGTGGCTGGTATTTCTACGAACCTTTTCAAGTTTCTCAAATGCGTCAGCTCGAAGAGGAACCCAACCGTGAATGGCCTCACTTGCGACGGCGCTGAGCCACGCCGGCCAACCCGCCGCCGCTTGCTCTCCCTCCACGTACTTGCTCAGGTTCCCCAACCTGAAGCTCAGAGACTCACTTCCACCATTGGAACTCGCTCTCCCTGACTCACCCAACTCGCTCCTACCTGATTCAGTCTTATTCTTCCTGTTCTTATCCGACTCAACCGAGTGCTCAATTGCAGGCGTGACAGAAACTGCCTGCTTCGCCACCACACACCCCATTACGTTACGCCTCACCACACCATATCACTCCCAAAACCTTCCAACCCACCACGCAACCGGTTAACTTCGCCCTGTTCCTCGGGTGAAGTTAGCTCCTTTGTGAACCACAGAGAACGAGAGCGAGCATCAGCAACTGTTCAACATCGCAAGGGCAAAAAATGGGCCTGATCTTTTAAACTCACCCGACACGAACTCAGACAGACACGAACATAAAACTTTGTTTCACTCGCTTTCTCACTTTTTTTTCCGTTTCTCCGGTAATTGCGGAGACAGAGGGTGCATATTGGGATCTTAATAAGGCTCACTAAAACACAGCGCCGAAATCAACGGAAGAATGGAAGTCTTTTGTGCGTATTTGCCTTTTTGCATGACAACGAACGAACGAACGAACAAACGAATATGCGAAATACTGGTTTTGTTGTATTTGTTACTACTAGTTTGCGACTTTTGTATTTTCATAGGTTTGTTTTGCCTGAGAGCATGATGTTGTGTGAAAGGTAAACTACTTGAAAGTAGAGAAGTTTTGCATGGTGTTGGATTAGAAGAGCGCGTGTGAAAACGGGAGGTTAGAGTATGTGGCAGATATATAAATTAATATATTTCGTTTTCATTTAGCTTATATCATCATCATGTCAAATTGCTAATCCACCAATTATTATCAATCACAATTAATTTTGCTTCCACACTGATAAATGGTATTGGGCTGTCGTTGTTGTCTTCATTAATGCGTCTTCGTGATCTCTCCTTGCTTAAATTCCCACTTTCTTTGAATTTAAGATTTGAAGATTATTTTCTGTTCATATTCATGCACCACTTTACGTGGGAACTGGGTAATAAAATGGTGATTATTCGTATTAATCACTTTTAAAAAATAATAAAATATTGTAATAATCATTGTCCCTGCAATACTAATCTGCAAAAAATTTGCTTACTTGAACTGTGTCTGCTGCATAAAACGCTGACATTTTCATGTTTACTTCCGTCAGTCACTGACTTAAAGTCCACGCATTGTTGTGTTTGATTTTGATAGGTTAAAATAATAATGGGGCAGGCACCTCTATGCCACAAAATTTTCTTCGTTGTTTGACACTTGGTAATGAAAATATAACAGTGTCTATCTATCTTTCTTCCTCTGTTGACCACAGTTCTACTTTCTTAGAGATAACGCTTTGGAATGTTTGATATTTTTGAGTGGGTAGAAAGCGTGCTGCTTAGGATATAGGCTCACTAGGGAATTCTGAGTCTTGGGACCATTTCCGTATATTCTAGAAAATTTGCCCAAATTATCCCATTTTGAATTTGATGTAGACCAAAACAATTTCAACGGCCTAGCCTCGTATACAAGACAAATTAGCTTTTACCTGCTATAATTCATATGTTTCAATAATTTCTTCCTATGTGCACAAGAAAAGGAAAACCAAAACATTTGTTCCAATTAATAATACAGAAAGAAGTTAAAGTGGTGTTCTAATTAATTATTCCTGGTGCTAATGCGTTTAGGAATTTAGTACAATGATTAGGCATGGTGTGTCCATAGCTGACTTGAGTGAAAGAAGGATAGCATGATGATTTGATGACCAAAACCTTGCCTGCATTATTAATGTGCTTGCCTTATTTTCAGTATGCTGTTTTCTCAGTATCCTAATGGCGAGGGAAAAGTTTGCAGTGTGGCTCCCACTATATATCTTTATCTTTTTCTTTTCTAGGTGATAAAAGGAAAGGGGAATCCAAGCACCAACACCTATTTTCACCTTTATGATTACCATTCTATGTAGTTTCTGGAATCCTAGAGTAATAGTCAGAATAGGATAAAGTAAAATAATAACTTTCCTGATTCTGCAAGTCTTGTTATTCACCTAAATAATGGTTTTTGCTGCTGAAGCTTTCTAATAATTTTGTCTATTTAGCCACAGGAACACATCATTAATAAGGCTCGGAGTTGCGGATTGAGTCACGAGTAACTGAGATTAATAGTTTTGTGTCAAGATTCAGAATTTACAACAGAAACACGAGGTAATACAAGTTTTTGAATTTGATTATCCCACTTTCACTCATCTTACATTCCTGTATGGAATTTTCACAAATTAAACCATAGAAGTAGGAAAAAAGATTTTAATCAAAGTAAACTTGTAATTAGAGAGTTAAACAATATCGATTTTTTCTTCCTTTTATCTGTTCTACATGAGGTGTCTTTGACATTACTGATGTACACCGATAATGGTAACTCTTTTAAAAACTTTAATAGACCCTTCTCCAATTCCTCCCCCAGAAAAAGGAATGGCTCTGATAATATACAAAGAAAAAGGAAAGATGAGTCTGAGAAAAGCCATAATTGCTGCCTCGTGCCTCCCGTGATCTAATCAAGATATCCCTCAAAGCATGAGGAGCACTCAGAAGCAATGATAGAAATAAACAATACCAAAGTGATAACTAATAAATACATCTATAGATGAAACTATGAAAGAAACCCTTACATTAATCAATGTAAATAAATGTAGACAAAGCATTATTCGAACTCACAATTTAAAAGAAAAGGGGGTAAGTGGTTAATCACAAAGCTAAAACAGGAAAAAGATTGTGTTTTAGACTTAGAACCTTGCAGCCATCTTTACCTGAAAGTTTCAACCCAGTCATAAGAAAAAATATGATGTACTGCCTGGTATTTACTGCGGGGTAAACACAAAGCTGAAAAAGTCCCTTGATTTTTAATGTGCAACAGTTGATCAGATAAAATAACCTTTCCATTGAATGCATTTATTAAAAGCTTCAGACATTTTGACAAAGTTGGCTTGAGAATAATGACAAAAGCTGTTTAGTGGCAAAGTGAACATATTCAATCTTTAATATAGGGTGTTTCAAATTGCAAGTTGAGAAAGTTGACAAGAAACAGAAAGCCAATGCATGTGCACCTAAACAAGATTAAACTGATAAACTTAATTTCCAAACAGGGAAACAACTCAAAGAAATGAGTAAATGTAGACCAAAGAAAGAAGTGAGTAAATGTGATGTTGAAGAAAGCATGTGAATGGATGGAGCTGTTGTGATGAATTTTTGAATTCATTTTTTATACACATCCTCCATTGTGATTAAAAAGAATAAAGAGTAATAAAATGAAGAACAAAAAGAGGTGGGTGTGGTAGGTTAACGGTTGGTCACAAGTGGGGATCCATGTCAGGATTTGGTTTATAACTGTGGTTTAGTTGGTGCAAATATTGACTAGAGAACCTTCATACGCTTAATGAAACCACAAACACTGAACGACAAGGGAACAATAACACTCCAACATTTCCTTTATTCTTTTCTTACTCACATTCTGGCCCTGCAACACGTTTATGTTTTCCCCCCTAATCATTACACTCCCAGAAGTTAACCACATCACAACATAAAACTCAGATTTTCTCATCTAAAAATTTGCATTTCCCACTTTTCTTACTTGTGTACTACTATAAATAATATTGGGTTGAAAAGAAAAATGTTATGGGATGAAGTGGTATATTAATATTACTGGCTGTCTCTGTACATTTCTAGTTGTTTGTCCAAAGAGTCAAAAGCTGGCACGTGAGACCAACTTAATTTGGTAGTAATATTAATTCCATTTGTTAAGTACTACCAACTTAGTTATGGAAACATTTATTTCTAAGGCTAAAAAGAAAAGGGTCAAAGTTCAATATAAGAATCATGAGATTATGACTGTGATGGTGGGGTTTAGAAAGTTTCTACAAGGTTTTAAAGTCAAAATTTGTGACCATTATTTACATTAAAAATATATACTTTTAGTTTCTAGTGAATTGATTAAGAAAATGTACATTTTTTACTTCAAACTTATTAAGATATAATATCGTTAAAATGAATTATTGTATATGAGGTATTATTTTCTTTTAAATTTAGATTTATTATTAGAAAGCATATAGGAAGATTAAGTAGGGGAGATGTTAAATTAAATTGTTTTTGTCAAATTCCACTAAGATATTAAACTATTAAACGTTAAAACTATTATATTGTGGTGATTTTTAATTAATTGATATATTTATTAAACGGTAAAACTATTAAACGTTAAATTCTATTTTTTTTAAATTAAAGAATATAAATATTTTTAGTTTTTATAAATTAAAATGTTTTATTTATATAAATTTAAAGAGTAGTTTAAATACTTTATGATGAAAAAAATAATAATTACACATAATACATTAAAAAATAATAATTTTTTTCCTAACAAAATAGTGGATGCTCATAAATTCACTTATGTCTCCTTTTGTATGTAAAAAGGAGCGGTAAAGATCTCTTATTAGTTTTCAATTTTTATAAATCCATTCTGTTTAGGGAAAATCCATTATGTTTAGGAAATTTCACAAATATCATTAACAAAATATTTTTTTTAGGATTTTTTAAAGAGATGAGGGACAAAGTAAAAAATGAATGAAAAATTATTTGTTGACAACAATTTTTTTAAAATAATTACTTAAAAACTTTTTGATAATAAAATGTTGTATTTAAATAATAATAATAATAATAAATATAAATAAGTTTTAGAATGAAATAATAATATATTTAGTAATATAGTAAATGTATTAATATATTATGACTCTAAGTTTGCTGATAAAAAAAGTTGACTCTAAGTTAAATTTTTTATAATGAAAAGCATGATAATAATAAAATAATATATATATATATATATATATTAAAAAATTAATGAACTAACGGGTGAACCTCCTTTTTGACAGTTAGATTAGAAATGACTATTTGAAAAATAATTCCTTCTATGAAGCTTTATTTTGGAGAAAAACCTTTATACAGACTAATATAGATACGATTAATTGTTTTTTAATTATATTTAGAGTTTCACCAATATACAATATATTTATAAAATGTAAATTATCAAAATAAAATTCCAAGATGAAGAAATCCAAAATTACTATATAACCATAGATAATGTATGATGTAAGTTTTCTTATTTTATTTTTCCTAAAGGGTCAAATATCCAATGCTTTAAAGTTACGTAGATAAACACATAACAATCTTGTAATTATGAACACATCCTCCTAAATCTTAGTAGAATCATACACATTTTTATTTTTTGTGATAATTCATTTTAGAACAGCATTTAGTCTAATTGTTTGGATTAGAATTTTTTTTAAGAAGTGTAAAATGATTGATTTAAGAAGAAAGTGTGAAAAAAGTAAGATTGTTTGAATTTAGGATTTGTTTGTTTATATGGATGTACATTTCATCAACAAAAGTAAAAGAGGATATAGTAATTTATATCTTTGTCTGGAAGAGAAAGAGATGACATAAATGTAAACATTAAATATCATCTTCCCTTAAAATGAAAAAAATAAAGGAAAAGGAAAGTCATGTCACCATGGAGTTATTTCTGAATTTATCCTTATTAAATAAATTTAACTAACACAAATATTTTAATAAATGAAATAATAATAATTAATAATAAAATAAAATTTTAATACAAAGATATATACTTATTTATAATAAATAAATTATATAATAATATAAATATAATAATACTATTTACATTTAATATAAAAATATTTTTTAAATTTATGAATATTTAAATTATTTATTTTATATAATAATTTACAATTTTTACATATATTCAAAATTTTACATATAAATTATTTTTTCGTCAACTAACTTGTATTTTCTCAAAAATTAAATTCATCCAAATTTATACAAAAATACATAATATTTGATTATTCTATTTTTTTAAAAGACAAGGGTAAATGTCTAATCTTACATTTTACATATTTTAAAAAATAAAAATACTCTCACCACCATCACATCACTTACAAACTTCAATAAACTTTTCTCACAAATTCACTATAACATATCTAAATCCAAACACATTAATATTTTGTTTGTTTCTCTCCATTTACTGTAGTCGAAGAAAGATTTGCGGGAGAATTTGTGTTTGTTTCCACAAATTATCATAGATTTGCAAGTGAAGAAATGCGATTGATTGCTTGAAATGTATTCTTTGCATAAAAATGTATTCTTTGCATAAAAGCAAAGAAACTTCACAAATAGAGGAGGAAGACACCTAATATCTATTTTTCCTACTTCGCCCATAGTTCATTTTAAAAATATAAATATTTTATTATATGTATTTATAATCAAAATAAACATTTTTTACATCGAATATTTTAATTAACTCAAATTTGTAATCATACATTTTATATATTTTAAAAAAATTAAAATTTTCTTACAACCATCGTATCACTCACAAACTTCAATAAATTTTTATTACAAATCCACTCTAACATACCTTAATCCAAACAACCTCACTTTATTTACATTTTTTTCTTAAATCACTTCAAATCCACTCCCTCAAATCCTCTATAACTTTCTTCACAATTTTTTCTCAAATCTTCACACATCCATTACCTTAAATCTTCACACTTTCACTCTACAATCCAAACACAATTTAAGACAAAGAGAATGAATTTGAATGAAAAGCCTATAGATGATTTCATTATAGTATAATAATATTTTATATAAATATATTTAAAAATAATTTATAAAATAAAATTTTAAATATTATTTAAATTTATTTTAGAATAATTTAATTTATTTTAATATTTTTTACTTTGATTTATTTATTTTATTATAAAAAACGTAATTGTTGAAATGAATATAATTTATTATCTTTTTAAAATCAATATAATTGATTTTTTTTTAAATGCACGGTATTTTCTTGTAAATATCTTCTTATGTGAGTAGAAAGTCTAGATTGGAATACTTTTATTGTTTTCTACATTTTTTTAACTTTCAGATTCTTGAGATTTGTACTTTCTTTACTTTTTCATGCTCTCCAACTTTCCGTGCATACAAACAAACCGATCGTAAGACCTCAAATAGAGATGAATTGAATAGCTTACAACAAAGTAAAATAATGACATGTAACAGAACTCAGTAAAACGTCATATGTGTGGTTAAATAGCGAATTATATAATAAATTCAACAAATTTAATTAAAATAAAATTTAATATCATATTAAAAAATAAATTTAAATTTAAATCATCAAGAAATGAATTTTAACATAATTCATTTTCAATGAAGATTGTAGCAGAAGAAGAATACATCTATTATTATTTCTACAACATCTCATGAGACAATGTCTCTTTCGTCCTTTTTCTAATTTTTTTAATGCTTCAATCTCTTAATTTTGTTCTCCAACTTTTATATTTTACGGTTCTCAAATTTCATTAAATTGTTTTCCTTAAGCAATAGTTGTCATATTTTTTGTGATGTAATCTAAACTAACAATTAAAGTGTACTTATTAAATGAAAGTAGTATTAAATATTATATAATAACTTTAAACATGAAGAATTTAATGGTAGAAATAGTATATAAAATGAATCGTAGTTGGTCCTTCTGCTATTAAATTATTATTTTGATACATTCTCTAGAACAAAAGGAAATGGTTCTTTCTCTCTTAAGAATGGAATGGAATTATGAGCCATTAATCACCCACCTTCGCTTTTAGTTCATCCCAAATCGCAATAGGAGCAATTTCCTTTACATAGAATAGATTAATGAATACACCCAATGTTGGAATATCCCATGTAACATCCCTGAGGTGGCAAAATCCAGTGTATAAATTAAATGAAAACTAAAATAACATCAGATGGTTTTAGAGGGATAAATCGTAACTGCATTATGCTTAAAAAAAAGTGACTTTCAAAACTTTATAAAATAAGTTAAATATAAATGTTTCTACAAGGAAGATGAGAACTAAAGAACTATTGACCGAATTTGTTTTCTTTTTTTTTCGAACGGTCAACTTGCACTTCAGCCTTCCTATAACTCCTCCTTTGGGTCTCGGTCGTCTAATCGCTCAGTCTCCGGGAAAGATGCCGAATGGGGGGTACCTGCAAAAGGTACTCCAACGTTCAAGTCAGCAAAGGAGCGTTCGACACTCAGAAGTGTACAATAATTAATGATGTACATGTTCCTTAAAATGTGTCTTATTTATATTACCTGCAATGGGTTTTTCTTATTGGGCCATGTTAAGGAATTGGTCTGCGTTTAGGGTCGCATTACCTAATTGCTAACTGCGGATTAGGTTTGCTGACTCAACTTAGGTGTGATAAGATTCCTATCATCGGTCGGCCCCTGGGACTGGGCCTTAGGTCGATCGATTCGCTGGTGGAACCGAGACTCTGGTTAGTTGTTCGGCCTATACCAGTACACTTGCCCCCTAGGCTCGAGGGTAATCAACCTGAAGAGTCTTGTGTGTCGGTCGGTGGATCGAAGGCTGGTGATGGCGGTTGGGGTTGTCGGGATCTGACGTGACGATTGGGCTTTTCGAGGCTCGACATGATGTTTGGCGGCGCCTGCGCGTCTGATATGACCCTCATTAATGAGAGGGTTTTCGGCGCCAATGGTTGAGGTGATTGTGGCGCTTCGTGTTTCGATACTCTTACAGGTATAAATAGAGGGTCCCCACAGTGTCGAGGCACTACTTCCTTGTGCTTGTTTGCTTTGATATCCGAGTGATCTTCTGTCTCACTGAGCGTCTTTTGTGACATTGATCGTCCTTCTAGTCTTAAAGAGGTTAATTATGTCTTCCTTGTCTCGTCCCACGTCCTCTTCTTCAGATCCTGCTTCTCGTCTTCCATCTCCCCCTTCTTCGTCTCAGTCTTCTTCTTCTTTGTCATCATCTGACTCTTCCACGACCGGAGTTATGTCGGTCGGGGAAACTCAAACGTTTCCCCTTGTGGGAGTGGTGAGAGAAGATAACTCGGTCGGTGCTTCTGATCAGTCGGGTGCTTTTGGACAGTCATCTCCTCAGGGGCTTGACTGGGTAGATCCGAAGGTGACCCGGATCACCTGTTCGTTTGTGAAGAGGGATGTGGTTGCTGAATTTTTGGACAAGGTCGGTGTTTTGAAACTAGACGTGAGTTTAAACGTCATAGTTATCGACCTTGTGAGTTTATCGATATGGTATGCTCTGCTCGGTCATCTACCGAACGCCCTTTCTTTTATATATATGCCTGTTTGTTTTCTGACCGAGAGTTTGTTGAGCCCAAGGTGGCTGAGCTAGAGAAGAAAGAGCAAAAGTGGGCGGCTGAGAACACCAAGCTGAAGGAAACCCTAGAAAGGTATGTCATTCCAGTTGGGTCTCTTTGCTGGAGGCCGAGAATCTGGACCTTCAGGCAGCGAAGGCAGTGATCGAGGCAGAGCTCGACAAGAACATAGATGAAACTTTGGTCATGTTAGGCGAAAGTTTTGATCAGGCCCTCTGGCAGACCCACCTTCTCTATGGCAATCCTCCTCCATCTGGCAGTTTTGACGTTGAGATGGACGTATACGATGGCTAGATGTTGCCCTGCGGGAAGGTGGAATACTTGAAGGCTGCTGCCGAGGAGACCACTGCTGCTGCTGTAGAAGGTGAAGGCCCCTAGACCTCTAGGCTTTTATTTTTGTAACCTTGGTCGGGTTGTGGTCTACTATCGTTCGTCCCTTGAGGTCGGGGTGTGACCTCCTCCATTTTCTATGAATATAGTAGTTCTTTTTTGCATAAGTGGTCGTTGCTTTATATATTGTAATTTGTTGTTGAATGATAAAATTTAACTAAGTTAAAAGGTGTGGTCGGCTAATTGAACTAAGGCGAGCGGTCGATCGTTTAATTGAAGAATTGAGGCATCATCCAGGTCAAATCGAGCGTGTGAGGTATTGACAGGGTATGCTTGTTAAGGCTACATCCAAACCAAACCAAGTTAGACAGTGTTGGCAGGGTATGCCGATTAAGGCTTCGTCCAGACCAAACCGAGCGTGTGAGGCATTGACAGGGTATGTCTGTTAAGGCTACATCCAGACCAAACCGAGCGTGTGAGGCATTGACAGGGTATGTTTGTTAAGGCTACATCCAGACCAAACCAAGTTAGGCAGTGTCAGCAGGGTATACCGATTAAGGCTTCGTACAGAATGAATCGAGTTAGGTGGTCTCAACAGGGTATGTCGATTAAGGCTTTGTCTAGACCGAATCGAGTTAGGCGATGTCGGCAGGGTATGCCGATTAAAGCTTCGTCCAGACCGAACCGATGCTTTGGAGGTGCGAACAGGATATCATTGAAGATAAACGCCTCATTAAAATCTTCCCAACCGAAGATCTTCTTCAGGGAGAAACGGTCGGGCGAGGAAAGAGTGTGTAGCTTTTATTTCCTTAGTTGTAGTATACCGAGTTTCGCATATAAACCCGGCCGATATGAGTTTCTCAGCTTTTGCTGCTAGGCGCTTCTCATCATCGTAATCTCTCTTCTTCTGGACGATCGGTCGTGCTTCCTTAAACACTAATAACCTATGTGTGATGATGTACAGGCTTACGCCTGACATGTCAGATGGTGTCCACGCGAACAAATCTACATTATTCTTAAGCGTGGCACGCATTATCTCGGCATCGATCACCGCCATGGTCGTGCCCACACAAGTACTACGCTCCTCATCCAAGAGGGGTACTTGTCGCAGCTCTTCTCTGGCCTTCAGCTTATCCACAGTCGTTCGGGGGTCGAGGTCCACCAAGGCAACCGTGGGTTCCACTAGCATCGACTGGGCCTTTCGAGGTGAGTGGTTTCTTCGAAAGGAATTTCTCTTGGGAGACTGGTCATTCCTCAGAGGTTCCACTCTGATACTTTCAGTGTAACATTCATTTACCTCCTTTTGGTCAACATGGACCATGAGGATGTCGCCTGATGGTGAAGGGAATTCCATCGCCAAGTGGGGTGTTGACACGATTGGCATCAGCCAATTGATGGACGACTGTTCGAGGAGGATGTTGTAAGAGGTATTGGCGTCGATCACCAAATACTAAATTGTGATTTTCTTGCAACTCTTCTCCTCGCCGAAGGTGGTGTAGAGCTCGATGTAACCCTTGGTTCCCACCCTCTCACTCGAGAAGCCGACCATGTGGTCGTCATAAGGCATCATCTCAACCTCGGGTATCCTCATGGCCTTGAATGTCTTCCAGTAAAGGATGTCTACTGAGCTTCCTTGGTCTACCAAAGTCTTCCTGATGGTGAATCTGTCTATATCGACCGATATCACCATCGGGTCGTCATGCCGATAGTCCACGCCTTTAAAATCATCATCTGTGAAGGTGATGAGTGACATCCTCGGATAGAATGTCACCGCATTCACCTGGTGTACTGCCCGAAGGTGCTTTTTTCAGGCGTCCTCCGCTGGCGAAGCTATCGACTATCGTGTTAATAACCTCTTGCTTTCCCTTTCTTTCGGTCTCCCAAGGGGGATTATCCCTCCATAGAGGGTCGTCTATCCTGGATCGTCCTTGGTTCTTGGAGGTGAACGCCTTCTTTTGGTGGGCTCATCTCTGCGAGGGGAATGCCTCGTCTCTCGGTCACCCCTGACGAACCGGCGTAGGTGCTCGGCTTGAATAAACTCCTTAATCTTGTCCTTCAAAGCCTGTCACTCTTCAGTAGAATGCTCGTTATTCTGGTGATATCGATACGGCTTTCTTTGGTAAGCGTTGTTCGGGCTGGCCACCCTTCTGAGAGGACGAATCAGCTCGACAATGAGTGTCTCATCCAGAATTCAACCCCTTTCGGCCCTTGAGAACCGGATTCCCCGGTCCCCTCAGTTATCTATGCTTCTATCACCACACTCGCCTGATCGGCCTTGGCGTTCCTTCTCGTCCTTGTTTTTCTCCCTGCTGGCCTTTGCCCGGGCTTAGTTGCGGAACTTCCTGAGTTCCTTCAGCTGTATACGCAACCATATGCTCGTCCGGGTCGTTGGAGCCATCATACCGATCCCTGTTGAGACCTTTCCACTTGTCCGGCGGTGGAACTTCAATGACAACGTTGGTGAAGGGGTGTCGGCGGGCCAAGTCAACCGTGACAGTCGTCCTGACCGACTTGTTGAGACAGGATTCACCATCCATCTCATGGGTGGGAGTCTTGTCCCTTATCTCCTCAACCGGTCTCGTGTTGGGAGGGGAGGTGTAGGACCTGCTGACAACATTGGTCGGTCCAGCAGATGGTCCTCCCTGCATCAACTTCTTTTTCATCTCTTCATTCTCCTTTCGGAGAGCCTGTATCTCTTGCTCGTTCTTCTAAGTGAACTTTTCGGTCTTCTTCCTCATCTAGGCTATCTCTCTCTGTAGAGATAGCAACTCTACAGCATCGCCTCGTCGACTTCACTCATCCTCTCCATGCTTCAAGTTGATACCATATACTTTCGTTCTTCAACTAGTTTCTCTCGACCCCACGGTGGGCTCCAATTGTTCCTGCTAGGGAGATAAAACCTAGAGAACTATTGACTGGCTTAATTTTCCTCCTTCTTGTCGGGCGGTCAACTCGCACTTCAACCTACTCCTTCAGCCTTCCTATAGCTCCTCCTTTGGGTCTCAGTCACCTGATTGCTTAGTCTCTGGGAAAGATGTCGAATGGGGGGGGGGGGGGGGGGGTTTATTACGGCACACTTTTACAATGGGGTTTCTGCCACTAAAACATAAACAAATATTATTACCTACCCTTT
>Ga0123342_1002819_pt1 | contig 28586 bp, 13 predicted proteins | sample Turbeawhitnodule_FD_89960 | JGI IMG/M metagenome (GOLD analysis project Ga0123342, IMG submission 89960) | Root nodule microbial communities of legume samples collected from Mexico - Turtle bean Mexico white nodule | ecosystem: Host-associated > Plants > Roots > Nodule | place: Mexico: Nepantla... | reverse complement strand
GGGAGGAAATGTAACAAATGCTTACAATTCTTGAATTACAATCCTCTGAAACTACATTCAATTTTTCAGCTTCCATAGCTGTTGTCCTTCCAAGTCCTTTAGGTTCAGGAATAGTCCATATCCTGCTATACATTTAAATTTCTTATAAGCAAAGCACCACAATAACTGTGTAACAAAGTACCGCAGTAGGTACATAAACATGATGCATTATAGTCAAATCAGAATCTGAAAAGAAATAAATGTCAAGTTGTTACAGAAACTATGAACGTTGAATTAAATTTCTTTAGTGACCACGCTCTCATTGATCCTCCATGAGTCTATTATGATGTGCAAATAGATGCAATTAAAAATACTAAAGCACCCCCAAATATGTTGGACCATCGCTATTTAATAACAAGACAGATCCCAAAATAAAAGGTCCATTTCCACCAACTTGTAAATATAAAAATAAGTGCTTCAGTTGCAACTACCCTAGGAAAGACTAAGAGTGTCAATCAATTATAACATGTCACAGGTCTTCTTCGCCATTGATTAGTGAGAATGATGTGACAAACAATGATGTGTGCTGTCACTAAGATAAACCAGTGATTTCTTTTTCATCCACAAGAAGAATTACTTAGGTAAACTTGGTAGTAGCATCGTGAATATCAAGGTGAAACTGAACTTGGACTAAATTGTTAGCAAAAAAATTGAAAGATGTTGAACTGAGACAGAGTGTTATTTGAGAGCGGAATTGACATGCATTAGAATTTAGGAGTCAATCATATTAAAGATGAAGAAACTGAAATTTCAACAGAAAATTGAAATGGATTGGATCATTCATTCATGACAATCCAATTCAGATCCATTCCACTTCTTCTTTGAGTTTTTATAAACTGAAGTACGGTGAGAAAAGTATGAGTTGACTTAAACACTGAATTCATAAAAACTGGTAACATGTTCACAAAAATAAACACACAACACCCAGAGTCAATGAATTAAATAAGCACTTAAAAACCAGCTGAATTTTGACTTTTACTATAAAGATCTGAAAGCAGGAAATATATGATGAACAAGATTAAATAGAATCAAGAAAACTCTGAAGAAACTAGCAATCAAAATAAGGAGACAGAGAAAAACATAGAATTGATATACCTGTTGGTGAAAACCAACCCAGCACAGAAGCTTCCAATACAGAGAAAAATCACCCATTTTTTAGACATGACACTTTTGGGAAGCAGGTCTCCCCTGCTTTTCCAAGTCATTGTTTTATATACTCTTCAAAACAATCTTCCAATTTGGAACTCAACAAGAAAAATCCATCAGGAACCAAATTTCAAGAGGCAGCCAAAGGTGCGGGAAAGTAAGAAAATTTAGAACTGGGCACCTTGGGAGAGAAAGAACAGGCAAAGAAAGAGAGAGAGAGATAGAATAAGAACAGAGAGGTGCTCTGTTTTGGTTTTTGCGACTCTACTTTGTTCCTTTCTTTATCTTATGTCACGCTATGCTTTGCTTTGTGTAGTTGTGTTGTTCTCTCTCTCTTTGAGGTGTGAGTGTGTGTTTGCTGGTAGAGGACGTTGAAGAAGAACACAAGTGAGAAGACTGACTTCCTAACCGCCCAGTTTTATAATAGCATATTACCAAACCGTCCCTGTCAGGGCCATCCTTAATTTAATGACAGTTCAGTAACACTGTTTTTCTTTTCCCATCACATGATCAACCCCTTCTTTCTCAATCTCTATGTCCATATCCACATCCATTGTATCATTCACTCAACTCATCAACATGTAAAAATTTAACTTAATTTAATTACTAGTTACTAATTTCAGTTTCAAACCAAACTTGTGTTCACTGATTAAGAAATTAAAGGAACATTTGTTTATTAAAATGCATAAAAATTCAGTTCCTCTTAATTTTAATTGTATTTTATAAATAATCTCTAATATTTAGTGATTAATATAACTCTTTACAAAATATAAAAATATTTTATCAAAATAAAAAAATTCAACACATGATTCTCCACTCTCATCGCTGGCACTTTTTCTGCAGAATATATGCTTTGGAAATCATCCCATGACACGCGTTCATGTTCTTCCATGCAATTGATGAGGTCTTAATCTGTCCAAGGAACAATTTCATCCTCCACTAATTTTTGCACAAATAAAATTATAAGTTTAGTGTAATTTAGCATAAAAGAAGTTAATTATTTGTGTAAGTGTTAATACTTTAATAATAATAACATATTTGAGTAGGATTATTTAAGTGAAGAACATTTATTTTATAAAAAAAAGGCAGTGAGGTTTCTAATTAACGCACCTATGTTAATGAGTTACATATTGTGAATTATTCAAATGTAGGAATATATTGGGACAAGATTTTTTACAAACTATGCCAAACACTTAAAAAGGTGTTGTTCTTTAATTTTTTTTTTCCAGTTTTGCTTTGAGTGATAAACATAACATGGTTTGGTATCCTTGACAAGGACATGTGCATATTACCTGTGATTTTTTTTTCTTTTTTGATTTTTCAGGATAAAAAGTTGATATGCTTAAAGAATAAAGAGCAAAGAGATTATGGACAGTGACCAGTTAGAAAGGTTCCCCAGTTGCATGATTTATTTTGAGGAATTTTTATTAATATAGTGTAATTTTATTTTTCATTTAATAGAAATAGATAAACCTTTTAAATTTTGGGGGAATCATATTTAATAGGATTTATTAAGTTCATATTCACAGCAATGGAATCACTGTGAGACAAAGACAAACAACTGCATGCATGGGAACAGAGTTGGCTGAGACTACAGTGTTCCTCTGAACCTCATTAATTGCTCAGAAACATAAACGAATCTTTTTTTATATATTCTAAACATATAAAAAAAATCTTATCTACTATCAATATTATAATTAGTTTATTCAAACTTTGCTTATGTATAAATAAACTAATGGCACCACTAATACCTTAGACCAATCATAGTAACATATAGGTATATAGTACATTGACTTATTAAACTATTGTATATTCTTTTGTTTTTTTGGGTGGTGAGGTTAATGTTTAAGGATATGCCAAAGTACATATTATGTTTCTAACTTAAGAAACAAAGGTAAGAATTAATATCATTTTTCATCTTCAATAATTTTCTTTGTTGTTGCTAAGAAAGAAATTTCCTTTTAAGTAAAAAGATATAAGTAATCAAATGTACTAATTCCTTGTTTTCATCTACTAACATTAATTAAATATACATTTAGTAAACTATCAACATTTACTTTTTATTTTATAAATATTAAAAAAATAGGAATTCTTATTCAAATTTATTCTTGTTAGATGAGTGTCTTAAAATTGAAAATTACATCTTAAAAAATAAAATAAAAATTAATAAATAAATCATATATTGAAAATACCAACTTTAGATAAAAAAAAATATTATTTAATGTATGATAAATATTATTAAAATATCTATACGTAATTATATTTTATGGATAGAAGTATATCTAGAACTCAAAGTCCTCAAAATTAAAAGGCACCAACCAAAAGTAAAATTATACACTAACACATCATCTAAAAATTGAATTTCACTTCTACTTACAAATCAATATTTATTTTGATCCAAGTACATAATTATAGTCGTACTTAACTAAATTAAATATAAAATTATACATATCATCATCATAAATTATAATTAAACTCATCATTATTATGTATACAAATTAATAAATTTATATCTCATCACACATCATATCATACCCTTCTCACTTACAATAATACATACACCATTTATGGATCAATAATTATACTATAGAAAATCACAAAAAATAATATAAGTCCCATTCCATATATTTTATATATATAGAATAAAATTATATAGTAAAAAAATACTATTAGTTTCACCTACTTAAATTGTACTTTATTTTATCCAATGAATCTTTAAGAATCACTTTTAACAATCCAGCTAAACGTTCAAAAACTCAATCTTACAACAGTAACACTTCCACTTAAACACTCATTCTAAGAGAGGAGAAGAAAAACAACTTAAAACATTAGTAAGATAAAACTAATTCTTATCACATCAAATTTTGTTTGATCTAAACTCATTTATCTAGAGATATAGATAGTTGTGTTTTTATATTTTAATTGGATTTTGGATTCCATAAATTGTCTAAACTTGATTAGATGTAAAGTTGGAAATAGGAAGTAATCAGATATAATGATATGGGTATGTATATGATTACATGAGCAGTGTTGTTCTTTTTTGTGCATGTATAGTAATGATCATGTTCTTTTAAGTGGACAAGTTCTATTGGGGTAAGGATCAGTTTTGTAAAAGATTATATGTTAGACCTTTAAAATGTTTGATTAGATTTTTATCTCTCAAATACTTCAAATTATTCAATTTATTCAATACCTATAAAAAAAATATCTGATTTATAATTCACCAATTTTTCATGATCTTAATCTGTCACAATTTCATTAGGTTAAAAAAGAATTTAAAAAATATATATAAATTAATTTTTTTTAATAAACTAAAAAATAAACTCACAACTTCTATTTATAAATGTGATAACTAATTTATTTTAAAATGTATCAAAAATATTTACTGAATAATACATAAATTATAAACTTATAATATTTCATCACTAAAATAAAACTAATAAAAATTGTTAAAAAAATTATGGAAGTGAGATTTATCTAAGACTATGAAAAAAAAAATTAGACTTTTCTAATTTTTAGTTAAATCAATTCTTATTACACTAACTCTTTTATGAAATAAACTATTTGTTAAGGTGAAACCTCTCTAACTATATTTTATAGTAAAAAAATATCTTTTTCAGATAAAAATAAATTATTTTTTATATTATATAGGTATCTTTAAAATGAGACATGTATTTTAAAGAATAAAATATAGTCATAATCATTCTTTTGAATATTAATAATTTCAATTATGATAAATACTTGTATATGTGAATTTATTAAAAAAATTATTTTTGTAATTAATTACTAATTATATAGTTTGTTTTTTAGTTGCCCAATTTACATTTCAGGAGCTAAACCTCAAGGATCATGGTTAAAATTGACTAAATGATAAAAATAAAATTACTTATCTTTTTTTATCCTTTCTTATCCTTTCATATATATATATATATATATATATTTATAAATTCTAAAATATAATTACCTGAAAATTATTTATAGTAATATTTTTTAAATTATTTATGTACAAAGTCAGTTTCACAAAAGATTCAATCAATGTATCTTATATCCTTTTCTCTTGATTATACATTTCATTTAGTTTTCTAAACTGATAAATTAAGTTTCAAATTCTTAACTTTCTTGAGAAAAAATAGAACTACATGTATTGAACTAGCATCCATTGGTTTGGATGGTAACCAATTGGAAGATTGATTCCTCCCAAACCCGTGTTCGAATGCTGGTAAATTAAAAAAAAAATATGACAGTTTCTCTTATTATCTAAAAGTAATGCAAGAACTTTTTTAATACTTCTCAAAATTACATGTTTTTAAGTTTTTTTAAACTATTCATGAAACAAAACTAAAAACATTTCGACAAGAAAATGTTAGTATCAGAGTAATCTTACACTTTGTTTCAAGATATAAATGGTAGTAAATCTCACTTTATAAGTTAAGTTTATAAGGTTTGATCGTTTAAAATTCATTTTTTAATATAGTATCATAGTCTTATCATTAAAAAAAAAAAAGTTTTAACGATGTTCTTTAGCGAGTAGATATAATCCTAGGAATTGATTTAATTAATGGATTTTTTTGTAATCTCTTATTCAAAAACCTCGGCAAAATAACACGAAGGTTTTTTAACATTCGTTAAATTTCAAAGGCTTTTTTTTAAAAACCTCGGCAAAATAACGGAAGTTTTTTTAAGTTGAATTCCAAAGATTTATTGTAGAACATCAATAAAACACTCTGGAATTTTTCATGCTTTAATAAATAAATATGATTAAATATATTTATAAATAAATAATTAAAAACTACATAGTTTTAATATATTTTATATTTAAATTTTCTAAAATTTTGAAAGTGTAACTTTACATTACAAATAAGTTTTCTAAAATTTTAAAAAATTATTTTAAAAACTCAGCAAAATAACCTAGGATAATAAGTATATCAATAACTAATCTTGGACAATAAGTATTTCAACAATATTTGCATATTTTTTATGATTGATGGTAATTGGTTTATATAATTTCTAGTTTTTTTTTTTGTTATGAGCTCATACTTCAAAAAACTTGACTTATTTTGTTTTAGTTTTTTATGTACATTTATTTTATGTGCAATTTAAGTTTTACTTATAATTGTTAATATTAAATTCTCATAATTTTGAAATATTTTAAATTAAGGCCTTTATTTTAAAATGTATAAAATAATTAATTCATTGTGAAAGTGAGAAGTGATAAAGTCAATTTCTCCTCTCAATATGTTCTTGCAATCTTTAGAATCTTTAGCTAAGAATACACATGTCTTTGAAACCCACATCTAATAGATAATGCAATTATTTATGATATATAAAGCAGTGATAAACACTAGTTGTTGTCGAGTTAGGTAACAGTGGTTTGTGACCAAAGTTGGGACAGTAAGGTAGTGGAAGAAACAATATTAAAGTAAGAAGAAGATACTTATTTAGTGTTTCTTCTCCTCTATATAATAGACATAAGTATTTTGCGAAGGTTTTAAACTCACGGTAATAGAGGTTTTGAACCCATGATATTTTACAAAAGTTCTTAAACTCATCATATTTAATAGGAGTTCTAAAATACTTTTTCTAAGGTTTTAAAAAACTCGTTCCCTAGGAATGGTTTAGCGAGGGAAACTTCAACCCTAGATAAATTACTTAATAGAGATTTTAACCATAGATAATGTAAAAAAAAAAAAAAATTATAGTATATAAGTGATTACAAATTTCACTTTTTAAGTTAGTTTTACCAGCTTAAATTACCCTTAAAATTCTCCCTTTTTAAGACAAGATGTTAGTATAATTTAAACTTACAAACTCTTCTTACTTTTTTAATATTTATTACTCTTATTTCTAATAATTAATATTTAGGTATATCTTTAAAAGAAAGTATTGATTTAATATATCAATTCCAGTAAAAAAAATATTAAACATTTATTATGGTAATTGAATTTTTAATTTTCTAAATTTGTTAAAAGATATTTAAAACTTTTAAATAATTTTTTATTTTTAATATTTTTTATTTATTTTTTATAATGATAAAAAATTCACAGACCTTGATAATTAAGGAGTTAAAATATAAAAACAAGAAAAAAAATATTATAATTTATAACATAATAAATGGAGAACGCCCATTCCGCAATTGTCATCCCATGCAAAAGTTATAAAGGATAATGTTTCTTCTTTAATTACAAAATTTTAGGAAAATTTTTATGATTTTTTTCATACTTATATAAATGATAAAGTTAGGTGAAAATGGAGATAAATGCATGCAATCCTAAGAATATTAGACAAATGCCTTTCTGTGTATGTTTTAAAGAAAATGCCACACAATGTTTTTAAAATGTTTTAAGTTAACCATAAAATAAAAAAATTTAAGAAAATATTTTTTATTACATTTTACTTCATAATTTTCATTTCAGATAACTTTTTTGTTTATCCATTCCTTAATTAGACTTAAAAACACTCCAACAGAAGAAAAAAAAAACAGACATATCGTTTTCTGATTCCTGACTACTGAGCTCTTCGAAACTTGTTGATAATGTACCATAAAAAAATAATATATTTTATTGACAGTGTAAAAAATAATTTCTAAATACCAACAAATATTAAATATTATATGTTATTAAAATAAGTACTACAATAAAAATGTTAATAATTCCAGTTTTTTATTATAAACACATAATAAAAAAAGTAAATAATCATATTAGTATCTAAAGTTGTATCATATATATATTCTAAAACTAAAAAAAAGCAAGTCCCTAAATGTTTTAAAATATTTTATATTATGATGTTTAGGTAAGAACTTAGAATATTATGATTATAATAGTAATAATAGATTTTAAAACTGTGAAGATATTAATTTAAAAAATTAAATACAATCTTAAAAGAATTTATAAGTTTGGTTAAATTTATCTTAATTGTAAACCTTTTATTGATACCGACAATGGGCACGTGAGCCAGATTTAGTAGCACGCAACGCGGCGCACTCCAGTTGGATGGACCCATACCACGACATTAGTCACGTGACGTATTGCGTTTCCGACTCACGTGGGTACTCTAAAAGCCAATCAAGTGGCCAACATCACGAGGATTATCTACACGTGTCACAATTAGGTGAGATCTCACGGAATCTGACGTCTCCGCAGGCAATGAAAAAGAGACATCCTTTGACACACGGAAACATCTTCGAGGTCATTCTCGTCATTGCGTCTAAGCAAAAAGTTTCATTCTTAGATGACTCCTAAAGTATTGGGATAATATTATTTGCCATTGGAAACATAAAGCATTTTGCTTCTGAATTATGTTAACGTTGGAGTTTACGAATGTACTTGGATTAGATTAAGAATTGTTTTGAACTACTAATTCGGATCCATGTTCATTTTTCATAAGATTATGTATTTTTTCATTTTTTATAAATATGCTTCAGGGTTCAATATACCATGCTTGAATACTACTCTACATATTTGTTATAGAGGTACACCATACAGGTCAAAAGTATAGTATTTTGGTCTCAATAAATAAGTTAAATTTAAAACTTTATCCTATTTTTATAAACTTTTCAAAAGGATTGTTAAAATTACATGTATGTAAATAAAACCATATTTTTTAATCTACTTTTTTTTTGCTTGTTATTAAAAGTGGCATTTGTTTCGTGAGTCATATCACAGAATAAATATCTAATAATATTAATTGTGATGACTAAAAGTATTATTTTCATGAAATTTGTAAAAGATATTGTGTTACTTATTTTCAAGTAAAGGAATGTTAATTACCCAGTCACTCAAGTACGTAGGAGTAAATTATATATAATAAACTTATTTTATTAGGAAATTGATTTTTAGCGTGTTTGGTCATATGATGTCGATGTGAATCTTTATATTTAACCAAAAATTATCAGTTATAATTTTCATATTCTTGGATTAAATTAATGTTAATTCTTACTTTATTTTATGAGTTTCCAAACGGGTCTTTTACTTATTTAAATTTTACAAAATAAAAGTTCAACAACTCGTTGGATTACTTGCATTTCAATTGTTGCATCTCTATGCACAAGTTTAGGAAGTTTTTTCACTGTTAATAAAGAAAAATAGGGCTATGTTTGTACCTAACCTCCTAGAACACCTGACAGTGAGTTAGAAGCTGATAATCTTACTTTACTGTCAGAACTCAGAAAAGAATAGACAAATCTTTATTGGAACCTTAAGAATAATAATATCCAAATATGTTCGTAATTCCAGTTCTCCATCATACGTCCAAAACCCTGTATTTCGGTGAATGATGAAATTTTTTCTATTTTATTAATTCTATATTAATTAGAAATAAAAATACTTTTTAGTTTTATAAAATTAAATTAAATTAAAATCTATTTTGTTGATTTTATTAGACCATCTTTTATTAAACTATTATTACATTACTTATAAATATAAAATCTTTCACAAATTACAATATAAAGAAGGTATTAAAAATCACACATCTAACAGTCTCAATAATCTCTATATTAACAATAACATTGTAACCCAACAACTTAATTTTGATGAGATTGAACATATGAAATTTATCCCATAAAGATGAAAAGTGGAAAAAAAAACCATAAAATCTAACATGGTTCGACATTGTACTCGCCTTCACCAACCACCTATGTCGCTTGAACTGATTTCCAACCTAATTAAATAAGGCTCCTTAATTATCTAAACATGTTCATTAGTATATGACCACATGCAATTCAGAATAAAAAGTAGATTATTTATCAAAATAAATGTTCAGGTCAAACCCTAATTAAGATACAGGACAAAGTTATATATACAACAAACAAAACATCTTTATGTTAAGATTTATAAATAAGTAATTAATGCCTCTGGACATAATAAAAAAATATAATCTTCCAAGTTCGACTTAATAGTGAGTGATTGAAGTAGTTCATATGGGATCCTAGATTCAAATGTTATCATCATCATAAAGAAATGATAAAAAAAAGAGGGAGTTAATGTGACCCCCTAATGTGTTAAATATGTTACGTGCATGTTGTTAAATTGAAGTAACTAATGATTACGTGAAGGGGCCAATTGGAAGTGTATGTGCAGTGATGCATGTGGTGCAAAGCATGAAAGCACGTTAAGAAAACAGTGTAGGGTAGTGAGGGAGTCCATGTGAAAGTAGTTTTGTGGATACAAATTTCACATGTTATGTATCATAGGGTAGGGTGTGGGGAAGATTTAGATAGGAATATTATAAAAGTTAACTACCTTATAATTTCAGCTGCTCCTACATATGCCACACATAACATTCCAGCTTGTCATGCCTCAAAACTAAGTGGTCGAGAAAATTCTATAACTTTTGTGGGCGTCCACACCCTCCTCATGTCAATTTCTTTTAGAAGAAATACAAATTTAATTAACACTAGGTAATAATTAAAATAATGAGTGAAAATGATTTTAATGGAAAATATCTTAATAATTTTATGATTGAATTTTAGTATAACTATATATATCAGTAGGTAATTGTTAGTTGGGTTAGTAAAATTGGTTATAGAGTCTAAGAGAGAAATTCAATAAGTTATCCTAAATCTTAAGAATATATACTAGTCATACTTGATGTTTGATATCAGTGGAAGAATATACAAATTTTATATAATAAATAATATTTTTTATAAAAAAATTAAATAATATTAATTAAAAATTTAAAAGTAATATATAATTAATTAAGACTTATAAAATACATGTATCACTAGGAATAATGAGACTCAACTTAATGCTCTTCTTTGAAGACATTTAAACTTTTAAACTAGAAAAATAACATATTGACTACTATTAACAAGGTTAAACGTAATTAGTAAATGATTTAAGTTAAACAGTTAATAAATGGTTTCACTCCTTTTGTATATATCAATACAAGTTCGATGTTCTAAATAATTGTGTATGAAAAGACTTTTGCTTAAACAAATAAAACTCATTTCAATTATCTTTATACCTATCATAGGTGAAAAAGGCAATGCAAAATGAGTTATTGGAGAGTGTTTTAGTTGGAGAAAAAGAGGTTATGGTTAATATGTTACAATACGCGGATGACAAACTCTTCTTTTGTAAGGCTTCTACTTAAAATATATTACGTTAAAGTCTATTCTGATTTGTTTTGACTTGGCATCTGAATTAAAAATGAACTATACAAAGAGTAGAATTGGGGGAATATGACTTGATGGTACTACTATTCAAAGGTATGCTTCTATTTTGAATTGTGATACAATAAAAATGCCCTTTACATACTTAGGAATAAGAGTGGGGGAAAACAATTGAATGAGGGACTTCTTGGGAGGGGTAGTGCAAAACAATTAGGAGTAGATTCAAGGTGAAAAGGTAAGTATCTTTCATTTGCTAGCAGAGTATGTCTTTTGAGATCAATGTTAACATTTGTCCCATTATTCAACCTATCCTTAGAGATGAATTCCCCTTACTATATTTGGTCTTTAACAACAAGGAGATTAAGCTTGATCAGAATAAGGAGTTGACAACATAATAATTGGAGATGGAAGTTGGAGTGGATGAGAAATTTATTTGAATTGGAAGACATCGAGGCCAACCAGCTAATTCAACTCTTAATAGACCTATCATTAGGTATGCAAGGGGAAGATGAATGGAGATGAAAGGAAAGAGAGAGATATTATTATAGAGTGAAAATAGAATATAATACATTATTGTATACGATTAGTGGGGAAGATAAGAGTATTTTGAAATGTTTTGGAAGTAAAGGCGTTTCCCTCAACACAAACACTTGCCTGGACTATTGTTATTTGATATTTTTTTAGGTTTTTAGGTTCTTAGAGTGGACTATGTTTTTGCCTGTTTGGTTTGGAGGGTACTGTTAGACGTTGGATTATGTATTAATTGTATAAGGGCTTATTCACTCCTGAAGTGATTCACATTTATATATTTATTATTGCTGATAAAAAAAAAACAAGCACTTGCCTAGAGTTATGCTTAATAGTGTGGCAACAAAAGATAATCTTTTTATGAGTATTAATTGCTAAATTACATATAAAATAATCCATAATTTATGAATTTATACATTTTTACATATTTTGTGATCTTTATTTGAATAAGAACATTTTATTCCCAAATTCAGTGTTAATTTCAGGTTTCTAGGGAAAAATAGAGATAATTGAGCTAAAGAAAAATGACATAAGATAAAAGGAGAAAGTCGGAAGGGCCCGGAACGCACAAAAGCACAAAAAGTCCAACTCAACAACAAGGAATCTCGCTCAAGCGAGAATGCTCCAGAAGCGTTGAAAGAAATTGACACATTTCTCGCTTGAGCGACATAGCGTCAGAGATATTGTGCCTTTTTATGTTTCAAATGATTTCATCAGCGCGACACAATAAGTCATCTAACCTTAGAAAATTAGGTTAAATAAGGGTTTGTGGTTCAACTCGAGGATGCTAGATTGATAGGAAAACACCATTGAGTGAATTATAACCCAATTGGAAAAATAGAAAAGTGTGAGAAACACTAAAGGAGACATTCGTCAAGGATAAACATCCTGGATCTTCTTTTCATGTCATCTCTGCTTGTAACAGTCATCATGTGTGGCTAGTTCTACCATTTGGGATTGGGAGTAATCTTTTCTAACTCTTATGTATTGAGGTGATATCTAAATACAATATTTTGTTCTTGATTGATTATTGGTATTATTGTTTTGTTTATAATGTTTGGTTTACCATGATTTAGAATTAGATTTGACTGGAAAGTACTTCTAAGGTTTTGACCTAAACGATATTGTTTAACATATTTAAATACTAGGAATATATTTGAAATGTCAATTGCTATTAACGTCTAATCTTTAATGATAAGTTGTTTTTATACATATGCGAGGAATCAATATTTAGGAAGCATCTTAATAATTTTATATGTGAAAAATCAATATAAATGAATTTTATACGGGCATCAATATCAATCAAAAGGGCACAATATTGTCATGCTAATCAAAATACAAAAGAGTGAGAAAGATGAAACTCAATCCCTATTTTTCCAATTGAAGCAAAACTCTTTGATTTGTTTTCCTGGTAATTATTGCCTTCATAACAATTCTCAAACCAACTTTTATTATTCTGTTTTTATATTTAACGAATCTTGTACTTGAATATTCAACTATTTCTTGTGGGTCCGATATTCGTCCTTAGGGACATATTATTACTTCTAACAATGTGGTGCACTTGCCGTAAAAAGTTATCAACAGTGTGACAAAAAAAGATAATCTTTTTAGGAGCGGAGTAACACTAGATAGCATATTGTGTGTCGTGTGTGGAGAGGATGAGGAAAATACATCCCATTTGTTTTTCTCGTAAAAGATAGCTTGGTTTGTTTGGAATAACTATTACAGGTTGAATGAGCTAGTTGTCCAACATTGTAACCCAAAATTACATTTCTAATAGTTTAGGACAATTAGACTATCAATGTATGCAAAATCAATTTAAGGTTGTGTGTGGGTGTTGTACTAAGGGAGATTTGGAGACAAAGGAAAGAAGTGGTGTTCAAACCAATAGAAATTTTCATCCTAGCCCAAGTAAAGTCTTGATCCTAGATAACTTATACACAGTGGTGTATTGTTCGTTTAGCTGCTTGAAAAACGTTAAATAGTAATTTAGTTTCTCATAGTTCTTTTGGCAATTCTATTTTGGTTCTTAGCTATGAGGGAAAGCTGGTGGTTGTTGTTTGTGGAATGCAGGTACTTACTTAAGGAAGCTAATATTTCTTGGAAGTTTTCAACTTAGAAGAAGTTATTAGAAGAAGGGATAAAATCCAACAACAAATTATATCAATTCTTTTTAGAGTCAGAATGGGAGGAATTACAAATATTTAGTGCAGAGACTTACTTTGGTGGTCACTTAAGTGATTACAAGATGTTGTGTATATCATAAGAGCCAACTGAAAGCATTTTTTTTGTTGCCATATTTTGCAGATTTACTAAGTTTTTGTTTAAGCAACAACTCCATATATTTATGTTGTTTGTAGTTTTTTTAGAATTTTCACTTAATTAAAGGAGTATCAAGTCCAAACACATGCACAATAGTATTTCTTTAGTTATTGTTTTGATATCTATAATAGTTGGAAAAAAATTTAGAGTTTAAATGACATTGTGCAGGTTTTGGTATATCACATAGTGTAGAAATGTCCTCAAGTAAGGGCCTAGAGCTAAAGGGGATGTGTGATCCAAATCCATATTGGCTTTACCACACTAAAAGACTGAGAACTAAGACACTTGATGTATTTTTTTGTGTAATAAGATTGGAGCATCCCTTAAATGTTCATTTTATTCTTGGTTAATAAAAATAATAAAGACTTAATAGTGATACTCGTGTTAATCGAGATCAACACCTCATAGACTTAACTTGACTCTATAAATAGGTTGATCATATTCAGGACAAGATACGCATTTAATAACATTTATTACTTATAATCATTAAATATTGAGTACTGACTTAAACGTCGGAAGAGTTTTTACAGATACCCATGTGTGTCAACCACCTAGACCTATTCAGAATAAAAACAAAAAAAAATATAGACAGACAATTTGTAACGAGACATCTGACTTATAAAACTATATATATATATATATATATATATATATATAGTTAAAAAGAATACCATAACTTTAGTTTGTCTTCAATCGGATATTATCTTTTAAGAAAATAATAATCAATAAGAAGAATAATTTCAATTAGATGGAAGTGAAAAGAAGAAAAATATTATATTTGATAAAGATTAAAAATCTAAAAAAAATTATGACAAATCATCTATGTAACTCGAAATTCAATTTGTTCCCTAAGATTTACGAAATCATGGATCGACTAATGCACTTAAACCACAAAATTGTTGAAACTTCGGAATAGGAAGAAGATGATAAATAATATTGAATTCTGAATATAAAAAAAAATGTGTATAAAATAATTCATTTCAACGTGTATTATTGATCATTTTAAAAAATTATTATTATTAAAAATATTAAAGAGAAAATAGAAGATAGTTCCATATTTTATCTAAAGATAATAAACATAATTAGAAATAAAAACTATAAAAAAATATCTTTATTAAATAAAATAGTTAAATGATATTTTTATACATTTAAATCTCAAGTAAAACAATCATACAACATATAACACAACATAATATAAAATATATTAAAAAAAAATCACGAGAGCCAAATCCCCCAACCCCAACATATGTTTATTGTTCATACAATATTTCAAAACTGATTATAAAAAATATAATTTGTACTTACGTTTCTATTTGCAGAATAAACGAGATTTTAATACTAAGAAAAATGAGACGAGAAAATCAAATGTTTGTTGAGTTGAGATTAACTTATTTTAAAAAAAACATAAATATTTCATAAAACTTCTAGAAATCATATAAGCGCGGTTGTTGAAATCACTTTTAAAAAAGTCCAGTACTGTTGAAACTTAAGGTTCATGAACATAATCTGATGATCGCGATTTGCAAAACTAACTTTCCTTAAGTTTGATTGACTTATGTTATGTACCTCTATGCAATGAATAAGAAAACATAAGAGAAATGTGAAACGTGACGTTTTCCATGGTGAGAGAAATCTAGTATGATACCTTACGTGGTCGTTTGCTTCTAACGTGATTCTTCCCTCACTTTTATAGTACGATACCACTTCTTCTAATTCTACAACTACTCTTTCATTCTCTTCCCAAGCAACCTAAAGCTGCCACTGCACCAGGAACTTCTACTAACTCTTTCTTACAACTACTTTCTCTTTTCCCTCACACAATCTAAATACTAAATCATTTTTCCCCTTTCTTTCTTCACAAGTATGACTCAGAGAAACCATTTTTATGTACCAAAGTATTACAGAGAATTTAAACAAATATTTGTCTGTTTGCCTGTCTCATCCAGATTCATCCAGAAACAAACATGTTCACATTCATGGGCCCAACTCTAAACATCTAAATGCTTCTTATTTTATCACTTAGGCCTCGAACTATAAATAAGTTTATGGTTCAACAAACCAAAACGAAGCTGAGACAGCCTAATTATTGACATAAACAATTTTTTTTACTATTTCCTATTTCTTTTTTTTTTCTTCTAATTTTTTTATAAAATTCAAAAAAAATATTATTTTAACAATTATATATTAAAAGACACTAATATATAATTTTGATTAGAGATAATGTAATTTTAAAATTATTTCTCTTGTTATAAATCTGGTAGGGTTAATATATTATCACTTAAAATTCAACCCCAATTAAAGTGGACCACACCACTTATTAATATTTTATTTATTTACTTTTATCCATTGTCAAAACAAATAGGGTTGGAGATCCACTAGAGATAAGAACATTTCATTATATATAAGTGAGTGCAAACTTTTTCTTATAATTCGGTTTTATGAGGTTGAGTTAGGCTTAAAGTTCACTCGTAATATGATTTCATAGTCATTTTGATCTTATCCTAACGAGTGTTTGTTAAACTTATATATTAAATCACTCACTATCGGTCCACCCATAATATGTTGTTTCACGCGTGAGTTGTCACTCTCGACGTGAGGGGTGTGTTGGAGATCTCACGTAAACTAAAAATAACAATATTTCATTATATATAAATAAGTGGAAATCTCACCTTATAAATTGATTTTATAAGATTGAGTTAATCCTTAATAAATAGATATCACTCTTTAGTGTAAAACCATTGCGTCCATGTCCTCCCACTTTGTGCCGCAGAAAAGGGGTCACTCTTCAAAGTCTCTATCCCTACCACATTGATAGTGGCACGGTGCATTCACTCTTATAGCTAGGGACAACAAGGACATATATATATATATATATATATATATATATATAAAGAAGAAATGAATGAAACATAACGTCATTATCTGTCTCTACCATGAATGTGTAGGGCATTTTTCAGAATGGACCTTCACCTGTTGCAGTGATCTAATCCAATATTTTTAACCTATTGTGTGAATCAATGAGAAAAAAGACTTTTTCTTACGTTTTTTTATTTCTTTCTTTATGTATGGCAGTCCTCAGTGGTTGCCATGCCACTCATTAGTGAGGGTACGTGTTGTTCACATGTGTAGAAAATATCTGTGAGCAATTAAGGTCTTGTGTAGGTTATTAATACTTGTGGGACTTTAATTATTTTATATCTATTTATTTTAAATCAAAACTTTGATTGATTTTATGTTTTGAAATGGTTTCTATTAAATAAGCTACAAACTAAGCTCTAATTAACTTGAATATTTAAAATATTATTTATTTATTATCATTATGTTGTAATAAACTCTTGTATATACTCTATATATAAGAGTTGCATTTTCACTAATTAAGATCATAATTTTTTTTTCCTTCACATTTTTTTAATCATATCAGAAACTTTAGCTTATTGTAAATCAATCCATATTGAAGTCATTTATTCAACCACCACCATTTGAATATTTTATTCTTAATCTATTAACCATGTCACATATGGAACAAACTATCCTGCATGCATTACAAGACAATCATGAAATAAAAATCAATTTTTAGATACCAAAATAATTAGTTGCAATAGTAATTAAATTAGAGACCATTTTAGAAACTAAAAAAAAATGGTTTATAAATTAGTTTCTATTATTATTAAATAGTTTCTAAATTGGTATCTAATTAGCAACCAAGGTTTTAGAAACCAAATATAGAAACTAAATAATTGGTAGTTAACAATAATAAAAACTAATTTAGAAATCATTTTTTTTTTAGTTTCTAAAACGGTCTCTAATTTAATTACTATTGCAACTAATTATTTTGGTCTCTAAAAATTGGTTTTTATTTCATGATTTTCTTGTAGTTATGACAAGTCCAACTCAATGCACTTCTTCTGAAGTTGTGCATCTCATCTAGTATCTCCAAAAGCTACAAGTTACCCTTTTATACTTCGAGTCTCTACAACACACTATTGGAGAAAAGAGGTATATAGGTCTAGTTTAAATAGGTTTGTTATCTAATAAAATATGGTGACAATTTTGTGAATAAAGGCAATAGATAATGATTATAATTTTAATTATTATTTAATTAAAAATAGAAGATATAGACGACAGTTTTGTGGGAGAACAATTCCTTACTCGTTGCATATAGATAACGATTTTAGGAGGAATCGCCACTTATACTTGAATATTCAATACAAACACTAGTGCTAAATGTATAAACAAGTGCGATTTATTTAGTATGGCTTTGCGTTCAAACGCTTTCGTAAAAAATGCGGTGACATTTTTGTAATTAAGTTCATTTACGAGTGCGGCTATTTGTACAACCGCCCTTGTAAATCAAAACACTTTGATTTACGATGGCGACTATACAAATAGTCACCCTCGTAAATCAAAACACTTGATTTACAAGGGCGACTATTTGTATAGCCGCCCTCGCAAATCAAAACGCTTGATTTACGAATGCGGCTTTACAAATAACTGCATTCTTAAAACCTTTTTAACCCTAATTCAGAAATACGTCATTTACGTTTTGATATTCTCATTTCTCTCGCGCTTCGTTTCTCTTATGTGCTTCATCCATTAAATGTGTTTCCTCTTTTCTTCCTCTCTTCTTGCATTGTCTTCGTGCCATCGGTAAGCATTGTCTTTCTTTCTTCTTCTTCACCATTGATTTTTTTATGTTTTGTGTTTCTCTTATGTTTTGTCTTATATCATTGCTAATCGGTATGTATAAACAATTTATAAACTGATTTTTTTCGTATGTAATATCCATATATAAATCCATAATTACATACGGATCTAAATCCGTATGAAATAATTAATTAGTGTGTAATGAACAAATTTCTTACGGTGATTCAGATATTGTAATATGTCGACAACATTTCTTATTAGTGCAACATTAATATTAGAAGGACACCCTCAATTTTATGGTTAAATTGGGAAACCATGGTGTGAGGCTACAGCTCGGCAAAGAGTAAATCTCAAAGTTATATCAGGAAGCTTATCTATGGAGTTCTCTAAAAACAATATTCTTGCAGTCGTGATGGATCAAATATGCAGGTTTTGGAACCTTGTAGCTTTTGTTATATAATGTAAGGTCTAAAAATATATAAGTGAAATCTCACAGATGACTTTGGGGTGGGACTGGTAAGGGAACAGTGGAAAACTGACCTTTCTTTATTTTTTTATAAAATAAATTTTAAATTAGTCCTAATTTATAATTAAAATAGTTAATGACTAAAATATTGATAGTTAATTCAAATATCAATTTAAAAAATAGTTTACTAATTTTTATTAATAATAAAATTTATTTTAAATATCAATAATTTTTTAGTTCATAAAATAGTATTTAACTTAGGTAATATAATAACTAATTATTTTTTATTTTTAAAATTAAATTTTATTTAATAATTTAAATATAGTGAAAAGTTCTGGATTTTTAGTTGAAATTTATATGCATGATTTTTCATTTGACATTATTTCAATCATTTATTTGTTAATCTAAATTAAGGTTACTTTCTACTTGACGATAGTCACAGAGTCAATATCAACATGACTATTTTTTAACAAGTGTCAACTATATCTTTTGTTGATATATTTTATGAATTTTTGTTAATTTCAGCAAAAATTATTATCATCATTAATGCTATTTTTTTTTAGTTGGTCAATTTTTTTCTAATACAAAATGAAAAATATTTTGTCCAACCTTTATTATAATTTTTGTGACCAATGACATCTAAACAATACTCTTAGCTATCATTATTAAAAAATTTAACCAAAAATCTCTTACTAACAATGTTGGAAAAAATAATCCTTCATTGAAATCAAGTGCAATAATCATGAGTAGCAATAACCTAAAATAATTTTGGTTGATGCTATAAAAAAAACTTTATCCAAAAAAAAATCTTATAAACTTGGACTAAAATTCAACCAATGTACATTAAAAAATATTTCGAATGACATTTTTGGATTATTAAATATTATTTAATTGTAAGATAATTTTTTCTATATTTTATGATAATTAAAATATTTTAATAAAATAATAAATTTGAATTATTTTATCTAACAAAATTATTTTAAAGAGTAAACCAATTATTTAAATAAATTATATATTTACTTTTATGAAATTCGTATAATTAAAAGTTGACTCATCGAAGAATTTATTTTATTTGGAATCCAATTAAAACCTGAAATTTGCACAACAGAAAAATTGACAAAAAGTAATCAGCTTTTTATATAATCAGAGATGAAACGACGTTGATGGTTAGGGACTTGGGCCTTCCTGATTTTTATTATTATTATTACTATTATATTAATTCTTAATTATTTATTTGCATATTTATATAAATATTTTAATTAATTATATATATTAATATTACAGTCAAGATGAATATTCTTTATTTAAAGTAGTGTTTCAATAAAAAATACATAATTATAATAAAAAAATAAAAATTTTAATGATCGTAAATGAAGAAAAGATAATGACTTAAGATAAAAATATAAATAAAAAATAAAAAAAATACTTATGTAGTAAAAAATAAAGTACATTAAGACCTTATTAAAAAAAAAATTAAACAGAACAAACAAAATTCAATAATTAACTTTAAATATTTATTTTTATTTAGGATTTTAAATAATATTATGAACTTTTTATTTATTTTAACAAAAAATTACATTCTTTAACGTTGTATCATAAAGATAATTGTATTTTTTGTTATTTCTAAGTACTAAAATATCATTTATTTGTTACTAATTCTCTTTCATAATGCTATTGTTATCACTATTTAAAAAAACATTAAAAAGTATAATGTGTAATCAAATTATTTTCTTAACATTTATTTGAGAAATAATTATTAATGAACATTTAGTAATGGGTCAAATTTATCAATATTTTATGCCTAGTTGACAAATAAAATTTGTTAGCAAATATTTTATTTTTCTATCTTCAGTTTTTTATATTCAAAATTACATGGTTTTAATATATTTCAGTATGCATAAAAATTACAATTTATGAGAATAAATTAAATATTGAATTATCACCATAATTTGGTGTAGTCTAAGCTAAGATACAACAATTTTTTCTCTACCTTTCAATTATCTTGAAATAAATTATTTTCCGATGTTTATAATTATTACCTGTTACTACAATGATTTATCTTTCTAATCTCATATTTGTGTTACGACAAACAAGAATTATAGATATAAAGATATAAATCATATTATTTTACTTCCTTAATTTAGTGAATTGGTTAGGACGAAGTATTCCTTAAATATTCTATAAAAAATATTTTTTATAATATTATACATATTTGTTTGTGAAAAGTATACTATTATTTAAGGGTGCCCACAAACTACTTTTAGTGTTTTTTATTAATTTATTAAAGATTTTTAATCCAAGAAGCTTCATTTGTTGAAGGAGAAATCATCATTTAACTTTTTCTTCTTTTCCATTGTGGGGAACAAACACATAATAATTTAATCTATAATTACCATCTTCATTATCAATTTAGTGTTCATGAGTGAGAGGTCTTGTAGTGAAACAAAATACACCTCTAATCATAGGGGCTCTCTTCCATGTGATAAAATCTCATAAGCACTATGCAATAGCTAATAATAATTAATAAAATAAAATAAAACGGTTTATCTTTTCAATCTCACTTTGTTTATTTTTTATTTACTTATATACTATTAATTAGAGTACATAATTCTAAGAGTAATAACATTGCTTTCTCTCATTCTCTTATTTACTCGTATATATAACTTCCTTAATAATTTATCTGTTTTGATTTAAATATAAATTTATATTACACTTCAAAAATATTTATTATGAATTAAAAATATTATTTATTACTTTTCATTTTATAAAAATAAGTATACTAATTACTTTAGCAAATTAACTCCAGTTTAAACTTTTCAATTTTTTCATTATTTTAAAGTTTATATAGAAGCAGTTGCCAACATATAAAAAACTATGGGCCTTCGCTCCAATAGTGTTTAGGCAACTTCTTCCTGCACTTCTACAAATTTCTTCCTGCACCCCATCACTTCAGGAAAAGACTGTTTTGATCCCTTTAAAAAATAACCTCCGAATTGTTTTTTCCGAAATATTTTCGGAACGTCTTTTCTAAAACATGTTTTATGAATTCCAGATTTATAAATTCGGAAATAAAAAAAATGTGTTTAGAAAAGATGTTCTGGAATGAGTTTTTATCTTTATTCTGAAAATATTCTTTCCTTACGAAACCATTATTCCAGAAACACCTAAAATTATAAAAGGTAATTTTGATATTTTTGAAAAAAGTAGGGGTTTATAACCAGTGAGATTTTACTTCCTATGAACATGCACCTTATTATTAATGTGAAAATACAAAAAGACCCTCTTTAGTTTTTAATATTAGAATACAATTTCATATTTAGATTTCCGGAACACCGATAATAGTATTTCTGAAATATATTTTTGAATTTTTTTTAATCACTTTTCTAAAATACTTTCTGGATCGTATTCTGGATTTATCTATTTAGAATGAGATTTTAATTTTTAATTTCTTATTTTTAATTATAGAATAAAAACAATTTTATATTTTCAAAAATTGATAGATTAGAAGTTATTTTTTATTACAAACACTTTGACATCCCTCTTTACTACATAAGCCCACCAATAAGTCGTAAGTTAGAAGTCGCCAGATAAATCGAAAATGGCTACAATAATGCAACATATTCATAAAATACAATCCTTTTTACCAAGGAAATTTGTTTTCGACCGTTCATATACAGGTATTTGAAAATGTAATATATTTCCATAAGTATAATTTCATTAAAAGTAATATGTTTTATATCGCTAGTTTTAATAATTTTTAAAATAATATTCACATTTTTTTTCATTTGTTTATGTACATATATTGTTCATCTTTTAACTTGTGTCTTAAAAAAATGACAGCTACATGAATATCTCTGTATAAGTTTATTTACTAAAATAAATTAAATTAAATAAATATCTAGAATCTATACTATATATATGATCTTCTCTTTCATTATCATTTTATTTTATTTTAATTTTATCTTTATATTTTTATTTTAAAAATATATGAAAGAAATATGCGAGCAACCCAGAGTGCAATATGCGAGCGACCGAGAGTGTAGTATGCAAGCGAAAGAGAGTGAGTTTGTTGTTGTTTGTAATTCGTCTAAGATTATGGAAGCTTTTCGATCAAGAATTTAAACATGAATTCATCTGTCAAGGCTATGTTTTCAGCTTTGATATCTTCAAGCAGGTTCTGATATTCATTTATCTGGATTTTGATGTCTTTGCCTTCGATAATCTCCCAGCGGTAGTAGTTTTCGATCACGAACCTTTGTCTGACGACGTCTTCAACAATATATTTGAGGATAAAGGAATCCCAAATATCTTTTACTTCCTTGTAAGAAGCATAGAAATCGAACAGATCTTTAGATAACGCACTGAGTAGGGTGTGACGACATACCTTATTTGCATGAATCCAATCATCAACTTGTTTCGCAGTCGTGCTTGAGTTTGGTTTAGAAGTCGTAAGTGCAAAAGCGACTTCATACATGTCCAAAAGGGTGGACACGCGTTCTTGCCAACATCGGAAACTCTGACCGGTGAGAACTTCAATTTTTAAGACATCCGAAAATGGTTTCCCAAAGATTGGTTGTGTTGTGGAAATCACATTTGACGTTTCTGGAGCAGAGTTGTTGTTTTTGTCCCTCTTGTCATCCATAAGTCCTTATGATTGTAGTAAAAGAGGCTTCAAAACACAAACAGAATTGATTTCCCGAGGTGTGAGTGATCACTGTCAGTAAGGACTTATCCATGGTGTATTGCGCAAATCCCCCAAGATACAACAGGAACTTCACGGAAAATTTTGAGGATCAAAACTAGCAAGTTACTCTTAAAAGAGTAAAAACCAATAAACCCAGAAATATTATAATAATAAATAAGTAATGAGGAGAGAGAAAGTAAAAAAGGTGAAAATGGAGAAAGGAAGATGAAGATGATCGGTGGTGCTATGAAGGAGATGAAGAAGGTAAGTGAGTGAGAGATGTGCTCTTTGGATGAAGGAAACCCTTGTTTATATAGGGAAAATGTAACAACCCTAAACGACCACAACCCACATTCCAACCATTGGCGACACTACTCCAAGTTTGAGTTGCACAACCTCCCGAGATGAACGGAGTCTTCGAAGGTCTGAGTCTCGCGCTTTGCCCTTGCATAGATCGTGAGAGAAGAGAAACAGAATGCTTGTACGAGGGTTTCCACAAATCGTGCAACAAGGAAACTGAACTCGTCAGCGGGATCCGTAAATGCGAAACACTGAGAAATCAAAGTTGGCGAGAATACAACGAGTGCAAGATTCAGACGAAAACTGTTTCAAGCGACCCCGAGTGCAGTATGCGAGGACCCAGAGTGTAGTGTGCGAGTGAGGGAGAGTAAGTTCGTTGTTGTTTGTAATTCGTCCAAGATTGTGGAAGTTTTTCGATCAAGAGTTCAGACACAAATTCATCCAGCAAGGCTATGTTTTCAGCTTTGATATCTTCAAGCAGCTTGTGATATTCGTTTATTTGGATTTTGATGTCTTTGCCTTCGATTATCTCCAGGTGGTAATAGTTTTCAATCACGAACCTTTGTTTGACTACGTCTTCGGTAATATATTTGAGGATAAGGGAATCCCAAATATCTTTTGCTTCCTTATAAGAAGCGTAGACATCGAACATATCATTAGATAACACACTGAGTAGGGTGTGACAACATACCTTATTTGCATGAATCATCAACTTGTTTCACAACCGTGCTTGAGTTTGGTTTAGAAGTCATAAGTGCAAAACCGACTTCGTACATGTCTAAAAGGGTGGACACGCGTTTTTGCCAACGCCAAAAATTCAGAGCGGTGAAGACTTCAATTTTCGAGACATCCAGAAATGGTTTTGCAAGGATCGGTTGAGTTGTGGAAATCACATTGGACGTTTTTGAAACAGAGTTGTTGTTTTTTTTCGTCTTGTCAACCATAAGTCCTTACTATTGTAGTAAAAGAGACTTCAAAACACGAACAAAATTGATTTCCCGAGGCGTGAGCGATCACTGTCCGTAAGGACTTCTCCACGATGTATTGCGCAAGTCTTGCCAACGTCAAAAATTTTGACCGGTGAAGACTTCAAGTTTCGAGACATCTGGAAATGGTTTCGCAAGGATCGCTTGAGTTGCGAAAATCACATTGGACGTTTTCGGAGCAGAGTTGTTGTTTTTTTTCGTCTTGTCAACCATAAGTCGTCCTTACTATTGTAGTAAAAGAGACTTCAAAACACGAACAAAATTGATTTCCTGAGGTGTGAGCGATCACTATCCGTAAGGACTTATCTACGGTGTATTGCGCAAGTCCCCCAAGATACAACAGGAACTTTCTGGAAATTTCTGAGGATCAGAACTAGCAAGTCACTCTTAAAAGAGTAAAAACCAATAAACCCAGAATTATTATAATAATAAAATAAAATAATGAGGAGAGAGAAAGTGAAAAAGGTGAGAATGGAGAAAGGAAGATGAAGATGCACGGTGGTGCTATGAAGGAAATGAAGAAGGTGAGTGAGTAAGAGATGTGCTCTTTGGATGAGGGAAACCCTTGTTTATATAGGGAAAAAATGTAACAGCCCCAAACGGCCACGACCCACGTTCCAGTCATTGGCGGTACTACTCCAGCTTCCAACTGCACAACCTCCCGAGATGAACAAAGTCTTCGAAGGTCTGAGTCTCGCACTTTGCCCTTGCACAGATCATGAGAGAAGAGAAACAGAATGTTTGTACGAGGGTTTCCACAAATCGTGCAACAAGGAAACTGAACCTGCCAGCGATATCCGTAAATGCAAAACACCAAGAAATCAAAGTTGCCAAGAAGACAACGAGTGCGAGATTCAAGCAGCAAACCGCTTCAAGCGACCCAAAGTGCAGTATGCAAGCGACCCAGAGTGAGTTCGTTGTTTGTAATTCGTCCAAGATTGTGGAAGCTTTTCGATCAAGAGTTCAGACACGAATTCATCCGGCAAAGCTATGTTTTCAGCTTTGATATCTTCAAGCAGCTTGTGATATTTGTTTATCTGGATTTTGATGTCTTTGCCTTCGATCATCTCTTAGCGATAGTAGTTTTCGATCACGAGCCTTTGTCTGACGATGTCTTGAGCAGTATATTTGAGGATAAGGGAATCTCAAATATCTTTTGCTTCCTTGTAAGAAGCATAGACATTGAACAGATCATTAGATAACGCACTGAGTAGGATGTGACGACATACCTTATTTGCATGAATCCAATCATCAGCTTGTTTCATAGTCATGCTTGAGTTTGGTTTAGAAGTCGTAAGTGCAAAACCGACTTCCTACATGTATAAAAGGGTGGACACACGTTCTTGCCAACATCATCAATTTTGGAGACATCCAGAAATGGTTTCACAAAGATCGGTTGAGTTGCGGAAATCACATTTGACGTTTTCGGAGCATAGTTGTTGTTTTTGTCCTTCTTGTCAGTCATAAGTCCTTACGATTGTAGTAAAGAGACTTCAAAACACGAACAAATTTGATTTCCCAATACGTGAGCGATCATTGTCCGTAAGGACTTATACACGGTGTATTGCACAAGTCCTAGGATACAACAGGAACTTCCCGAAAAAAATTTAGGATCAAAACTAGCGAGTTACTCTTAAAAGAGTAAAAACCAATAAACCCATAAATATTATAATAATAAAATAAAATAAGGAGCAGAGAGAAAGTGAAAAGGGAGAAAATGGAGAAAGGAAGATGAAGATGCACGGTTGTGCTATGATGAAGATGAAGAAGGTGAATGAGTGAGAGATGTGCTCTTTGGATGAGGGAAACCCTTGTTTATATAGGGAAAAATGTAACAGCCCCAAACAGCCACAACCCACTTTCCAGCCGTTGGCGACACTACTCCAGGTTCAAGTTGCACAACCTCTCGAGATGAACGGAGTCTTCGAAAGACCGAGTCTCGCGTTTTTCCCTTGCACAGATCGTGAGAGAAGAGAAACAGAATGCTTGTACAAGGGTTTCCGCAAATTTTGCAACAAGGAAACTAAATCCGTCAACAGGATCCGTAAATGTGAAACACTGAGAAATCAAAGTTGCCGAGAAGACAACGAGTGCGAGATTCAGGCAGCAAATTGTTTCAAGCGACGCAGAGTGCAGTATGCGAGCGACCAGGATGCAGTATGCAAGCGACCCAAAGTGTAATATGCGAGCAAGGAGAGTGAGTTTGTTGTTTTTTGTAATCCATCCAAGATTGCATAAGCTTTTAGATTAAGAGTTCAAACACAAATTCATCTAGCAATTAAAGTGGAGTATGCTATTTATTTATTTATTTATTTATATATATATATATATATATATATTTGATGATAACTACCTCTGTTTTAAATTTGAGAAAGATAATGTTAATAACTTTGAAAGTCACTTAACTGAAGTGGAATACAATCCCATCCCAACTCTTACTAAATGTGATGGAAAGTTTTTCTCTTCAAAAAAAATATAACAACAATGCATTCTTTCATTTTGTAATTTTTTTTCAATCCATTTTATAGTTTATTTCACGTTTTCATGTCCATTATATATTACGATGAAATAAACTTCTTTCCTATTTTTTTAGAGTGAATAGATAGATATTAAATTATTTTAATCTTTCTTGTTTCAAAATATGAGTATCCAAATTCAAGAGGGTGGTTAGGAACATTTTATCAACTATGAAGTAGCTATAGAAAAGAAATGTTATTCTATTAACAATATACCTAAATATTTATTTTTGTAAAGTTAATGTAAAATTGGTTGAGCATGTTCTTTTTATGTATATAAGAGTTTATGGTATCTGAAATACTTGTTATGCTGGACTAGTATTAGTATAGTGTTACCACAAGATGCAAAGAATCATTTCTGACAACATAAAGCCTACTTCAATAAAAAAAAAAAGTGTGGAATATGCTATAAAAAATATTATTTAATATGTGTGGAAGACCGAAATAAGTGTGTCATGGAGGGAAAGGAGGTCTGTGAAAACAAAATTCTTCAAGATATTATTTTTCATCTATGGTAATGGTGGTAAAGAGTGAGGACAAAATCAGTTATTCTATATTTTCCTATTAATGCTTTTATATTGGACAGTGTTTAACAAAACTGTGAGGGGAGAGACTAACGTCAATATTAGATTCACATTATATTATTTAATTATTGTTGTTTCTATGATTTATATAGTTTTTTTTTGTTTTGTTATTTTTTGAGTTATATATAAATTTATTCATACCTTTTATATATATATATATATATATATATATATATATATATATATATATATATATATATATATATATATATATTTTTATTAATATATAAAAAAAAAAAAAAAACACATATTTTATCAAAAAT
>Ga0123342_1002818_pt1 | contig 28595 bp, 11 predicted proteins | sample Turbeawhitnodule_FD_89960 | JGI IMG/M metagenome (GOLD analysis project Ga0123342, IMG submission 89960) | Root nodule microbial communities of legume samples collected from Mexico - Turtle bean Mexico white nodule | ecosystem: Host-associated > Plants > Roots > Nodule | place: Mexico: Nepantla... | reverse complement strand
TTTGAAAAACCTTTGCAAAACCTTTTCAATTCACTTTCTCACACACAAAATGTTGTATCTCTGTTAAAACTGTGATTGTTCAGCATCCCTTTACGTGAGAAGGGCATTTTATTTTATAGAGAACAGTTTCTAACCACTTTTAAAAAAACAGTTACAGAGCAGTTAGCAAAACAACAGATTCATTCTGAAAAACAACAGGTTAAAAGATGATAAAGCTGCCAGCTCAGCTTAACTGAAATAACAGACTGAGTTGTACCTTTGGTGCCCTAACAGAATTTCGAAAAGCCTTTAACAGAGAAGAAATAAACTGTTTGCTTCTCAATAAAATAGATTTATTCTTGTACTGAATCAAACCATTTAAGAAAATGTTAAAAAGCTTTTCCAAAACCGTTTAACCACATCATGAGCTTGATCTTACTACCTTGATTTGGCATCTAGGATGGGTCATGCAGCAAAAGGCAACCTTGAATACACACAACCTTAAAGAACAAGATCATCTAAGACATATAGCAACCTACAAAGCAACCTAGCTAACATCTACATCAAACACACTAAGACTAGGTAGAGATGAGCTTCATCCATCTTCAACAGTATAGAGGCTGGCTGTAAGGATATCGCCTACATGTAAGAGCAAGAACACCACAAACTTTTGTTCTCTTTTGAGGATATAGACACAACTATCATAACTACTCCTTTTAACCCCATCTATCTTAGAAGGTCATCAAATCTTTTGTACTATTGCCTTGGACTTTGTTCCAATCCATACAATGATTTTTTCAAGAGACAAACCTTCCCCTCCTCTTTAACAAATCCCTCTAGATGATGCATGTAGACAATGTCTTACAAAATACCATGCAAAAAAGTTGTCTTCACATCTAATTATTCAAGCATCAGATTGTACTATTAACAATAAACACTAAAATCTTTGCAGAACATGTTTTTACCATATGTGAGAATATCTTATTATATTTTACTCCCTCCATTTGTGTAAAACCTTTTGTCATTAGTCTAGCCTTAAATTTTTGACCTTTCACATTTGGTATTCCCTTCTTCTTCTTGAGCACCCACTTGCATCCTTCTACCTTTTGGTTTCTTGGTCGATCAACAAGTGTACATGTGTGGTTCTTCCTTAAAGACTCAATCTCCTCCTCCATGGATATCTACCATTACTGATCTTCGGCACTTTCTGTAGCCATATAGAAGATTCTAGGATCCGAATATTCTATCTTTACAATTGTTATCAAAGCATAGTTGGTAAGGTCAACATATCCAAACCTTTGTGTAAGTTTGATTGTTCTCCTCTCCCTATCACGTGAGAGCTGATAGTCGGAATCAACCTCTGAAAGTTTAGGCTTTCTCGTGTGAGACATAGAAGGTTGGTGAATATCATCTAATGCTTCCAACTAATCTGTTCCATCAATAGAAGGTTGTACCTCAACATGGATTCTCTCCTTCCCTTTCTCCAGATCTTTACACATCATATCTATTTGAGTCACATTCAACGTGACGTCTCTCCTCACAACCTCTCCAAGCTTCAACCTCCACAATTTGTACCCCATCACACCATATACGTATTTAATGAAGATACACTTAATGCTTCTAATTGGTCCTTGATGAGCATATATTTCTTCACACTCAATATCTTTAATCATAGATTATTGGACTATAATAATAAATAAATTTATTGTTTTAATTAATATTCATATAATTGGGTTTATTTGGGCCTTAACAATTATTTTTGTTAATTTTGTGTTTTTATAGTAAATGGTTTAAAGGAAGTGTCTACCTTTGTGAATTGGCCAAATATGCAAAAGTCCAAGTTGCTTCTTTGAATCAAAACAAAAAAAACAAACATGAGGAGAAGAGGGAGAAAATAAAATCTACAATATCTCAGAAACAGAATTGGAAGCAAATCTTCTGCAAAATACAAGAATTCTAGAAAGTTGGAAACTGAGAAACTGTTAACAAAATCTAAACCATAATATTTTCCCCAAGATCCTTGGAGTAGAAAAACCTATAAAAAGACACAGGCTTTAAAGAGAAAGAGGGGACCTTCATAGGGTTTTCTTAGTTTCTTTTATTCTTTGTAATTCTTTTGTTTTGCCTCCGCATGGAACGCTAAACCTTTTTGGTTGATTCTTTTATAATTCCCCATTGATTTATGAGGTTTTGATTAATAAAAGTTTCTTTTTTTTAATTCTCTATAGCAGTTGTTTTAATATTCTAATCTCCTGAGTTTTTTTGTGAGAGGTTGTACTTGAACGCATGATTGAGAGTCTTTCTTATCTTAAACTTTGGTTTCTTAGTTGTTTCACATTGTTCTAATTAATTTCTTGGGTGCATTATTCAAGAGAGATGAGATAAGCATTCCCGTGGAGTATACACATGGAGCATAGTGGATAGTGATTAAACCAGTAAACGCATGCTTTACTGGTGAGTTCCAGTTGAATAAGATTGGCCTATGTTCAATCAGGTTTAGCTCTGTTAGAAGATTGAGAAATGATTAATCTTTAGAGAACCTGTGAAAAATTCAATGGTAAAAGAACTTGGGGATCAACCGCTTTTTAATTGGTGTTTTAATTTCTTTTATATTTGTTGCGCAACTATCTCAACACCTTTTTATCTTTATTATTATTGCTAACTTTTCTTGCTTGCACATAGATTTTAAATACTGATTTACTGATTTCACTATTGGATTTGTTGGGAGACGACTTAAGGTTATTTGACCACAATTATACTATCATCTCTCTAGCATTAGATAGGTTTACGCTGGAATCATTTTAATTTGATAGCAAAACGATGACTACCAGTCCTTCTTGACATGTGCAAATGATAAGTCACTAAATACCCTTAGATTTTCATAATGTGTAGGTCTTCCACTACAAACTTACATAGGAGTCTTAAAATTCAGAAGAGATGATGGACTTCTGTTTATCAAGTAGGCAAATGTGTTTGAAGCTTCTCACAGAAGGTCTTAGGCAGTCCAACCCCTAACACAAATATCCCACCCTTTCTAATATAGTTTTGTTCGTTCTCTCAATGAACCCATTTTGTTATGGTGTAACTACAACCGTCTTATGCCTCTTTATACCTTCAACCCTATAAAACTTATTGAATTTCCCAGAAACACACTCTAGACCATTGTCTGTCCTTAGCACATTCTATTTGGTCCCCTATTGATTACTCACCATGGTGTGCCACTCTTAAACATATGAAAAGTTTCAATCTTACTTTTCAAGATATAAATTCATACTCTTCTTGAGTAATAATATATAATGGTGAGGAAACAAGATCCTTCACTATGAGTCTGAGCTTGCACTGGATCCCATAGGTTTGCATGAGCATACTCAAAAGGTCTATTGGATACATGCTTACAAGTTTCAAACTTCAACCTATGAGACTTTTCCTATATGCAGTAATCACAAAACTCCAACCCCTTCATCTTATCATCACCTAGCAGGTTTTGCTTCTCCAACTCCACCAAATCCTTCTCACTAATGTGTCACATCCTCATATGCCAAAACTTCATCTTATCATGCATCCTCTGACTGGCTATAGACGCACGCACAATCATTGTTGCACCATCTAGAATGTAAGGCTATTCTTCTTCTTCCCCTAACAACTGTAGACATTTCCCATTTCCCTTAGAATCTTCATCACTCTTCGTTCAATCTTGGTTGTTAAACCAATATAATCAAACATACTTATTGAAAAAATATTTTCTTCAACTCCGAAACATACCTCACTTCTTGCAACAACATATCTTGATCATCAAACATCTTTAATTTAACAAACCCCATGCCTTGCACCTTACAAACTTTATTATTATAAAGAAGGATCACTCCACCTTTTTTCAATTCCAGGATCTCAAAGAATTCTTTCACTAGATACATGTGATATATGATCCTGAATCCATGACACAACTCTTGTGTAGTAGACACAGACACCACCAGTACCCCAACAGACTCATAGGTATCAAACATTACAACAACATCAACAAATTCCTTCTTGAGGGTTTTCTTCCTTTTCCTATTTCTTTTCTTCTATGGATAAGTTGTTTTGAAGCGACTTTCTTATGGTAGTTGTAGCACTCAACTTATGCTAGATTGCTTGATGAGTATTGTTTCGTCTTGTTTCCCTTTATAACTCTTTTTTTTTCCTTTTCCCTTTAGAAATATTCAGACTCAACACATTATCCTTTCCCTTGGACTTTTGAAAATTTTGAAGTGCCTTAGTCCTTATTGAGGTTTGCACCTCTTTTATAGCAATGGTATGTTCCTTCCTAAATAACAAAGTGTCTTTAAAACGTTCATACATTTTAGGTAAGGTATTAAGAAGAAGTAAACCATTATCATCATCCTCCAGCTTCACCATAATATTTATTCTCTAGATCCTTCAAATATTGTTAAAATTTGTTAGTTGCTCCACCACCATTCTTGACTCGGTCATTCTGAACTAATACAGGTTATTGTTTCAAACAGAGTTTGTGTGCTAAAGACTTAGTCATATATAATGACTTAAGTTTCACCCACGTTGACGCAAAAAATTTCTCCTTCGTGACTTTTCTTAGTGCCTTATCACCAAAACACAAAATTATGGTTGCTTTTAACTTTGTTGATATTGTCAGTTTTCTTCTTCTAAGAGATAAACGTTTGCATATTTGCCTCATCCTTCAGAGCATCAGCACAACCATGTTGAATCAAGATGACATCTATCTTAAGTCTCCATAATGCAAAGTCGTTTTCCCAACAAAAAACTTCTTGATGTCAAACTTGGTGACTATTTCTTTAATTTCTTAACTTTCTTTTCTTGTCCCCACAAACAACGTCAATTATTGGATTCTCAACAATTCTCATCATAACTAATCAATATATTTATTTGTCATTATATATTTTTTAACTAAAAGTGGACATTAACATATTGTATGAAGTAACCTTATAACTAGCCTCCTAACTTGTTTTTCCAGTAATTATATGACTTTTACATTTGTTTCCTATGAACTAATGTTAATTTTCTAAATTATTGATTGCTATTGCATTAATTATTGTTAGTTATGAATCTATTGATTTTTTTAGTATCATAGTATAAAATTATAACTATTATTATAAAAATAACTAACTTAAATAAACCTTTTTTTGTTTAAATATCTAATAAATATATTTTTGTTTTAAATATTTAATAGATTGAATGTTTTACTCTAAAATTAAAATTTAAAGTGTATGTATATAATTATTAAAATAATTCTTAATAATCTTTTGGATTTAACTATACTTGGTTCGCAAATATTATAATTGCACAGTTTCAGTTTTTTTATAAAAAAGTATAACTTTGGTATTTCATGTTCTAATCTATCCATATAATATTTACTCATAAACATATGGACACTAAAATTGCTTGTATTTAGAATAAATTGATACTACTTGAGAGAAGAAAAAAGTTAAGAGAAAATAAATAAGTAAAAAAAAAATAGAGTAGTAGATCGAGAGTTACTGGATTAAAAAAATCTTAAAAATAAAAGGTAAATTATTTTTTTAAAATATCTTGTTTGAAACAAATAACAGTGTGTAGTTTTTTGTGTTGTGCAGTTCTGTGCTTATATTTGCTAAGTTACCGTTAGGAGGTTTTATCAGGGTTTAGTTTTTTTTTCCTTATTTCTCCAAGTCATCCATCCACTTTTCTTACCTTTCTTCTCACTTTTTTTTTATCAAACACGTTTCACTTCAACAATATTAATTAATAAAATATATTAGTTTTAAATTTTCATTAAGAGTCAATTAAGATAAACAAAATATATAAATTTAAGATATATTTATATCTAACATTACCAATTAGCTTAACTAAACTTGTAATCTCAATGAATCAATTGTCACAAAATTTTCTCTTATAATGCAAGTTTAAAAGTAATATATTTTATTAGAAAACCAACCATTGGGAATCTGATTAACGTATCTTATATATGAATGGTAATATAAAAGATATTTGTCATTTTTTGAATGTCTTAACTATTGAAGACAGAAACCCTAGAAATTAAAAAGATAGAAAGATGCTGTGTGGTGGTTAAGGGCTGACACAGCTCAAAGCTAAACTCACGCTGCGATTATAGACTGTGTTTGGATGTTCTGGTCCCGAAGCTAATATTGGTGGAAGAAACGGTGAATGAAGAAGCCTTGTTCATAGTAAGAAATGAAAAGAGACAGAGTTTATAGTTATTGGGTAGTACCCTGATAACTTCTAAAATCCAATCATCACTCTTCTGAATACCTGGATCTAATCGCATTCATGCCATTTCTCACACCTTTCAACTTTTCTTTTTCTTCATTTTTCTTCACGAAATTCTAAGTGTTACGCTAACCCTCCCTTTCACACCAAACACATATTAATGCCGTTTAAGCTTTTTCTCATCGGATTCCATCCTTCTCTGTCTCCACTTCTTCTTATTGGAACTTTGTTTCTGTGCCCAGTTACTTCGTGACAACTATCATTTATCAGTATCATGCTTTTTTCCGTTGAGTGTTTTTCAAGAAAATTCATCTACCAAGAACACTGCTTTAATATGTTTTCTAATTCAGATTCTCAACTCTTGTTTCAATTTCCCAACGGCTAGAAATTTTTTAAACCATCTTAATTTGGATTGAAAAATAAATCAAATCTTATTAATAATTCTTTAGGCCAAAAATAGATTTTACCGTCTAACCCTAACCCTAAACTTCAGCCGTGTTTAAACAATTCCATTTTGGACATTAATTTTAAATCAGCATGCTCACATTCATCTAAAACTGTGTTGAATTATAAAAAAGTATTGTTTATAAAGTTTAAGTTGAAATACATCTTTATTTATATTACTCCTCCCACCTTCTTATAGACAAAATAGAACCAAACTAAAAAGAAGTGAATTAATTTGATATTTTAAAATTTCTAGAATGAATTCGTTTTAGGTAAAAATAACATAGTCCACATTATTTTAAAAAGTTTGTTTCATTATTTATCCATAATTTGTCTTTCATACTACAACTATAAAAACAAGTTATAATTTGAAAATCATAAATTGTATAAGTTATAATATTTTTCTGAAACAAGTTATACATTGGAGAAATGAGAAAAAAATAATAAAATTTGTATTGTTATTATATGATATTAAAATTAAAAAGTAAAATCAAATTTAGAGTCATTCTTAACTTAGGTCTTCTGAGTTTGGTAATTATTACTTTATTTGTTTCATTTTGTTTATTGACTTTGATATTTACCATAAAATATAGTTAACTTATGGAATAATATTTTTGACAAATTAATTAGATTAATTTATCATAGGAATTAGTATTTTTTTTTTCAAGAAGAGTGACTGAAAGAAGAAAGAAATTGTGGCTTGAAAAGTTTCCAAATATTTTTTTTAAAAGATCTTCTCTTTTTTGGCCAAAACATTTAAAAACCTATGAAAAGATTAAATAGTTAAAAGAATCAGAAAAATATGTTAGACCGCGACACAGAAGACTTTAAAAGAATTTTGAGATAAAAATAAAATAAAATAAAAATAATGTATTTGAGATAAAATAAAAATGATGTTATACTCAGTTCATAATCCATGCCTTTAAAATAAAGTGTCTAGTAAAAATCTCAAACAAGATTATCTTTTTAAAACATTTAAAACAAGATACTTGAAAAAAAAAAACAAAAACTAGGTTTTGTCATTGAACTATGAGATATTTGTATTATATTTCTAAGTTGCTGATAGAATTCAAGGCAGCAACATTTTGGTCCAAACTCATAAAATATCAACACATATCCATTGGGAAATGAATTCATCTTCTACAAATTGGCAATTAATGAACTCATCCTCAACCATAACCAATCTGTCACATTGGATACTATTTCAACTCATCAGAAGCTCAACAATAGCAAATCAATGAGTTTGATGCAACCCTTCACAGCAAATCTAAGAACAGATTGTACCCAAAAACAAATAGTGACTAATCCATTGGTGGGAGCCTAACTAGAACATTTTAGGGTCAATACTTTATATAAAAAAGATTCTTATCTCCTTTAACTCTTGTCCTCTCTTTGAGTTGTAAACAATACTTTATTTTTTAAAAACTAAAATTATGTATTAATTATGAGTAAAAAAATTAATGGGAACTTTTAAATATGGATTATGGAAAGAAGACAATGTATCTTCAACATCTTAAATTTCTAAATCAATGTCATCCATATCGTAGATTAGAAAAAGTCTTTAATGAACACCAAGAACATGACATTTGTCCCATTGAATTAACTAATTGAGATTTATGAAAAATTTTAAAAAAATGTGATTTTCGAAAAAACAAAGAAGAAGGAAATTGACTGACATACGAGAGAAGATGTCATTTTTTTTAATCTTTTATATTGGTATAAGTTAGATGTGAGAGATTGTATAGATGCAATGCACATAGAAAAGAATTTGTATGATATCTTAATTAGAACACTTCTCAACATTAAGGCAAGATGAAGGATGATGTTAATACTCGTTTGAATTTGAGATGAATATACAAGAGGAATTGATACCACAAGATGTTGGTAAGTGTACATATTTGCCCACAACATGTTACACTCTATTTAAAAAGGAGAGAACAAGTTTTTGTCAATGTCTTAAAGTTGCTAAGATACTTTAAAACTACTATTCAAATGTTAAGAGTCTTGTATATTTGCATGACTTGGATCTGATTGGCTTAAAGTATCATGATTGTCATGTTCTAATGCAATAATTATTGTATATGGCTATTTGTGGAATCTTGCCAAAAAATACAAAGACTTATTATAACTCGATTGTGTTCCTTTTTTAATTTGATATGTAGTAAAACTATTGACCTTCAAAAGTTGGATGAACTTGAAGAAGAGATTATTATTACCTTATGTCAATTAGAGATGTTTTTTTCTCCGTCATTTTTTAACATCATGGTGCATTTGGTTGTTCATCTTGTAAGAGAAATTAGATTGTGTGGGTCAACTTATATGTGATAGATGTACTTAGTTGAATGATACATGCATATTTTGAGGGGATATCTGAAGAATCGATATATCGTTTAGAAGATTCCATTATTGAAAGATACATTGTAGAGGAAGCAAAATTTGTATGAGTTATTGACAAATGTTGGCACTCTCATAGATCAATAAATAAATGTTCTAAGGGTGTACATGTGGTAAACAATCTAAAAAGAAGAGGTTTTATAGGCACATTTGTATATATTGAATAACACATATGAGGTCATATCATACTTAACTACACACAAAGACATTGTGAAAGACAAAAGAGACAATAAGAGAAATGAGAGTTGATGGAGCATAACAAAACTTGCATAATATCATGTATTCTAACATTAAATCTTGTTATTTTAGTTCTTACTTTAGATATAAAATATTGAGTGGAAGACCATATGTAAGATCACAAAAGCTCACGTGGATACACCTCAAGGTATTTAAATTAAATATGTTCATTCACTTTGTAAGTCTTTGATTGGTCTAATCATGTTTATTTTGAGGTTGTAGCGTAAAAAACAAATTGGAGGTTTTAAGTGCGACTACTACGTCATTGATGACTATTTTACGACAAGTGTATCGTGTCAGAAGTAATAAATTTGTCCTTAAGGATGGATATCAAACCCACAATGAACAGTTGAATTCTCAAGTATATAATATTTACTAAATAGAAAATAGTATATGAAAGTTTGTTGTGTATGATGAATTGCAAGAATGTAAATAAAGTAAAGTAAAAGATGAGTGTGATTCAATTGGAAAAATTGGGATTGAGGTTCATCTTTCTCACTCGTATGTATTTTTTCAAAAGATTGTAATATTCAGTCTTGATTTTGATGCACATATAAAAATCATTCATATTGATTTCTCGCATACGAAATTATTAAGAGAGTCTCATAAATATTGATTCCTCACATATATATAAAACTCCTTATCATTACGAACAAATGTTATAAAGCAAATAACATTTCAAATATATTATATTCCTAGCATTTAAATATGTTAAGTATTATCATTTAGGTCAGATTCTTAGAAATATTTCCAGTCAGATCTAAAGATCAAAATGATGCATAATTCAAGCTTTGAGAATAAAATGATAATACCAATCATCAATCAAGAACTTAAATATTATAGATAAATATCACCTCAATACATAAGAGTTTAAACATATTACTTTCAATCCCAAAGGAAAAAATTAGTCACTCATGTTGTCCATTACAAGCATGAGAAGCAATAAAAGAAGATCCAGGATGTTTCTCCTTGGCAGTTGCCTCCTTTAGGGTTTTCTATCTCTTTATATTCTCCCAATGATATATAGGGATATGTCTTACGCCTTATATTTAACCTAATTGGACTTGATTAAGTGACTTCTCGCCTAAGCGAGTCATTACTTGCTTGGATGAGTTCCACTGGAGTGAGCTTGCTTGGGTGAGTTTTGAATATTCCAAGTTTTCCTTTTTATCTTATATGTTCCGTTTTAGCCATTTTATCTCTATTTTCCCATAGAATCCTGAAACTAACACAAATTTGAGAATAAATTGTTCTTATTCATATTATAATCACAAAATATGTAAAATGGTTTAAATTCATAAATTATTGGTTGAATTAAAGTTATTTTATCAATAAACATTATAAGTGTGTGACTTTTAATATAAAATATTACTAAAATATGACACTTATATGTATCAATGATTCAGTGCATGACAACCATTGTACAAGACATTGATAGAGATTGTGTATATGTAATAACCTATAACCCAAAAATACAATGATAAATTAAATTATTAATTATGGAATTATGCTAACTTCAATTCATATTGTCGTTTTCTAACAACTCAACCGTTAGACTCAAAAACATTGAATTATATAAAAACAAACTGAATATATTTTATTAGTATTTATAACACCTTTGTATATATGACATACTAATATAAATTTGTATACTATTATGCTTTTGTATAACTTTTATTTTGTTTGAAACATTTTTTAAATTTTTAGTTATTTACAAACTTTAATAATAATTGTTTTAGAGCTTATTATGTATTTAAGTATGTTCTATATATTTATGATTTGGATTCATTAATTTGTTTACAATAGCTAAATTCTTAAGTGACTCTATCAATGTACCTGTCTAATAATATATTGTTTGCAAGTTGTAGACTAACTATTCTCATATTTTATTTTAACGAAGATTCAGATAAAAATTATTGTCAATTTCGTAATTTATATAATTTTTAAAACATTCTAATTTTTCTTAATGATGACTTTATATTAATCTGTAGCTATTAAGCTCAATTATAATAATTTTTTTTATAATCATCATTTAAATTCTATTTAATAATAACATCTTTATCAATAACAACTCTAATTTTTTTTTAAAAATATTTTCTTATCGTTGTTAAAAACCATGTGTACACAATATGATAAGTTAGACCCATCAATATGGTTAGAATGTACTATACTAATTTGGTTGGTACAGTTCAAATGTTCGTTTATGTTTAAAATTTTATTTTTGACAAAAAAACGTCACATCTTTTGACTGGTTTGATATACTTATTGTAACTTTCTAACTAAAATAATTTTGAACTCTCATTGGAAATTCATATATATATATATATATATATATTGTAATTTTTTTCCTTAAAATAATTGTAACTATTTTTCTTCTACAATAATTTTGTGAAATTTTGTTATTATTCCTTTTTTTTTTAATTATGTTTTTAGTTTACCAAGTTATAAATAATGTACCTGATTTTAATATTTCAAATTTTACAATAGTTATTTAAATTCTCCAATTTGAAAAAATACACTTTGTCTCATAAGTTTATTGATTACGACTAAGCGATTAATGCACTTATTTGTCTCTTAAAAGAACTTAGTAATTAAAATAGTAATTTTTAAAATTTGAACTAAAATATTTCGTTTAAGAAGCCAACTAGATTTACTAAATTCACTCAAAATTTAAAAGATAAAAAGTATAATTAAGTCAAGTTTTTAACATTTTCTCATGATAAAAGAAACTAGCACGAGTCTTGATTAATTTTGTCTTACTTTTCATTACCAAAACACAGTCTTCACAATATTAATTTGTCAGTTAAGAAACTTATTTTTTTCAGAACATCTTAACTCAAACATAAAAAGGATACGTAAATTATTGTGAATTTTCGGATTCTAAAAGTTCAATTTCAATAAATAAACAAGCATCCCATATAAGCTAAATTTGAAGTAAACTTTTATACAAAAGACATTAAATTAGATTATTAGTTTGAAATATGATGAAAATAATATTTTTGTAATTTTTGTAATATAGCAATAAGAAATTTGTGTGTAATCAACAATAAATGTATATCCAAAAAGTTTTTGTAGCACAAGCTTCACTAAAGAAAAAAAGAGCTTAAGAAAAGAGATATTAAAAGTTGAAAAAGGTAATACTTATTGAACTCATAAAAAGAATGGGAAACACTTTTTGTTTCTATGTGAAGGAAAAGAGAGTTAAAAAATGTGACCCAAAATACTAGTTTTAATAAAATGCATTCAAAATTTACCAACTTTTGGTAACAAAAAATAAACCTAACTTTACATATTATTCCAGGAAGAAAATGTGAAAAAAATAATTGAGAACTTACTTACTTAAAAATATTTTTAATATGAATTGAATTTTATACAAAATATTAATTCAGTCACAAATTTATTTATAGTAGATATTTTCTTATCCAATATTAAAACTTACGACATATTCAGATAAAATAAATTTCAAACAATCATTTAAAATTGAATAATCAAGTTTAACCCCCTCTCATGCTTATGTGCACAATATATTCAATTTACATTTAATCATTTGTATGTAATGTTTCTTTCTTCCAACAAGTTGAAGAATATGTTTTTCTCTACTTTTATGTAATTAAAATCTTTTTTTCAATCCAAGATCAAATAAGGAACTTAAATCACCTTATCTCAATTGTAACGCATAATAATTAACATTTATGTTAATTAATTAACCGTTTACTTCTAACCGGCAATAAATATATACATAGTAAACTATTAAATATCATAAATAAATAAAAAATAAATTCTCAAATAAATTCAAGAATAAAAGAGAGCAAATATTTAATTTAAGAGAACAAAATTAAGATTGAACTAAAAAAATAAGCTGCTCTAATTAATTTCAAACAAAAATTCTTTTTATTAAGAGAGATAGATATATAAAATTGGTAGACTGAAATACAATTATAGTTCTCCTATCTTGCCCAATTCATAATTTTAGTATAAAATTTAAAAATGGAAATATTGAATTGTTGTATTATGAAAATTAATGTAGTTGATATGATAATTAATTTGTATGTATGAAAAAAAATGAAAAAAATAAATGCATTAAAGAAAGGGAAAAAAGTGAGAGAGAAAGAGAGAGTGGTGCCCCTAAAACCCCAAACAAAGCCTCCAACCCTAGAATAAAAGCTCCTCAATCCCTCCCTTCCCTCTCACTCACACTTACAAATTTCCCTCTCTTCACTCACTCTTTCTCTTTCTCTCTCTTTCTTTCTCTCTCTTTCTCTCTCCTTAGCCCATGCCATTTTCTGTTTTTCTCTCTCACTCTTTTCCCTCTTAATTTTTTCTCTTCCTTTTCCATTTTCCCTCTCAATCAAATGGGCAAGTACATGAAGAAATCTAAAAACGCCGGTGACGTAGCCGCCCTAATCATGGAGTCACCGCCGCCGCACTCCAACCTTGGCGTCCGTACACGCGCCAAAACCCTCGCGCTCCAGAACTCCCCCCAAACTCCGGACTCCGCCGCCTACCTCCAGCTCCGCAGCCGCCGCCTCCTCAAGCTGCCCCCTCCCATCCCGGAAAAGCCCCGTCGCTGTGCCGCCGCCGATTCCGCCTCCAATTCCCGCCTATCCCAAACTGCCCTCTCCAAAACGCCCTTGTCCCGCTCCGCTGAAAAGTTCTCGCCTTTAGACGATGACAACGCTGAATGCTCCCTTGGCCAAAATTTCCTAGACGTTGAAGGCAGAGACGAAAGGTATATTCGTTTGGAATTCCCTTTCTTCAATTTCCCCCTTTTTCTCCTCTGTTTTTTCCTTCATTTTTTGGATTTTGTTTTCTTCGTGTGTTTTATTGAAAAAAGATTCACCATTTCCCTCTGTAACGTGACTCTGGTACTTCTGTTTGAGTTTTTTTTTCTTAAATATTTTGTGGACATGTTATTTTAGGTTTTTGCTTCAGAATCTTACTGGTTTTTCCTGCTTCATGCATGTGTTGGTGTTGATTTTTTTGGGGGGTAAGGTGTGTTTTTGTAGTAAAAAAGAATTTCATAGTTCGATTTTAGTGAAATTTAGAGATTTTAAACACGGGTTTATTTATGAAATTTCAGAGTAAAAACATATAAACTTTTTTTTATAAGAATTAAAACCAACATTTTAAAATGATTTGAGGGACTTTTTTTCTAACTTTTATTTGCTGCATGCAAGTGTTACCTTGATTTTGTGAATTTTCACGAGGGTGTTTATATAAAAAAATTTCTCCTGTTTTGGTATTATTTAATCTTTTGTTTTCTCCCTATTGTGTTTTTTTAGTTTTTGAATTTGCGTTTTCTGAATTCTCGTGTGTTGCACTTTAAATGAAGCGGGAACCATATGTGTTGGTGGAAGGATATTGAGTAAAAAAGTGATATTCTGTCTTGAAATTTACCTTTCTTTTGATTCTCATGTTTTTTTTTATTGTTGTTGTCATTATTAACCGTCGTTGTTTAACCTTAAGTCCCATAATATTGGGTTATTTTGAGTAATCATGTCTTAGATTTGACTCTGTCAAGTATAGGTGCTGAGATAAAGCTCTGTTTGTACAACGGGTTGCTGAAATTTGTGACTTGTGTGTGACTTGTGATAGGTTCTGCAGCATGCATGTCCTCGGGATAGTTACTGCAACTTGTATTTTTCTGCAGTATTAATGTGTGCATGTCATTCTTTAATTGTGACAACTATCCCGCATATTGAATCCTTCGAGCCAAAAATGTAGTGTATTGATAAGTTTTCAGGTTTTTTTTTTCAAAGTAAATAGAACCCACTTAGTGGAAAATGAGTTGTGTAAATTGATTAAAAAAATCTCCCAACTTCAAATTGAGTGCATTTTGTTGTACATTAATCTCCCAATTTTCATGCAGTTATAATTCTATGCCTTTTGTTGTTTCTATTATGTTTTTCTCAACATTTTTGATGAACTTTAAAAGCTTAATAATTAGAGATGTTTCTGTCGTGACTCCAAAATGTATTCAAGCTTGATTGTCTTGTTTTACTTTGGATCTGCAAGAACCGGCATGACCCTGAAGCTTAGCCCTCTGTAAATGGTCAAGTTGAAAAAAATTGGAGTTTAGTGGTAGGAGCAGCCGTAACTCTTATGACTCGTGTTAGCAATGATGTGTCATTTACATGGGGCCAAGTAGCAGATTGATGTTTTTTTGGATTCCTATTTGGGTTTGCGGTGAAATGAGAAAGATTTGGCCGTCTCTTTCTTTGTATTTTTTTAGTGCATGAGCCCACTGAGTCAGAACTTGTCCCAATAAATGCCAGTTACTTTTTCTTAGTAGCAAATTTTGTCTCTAGTTCCATACTGAGCTGTAGGAGATTGTTGGAGAAAAAATTATCTGTTTTTTCTCTCACTTATTTTCCTGTCAGCGGTTAGCATGCAATTTCTGGTGTAGAAACTTTTGATTCCAAGTCAGCACTTATATTTATATATGGCTGCTATTTTGTTTTTCTATAAGTTTATCTTTATCAGCATTTTATTATGTTTAAACAGAAGCACTAGAGAAAGCACACCCTGTAGTTTAATAAGGGACCCAAATGCCATTCATACCCCTGGTTCAACCACAAGGCAAAGGACGCTCCAAATAAAGCATGAACACATACAAAGAAACATTCCACCGGCTCATGAGTTGGAGGAGTTCTTTTCTTATGCAGAGAAGCAGCAACAGAAAATGTTTATGGAAAAGTATGTATTCTTATCCCACAAGTCCTTTTTGGTTTTTTACTTCTGGTTTTATTTTGATCTCTTCTTGATTTATTAATGTAATTATGTACTATGCTTATGTATAAATTGTCTGAATTTTTCAGGTACAATTTCGACATTGTCAATGATGTACCTCTGCCTGGGCGGTACGAATGGGTCCCAGTACTCCACTAAGATGATAAGCTTCAGTGTCATATGGTGATAATGTGGATTTCAAGGGTATTTGACATATATTTTTAACAACTAGAAGCTGTCACTAACCATTTACTTTGCTTTAGGTTCTTGTTCAAGAAGCTACAAGGGGAAGGATATGTTTAGGAATTTATTATATCTGAGTAGTTTAGAGTTTTTATGTCTTTCTGATTTGTAGGGTGTAGGGGGTATATGGTATATCTTGCAGCTCTTCTTCTTTAATGTAATTTCATTATCTTGTATTTATCTTCAGTGGGGATCAGACATTATGTTAATTTAAAGTGCACTCATCAATTTAAGTTTCTTAAGTTTGAAATTTGGAATACTATTAATTTTATTCTTGGGACCATCTATTTGTTCCATGTCCCCACAGTTTCATGACAACCAGTAAAAAGTTCTGCATAGCTACACAGAAGCATAAATTAATATAACTTGGTTTTGAAACAAACAATGATGATAATAAATACCTTTACCAGAAAATTATTAAGCTAAATATTATTTTTGGTAGTGACATAATAATAAACTGTTTCTTGTACCTAGTAGCATGAATTAATATTATCTTCAGTTAGTTTCTTAGTAATGTGTTTTTTGGTGGTCAAATTCATTCAAATACTTATATTTATACTCTGAGGTTCATAAATGTGCTAATATTAAAGGGGACAATCAAAGGGTATAAGCATTTATGGAGTTTGGAAAGTGTTGTTTTGTTTCTTCCAATGTATCATTTGCTTTGTGCAAATTCAATGGATAGACACTTCTTTCTTTAAGAACAAAGAAATATATATATATATAAAATAAAACTAATTTTTGTAATTTTTATTTGTTTTATTTTTAATATATACATAAAATTGATTTTTGTTAAAGTTAGATTTTTATTACTTTAATTGTTTACTATATTATTTACGGGGAATGAACTAAATCTAAATAAATAAAGCTATATTTTGATGCAATAGTTTGAAGTGGAACTGATTTTCAAAAACTAAAATACATTGAACTTCTTTTTATTATTAAGAATGGCATGTTTAACATTTGCATTAATGATAATAATAATTAACTCTTTAAAAAAAATTTAAAAAATAGCCAAAAAGTTTAACTTTTTGTTGTGTGTTGTCATATAATATTTTTTCTCTCCATAGGAAACAATGACCAACTAAATGGTGGAGTAATAACACCTTATGATTTAGGGTAGGTTCTTTGAATTCTTTTCAGAGAATCACATATTTTTAAAATGATAATATAGTTTTCATGTGCTTGTTTTAGCATCTTAAAATGACAAAATTTTATTTTAAATAATCTCTTGTAAAAAGAATTGTCTTTATAATAGTAAAACAAAAATAAATGTAAACTTTGTCCCTTTCTAACTGGTTTCAGTCTCTTATACAAGAGGTTGATACAAAAAGCTTAATGGTTATGTAATTATCCTTTATCTCAAAATTATAAATTCAAAGATAGTTTTATAGAATCATTCAATTATAAATGGTAATTACTTTTAAAATAAAAAAGTATTATGTATACATATTGAAATTGTTAATGCAATACACAGACTCCAATAAAAAACAGACAAGAGTGACAGTTGAAGGACCCATTCCAAAGCATTTATTTATTTATGTTTCTGATCTTTGAGTTTTGACTATGATTTCACAGTATACTTATTAGATATGTCCTATTCTTTTAAATATTTAGGCTTATATAAAACTTTAAAATATTTATCATAATTAGAACCACAAAAATAAAAGACTTTTTTAATAAATTTTAAATATAAAAATAAATTTTTTATTCTTACTTTTATTTTAAAAAAATTATAATTGTATTTACCTCACTCATAAATTTTATAACTTTTTAAATTTTAAACTCTGTTTACTTAACCCAAACAATTTTACTTCATCAAATTCTTTTTCTCATATCCAAACAAAATATTAAAAAAATAATAAAAACAGAAAAATGAATGTGGCATTTAGATTTATTTTAAGAATATCCTTGGGATCTGTCTTTTCAAATTAGATACTGGTCACATGTGGTTTTGTAGCAGACATCGTTCTCAAATACCAAACAAATTTTAACAACACAATCACAATCTATGTCACTCTCTTTCTAACTATTTTGAAATTTCACTATGTTCCATTATCACTGACCCACATCATTTTTAGATCTGATACTGTTCAATACTTTATTAACCATTCTCTTTCTGTCTATCAAACTCTTTCCTTTTCTTCTGAAGTTAAAAAAACATAGTTTCACACTAATAAGCACTTTATAATGTGGTGCATGCTAAATTTCTTTAAACATTACAATTGTAAAAAAAATAAATCAATGGATCAAGAGTGTGTGACTTTTTAAAGTAATCATGGTAAATTTTAATAATCTTATCACTATGTATGATAGTTTATAATTAGATGACAGTGTAATTTTTTTCATCAATGTGTTTAAGTTAAAGTCGAGGAATTATATACAATAAAATTCAGATGCTTCAAATGGAATTATTCAATGCTAAAGTTAAATTCAGTGAAGAGATTCTTCAAGATAAGACCAGTTTGGGTCCCTCAAGATTTTCAATCTCCCATTATTTTTATTTACAAATTATTTTCCTTTTTTTAAAAAAAATAAAATCATTCTCTTTCTTCCTATTATATTTGTTATCTGTCTATTTATCTAGCCAATTTAATTTTTCATTAGCTCCAAACTTTAGAATAAGTAAAACTTTTATATCCTTCAAGATAAACATGCCAAAAGTTGGATTTAATTTGGTTAAGTACACAAATAAATATCTGTACGCAAGTAATTTTTTTTAATAACATATAAGTTTTCATTTTCAAACATTTTTTCCCTCTCAAATCAATCTCTTAGACAATGAATCAACTTATGAAGGAGGATTTGTTTCCCAAGTCTGTTGTATCAGGATAATTAAGTTGTAAAATCTATTTTTGTAATAGTTTTTTCAAAATCTGATTTTTGTTAATATTCATATATATCTTAGTTTTAGTTTCTGAAAAATTTTGTTTTTTTTTTAATATTTATAAAGAAATTTATGCAAATAACTCCTAATTGAAATCTTGAAACTTCTCCCCTATGGGTTAAGAAAGCTTCATTGGGTTGAACTTTCAGGGCTTCAGTGCAAATGTCACCTTATTGGACAATTGATTTTTTTTCACCCATATGATTTATTTATGTATCTTTCGGGAGATTGTATAAAATATTCATATTTTACATTTTCAGATTCCAAAGTTTTGAAACATATTCTAAATTACTTCACTTAAAAATGTATTTTGGATTATTTTCAATATTTAAAAATATATTCTGAATTTTTAAATTACGTAATCTATAATACATTATATGGATTGGATAATCCAATATAATTAGTAAAATTTAAAATATGTTAATTTGGAAACATAAAATTTAAAATATATTAATCTGAACATGTATTTTAAATTGTACAATTTAAAATATATTTTCAAATTAAACAGTCCAAAAACATTTTGAATTATGCATTTTCAAAGTATGCAATTAATTTTTAAATTGTGTAATTCAAGATATATTTGAAAATGTATTTTTTGAATTATATAATCCAGATTAGATTTTCTTATTGTAGAATCTAAAATATTTTCATCCATTGACAATTTGAACTTTTACACACCTATAGATTAAGAAGGTAGAAGGTGTTAAAAAAGAAATTGCCCCTTCATGACTGTCACAATGGCTGATAGTTCGATTTTAAACAAAACATAGGTATCATTCCTTATGTGACAGAATTCTTTAATCTGTATATTTATTATACATTGTTGAAGAAAATCTGCAATTTCATTAAAAATTAATACTAACAGACAGCAAGCACCACTGTTGGCTGCTAGGAAACTTGTTTAATGAAGTCATAAATGTATTGGAGAAGAACTGAAGCATTTTGTTTTTTAGCAGAATCTCTATTGTTATATTCCAGTCATTGTTTCTGTGTCGAGATCATGTATTCAAGAACTAACCAAATTAAATTGCCCAGGGAGTTATGGAATGTGATAGAAATAGCTGCCAGAAAAATACCTTTTATAAAATTTTAGACAAAATCTGGGAGGTGACCATGACACCAGTGGACCACAGTGTTCCCTCTGCTGCTGACAGTTACCTTAAACACAGTCCATCCACAGATTTGTTTACACTAGGAGTGAATTTCCAAAGCTACATTATTCACCCAAACGGTCAAAAATATGATATACACCAATTAACAGCTCGGACACAGAACTTTGTGGTATTTTTACTTTTATTTGGCTATGTATGATCTGAGCCTACTATATTAGTGAAGCAAGCAGGGAACATACAAAAACACCGATAGAAAGTAAATAAGATAATAAGAGCAATGTCTTAACAGGTAAATCCATACAATTATGTGAAAACTAAGCAAAAGAGAATATAGCATTTTTTAACTGATTAACACGGGGTTCTGAAATGGAGCTCAAATGTATTTGCAATATACAAGTTACCAGCATTGTAAATACTATTTTTTTTTTCACACAATAGCAAAAAATGAACTGGTCCTTCTCTAATCAATATAGAAACTGAAGGTCTATGACCGTGCACAGTGCAATGATATTGTCCCCACCTTAGGAAGAAAGATATCATATAGTTTTTAACAATTTTTTAAGAGATCAATATAATTGAGTATTTTCCTCTAATGAATGAGTTGATCAGGAGAGCAAAACAAAATCTTATTTCATACCCCAGACAACTACAACGGTAAGCTTCAGGGATATTGATAAAAGTAGATTAGACAACTTGACCATGATAAGGATTTTTCTTACTGTAAACTATTTGGAAGCTTTATCAGAAGAACCCTTTTCAATCACTTTGGTAGAGCTGGAAGATTCTTCAGCTTCAACTAGCTTCCGAAGTCTTTCATGAAGAGTTCTTACTCTGTCCTCGGTTTTGCGAAGCTTTCTCCATCTATAGGCAGTCCAGAGACCAAGGCCACCATATACAACAATGTAGGAAGCCCAAACATAAGGGTATGTTTCTGCATGCTCTTTGAGTTTTAGATATTGATTTTCCAATGACTCTTTCAAGCCCATTGCAGTGCTGGCTGCTTGATCTTCCTCATTTTTCTGGATGGGAGGTGCGGAGCTTGTTGATTGTTGGTTTTGTTTTGGTTGATTTTCCATGTCTTCTGCTTGTATAGTTCCAGAAATGGATTATTTAAACAAACTGCAAAAACATTGACATATAAGTGTCACCTATTTTGAAAATGAACAAAACTCATCTAGCAAAACTAAGCAATGGTTCCCAGGCCTGCAGAATTCTGCAAACCCATTGCTTCCCCCAAAACTGCATTCCTTGTCTAAAATATTACTTAGTGAAAAATTCCTAACCTCACAAATCCAAATACATAAGCAATAAAGTGGTTGTATTTCTAAAGTTTCAATACCCAGCTTTCTCCCACTGAGATATCTTCAAGTGTTCCTTCTATTTTAGAACACAAAAGTCTTAAATGGTGACGTTTTCCTCTATGAAGAACGAAGGAAGCATGGGGCAAAAGGGAGGGTAAGCAAGCTAATTTGAATTATCACACATTATGAAAAATTGTCACACATACCAAAATACAAGAACACCATACATTATACACCTCAGCCCATATCAATAAACCAAAAAGGTGAGGAAGGATATACTCACAAACAATTTTAATGTGGAATATTGCAATTATTTATTCGAAAAGATATAAAACACCAGGCTTAAAATGCATCCCAGGAAAAGGTCACCAGGATCACAAAGCACCTGAGTCAACCAAAAAAGGCAGTTTTATTTAAGCAGAATGAAAAATCTCATGCACAATGCACATGTACATAAGGAATAGGAGAGGAGTGAAGGAGATAGTCAAAAGAGATTTAATGGTGTAGTTGCAGAAAGTGTGAGATTGTAAGAAACATTCATACAATATCACCAATAGTTGTATTTTCCATAAATGCTCTGAAATTGATCATATAATTATTAAATAAAAAAATTAACATTAAATGGCATCATAAAGTATGATATTTCTGGTTGCTAATCTTAGCATTTCCACAATTACATGTTATCTATGTGATCTAGAAATATACTTCCACTAACCCTGAATAAAAAAAGAGAGAAAAAAAAAAAAAAAAAAAAAAAAAAACCCACAGAAATTGGCAAGAGCATTCCACCCTGATGTCTGTGTTGAAGGACAAGCCCTCCATGAAGTGCAAGGCTTCATTTAACTAGCTTTTTCTAAAATAGAAACTGATCTAGAGTCCAGACATGACTTATACAGAAGAGTTTAAAGATAATCTTGCCCACACACAACATACCAACATACTGCCTGAATTATAGATTGTAATAAGTGTAGAAATAAAATTAATAACTCACATAATGAGAAGCTTCTTTGATCAAGAAAGGCACTAAATAGATGTGTTATAAGCTATAAGTTCTAAACTTGTGAACTTGGAAAACAGCTAAAAGCATGCAACCTTATGTCCACGATACCAATCATCTTCCAGTGTAAACATTACACTGGCATTTATCCCTTTCGATATCATGCATAATATCATATATCTATTGTGCACAAGAATAGTACCATAAATCATGCAACTCAAGACAAAAGCAACTTTAATGTAAACTCAGAATACAAAGATGAGACTAATAATGAAACAGCGGCTATTTTGAGGTTCTAAATCACCATTTTTAAGACAAAAATCGGCATTCCAAACTCATTTTTTTCCCTCACAAAACATATTCCGGTCAAAGAGATACGCCATCAAGGCCTACAATTTCATTTCAACATAAGTACCAAAGCTCAATTATTAGTCAATATAAAGAATATAGCACAGGTAAAGCCTCCTAAATATTTGAAACAAAAATTCTTTTCCGACCAGGATTTTTATCAATAATTATAAAAGGCAGAGCTTCCACATTATACCTATCCTATAGCCATAACTTGCAGAAATGCTATGTGCATCCATGTTGACCATGTAAAATTTCAATGCGGTTTAACAATACTAAGAAAGAAAACTCAAATCCATCAAACAACCTAGGCTATGATTAAGAACAACTCAATCTCACTTTAACAACTTACGAGTCTGTTTGGATCAAACTCTCCAAACGCACAGAGAAAAAATAAATTAAGATAAAAATGAAAAATCTTAAAAATAAATTAAAATTAGTTCATGCACGAGCTAACTTATAGAATATTTTACACATTACTTCAATCTTGTTTTGAAGTCAGCAAGTTTCAGTTAAGAGTTAGAAAAAGAAAGATTCGAAGCGAACAATTTCACTGTAACATTGAAAAGGTTTGCTCAGAACAACAGAGAACAAAACAGAATCACCGTGAGAGACGAGAAAGAGAAAGAGGAAGAGAAAGAGAGGTACTCGACAGTGAGACGCGACGGTGGCGAGTGAGTTCAACGGTGGCGAGCGAGTTCGACGGCGGAGCTAGATTGGTTGTGGCTTTCGCAGCGCGGCGAGGGAGCCAGGGGTTTGGGCACTAGGTCACGCCTAGGTTCAATTTCATAATTAATTGGAAAATTGCTATGTTATTATTAAAATTGTTTATGTAACACTGTATTACTATTTTTATTAAACAAAATTTTATAATTTTTCTTTGAATGAATTATTTTTTAATTTTTTAGTATTATAATATCACTTTTCTCTTACTAAAATTTATAATTTTTAAAATAAAAATAAAGACTGTGCTAATATTTTATTGAAATTTATTTTACTATTTCAATACTATTGTAATAGTTTTTTTTAATTCGAGTGAAGTGTGATTTTCTTCTGGAAACACGTTTTTGTAATTCAAAATTATAAATATAATATTAAAAGATCTTTTATTAAGAGTTGACTGAAAATAGTTTCTATAGTATACAATTAGAATAGTATATTATAAAAAATATAGTATACTGTAATATACATATATTTAAGATTTTTTTAAATAGTATTTTTTAAATTGAATATATTAATTTTTTTTAACAATATTATATTTATTAAATTTATTATAATATTAAGTGTATGAATGGAGCAATAAGACAATAGTTTTAAAAAAATCATATATATTAAAGTTTTAAATCGTATTTCATTTATTAAAATTAATATAATATTAAGGGTAAACTTAAAATTTCATAAAAAGGCTTATTAATTGTGGTTGTAGTAGAAGTTTAATTTTAGAAATACTTTAAAAGCGTTGAAATATGTAAATTAATCAAATTTTTATGTGTCATATAAAGTATAATTAGTATATTAGTAAGTATAATATAAACAGTATATTAAATTTTATTAATTAAATTAGAAACTATTTTAGAAACTGATTTTTTTTATCTTAAAAATGATTTCTATTATTAATATAAAATTGTAATGTCAATTATATTTTTAAAAGTTTATAATTATAAAAATTGTTTATTTATTAAAAAATTGTTTAGTTCTAATTAAGATATAATTAGAAACATCTTTTTTTTAAGTCAATTTAAATGACTAATTTTTGGTTAATAAAAAATAAAATTAGAAACTATTTTTTTTTCTAATTACTATATATAAATTATGCTTTGAATTTTTAATCATTATTGTCTAATGTTAGATGTCAACTTTTTAGATATTTAATTTTTAGAATCTAAATTTTGAATAACAAATAATTACTCTCAAATTGATAAATGATTATAAACTTTTTGTCTTTAAAAAATAATTAAAAAATAATTTATGAAATATTAATATTAATTATATAATTAAACTTTGTTAAGTAACGAGATTCACTAATTATAATAAATTTTAATGATAATAAAGTGTAAGGAAGGACCGAAAAATATAGTCTTAGAGTAAAAGTGGTACAATTAAAATAACACCAAAATATTTTATTAATAAAGTGAAAAGAGTATATAAATAGAAAATTCAATTATTTAGGTTTCATCTTAAAAGAACTATCATCTCTCCAATTTTATTTTTCTTTCTTGTACCTTCTCTCTTAGTTTCTAACCTCCCTCACTCATCAGTTTGACGATTGGACTATTAACAGTGATTTCTACAAATTTTTCCGATCAATATCTCTGGTAAGGGAAGCTAGTTTTATTCTTTTCAAAAGAACCCTAAGTTAGAAGATTTGGATGTGGGGGTGACATGGTCACCAATTCCAATTTTCTTGCAGGATTGCTTGTTTTTTAATATATTAGAATTTGATTGAGATTAGAATGTGAAATTCTTGAAATGGTAGATGTTGTAGAATTATATTGCTTTTTATTTGAATAAGTAAATTAATGTATTTGAATAGTTTGATGAATCACTTAAAGGGTAATGTTTGATGAGTATTGGTTGTTTATTTTTGATTTAGAGATATTGGATATATGGTATTTTAGATTTTATATAGTAGTTATACTAGAGCAATTATCCAACTCTAGCAGAGAATTTGTTACTTTGATTTAGTATATTTGATAACATAACCGTTTCAATGAAAATTTTCGGTGAAAGTGTGAAATAGATAAGATTTTACAAACTATTTTTTTGCATATCTCGCTTATAAGAGAATTGGATAAAAACCCTAAACCCTAAACCGTAAACTCATGCTCTCGGATCCATTTTCGCTTAAGCGAGAGGGGATCTCGCTCAAGCGAAAATGGGATGAATTTTGGGGTGCTCTTGGGTCCGTTTTCGCTTAACCGAGAAGATTTTTGCTTAGACGAGATCGAATGAAATAATTTTTGCTCAAGCTAGAGTAAAAAATAAAACTAAATTTTTATTTTTGCTTTTGCGAGTCTAGTTTATTATTTTTAAGTGCAAAATTTAAATTTTATTTAAAAATATGATTAAAAGTAATTACGTATGTGTTAAGTGAATTTTGGTGATATATTTGGATTGTTTTAGAAAGTTCATATGTGATGTGATTGAATGATGTATTAATGTGTTACATGAAGTATGTGATGTGAAAGTGTGATCAAGACATCCTATTTTTAGGAAAAGAATATTGTGTCGATATTGTTATTATAGTGTATTGATTTGTGAGTGTCCTATGAATGAGACGATCCTAACTCTACTGATATAATTGAATCACCTAGATGAAGTTATTTAGTTGGTGAGAGTCAAAGAAGGTTCATAAGACTGAGTTAAACAAAATTCAATTGGATATGTATATGTTAAACAAGATCAGACGAAGAAAAGCAAACATAGGATCATAAAGCAAACATAGGATCATAAAGCAAACATGACAAAGGTCATGAAAAAACATAACATAGATTACTACTTCTTAATAAAAAAAGATATTAACAAAATCATTTCATGATAACATTTTTCATATCCTTATGTTGTTTTTATAATTGAGTATACCATAAAAAAGTTGTGTAAAATATAACTTTTACTTAATAATTATCAAAGTAAGTAAATATTATTTTCAATTCAAATAGCATCCTCACACTTAAGCATTGGTCTACATGTAGTTATAAAATATAGGTATAATTACTTTTTTTATTATTATGCATTGGATAAGACTCAAACCCAAGTTCTTTCAGTGACCAAGGAAGCATTAACAACTAGACCAGACAAGTTCTTTGGTCATATTATCATTTTTGTTATACTTATTATTATTAATATAATTTATACATATTATTATTATTAATAATTATATTAATAATAATAATAATATAAATTATATTCATATTATTAATATTATTCATATTATTAATATTATTATTAATATTAATAATAATAATATAAATTATATTAATAATAATAATATAAATTATATTCATATTATTACTATTATTAATATTATATTCATATTATTAATATTGTTAATATTATTAATAATAATAAGTATAATAAAAATCATAATAATACTAAAGAATTTGTTTGGGGTAGTGGTTAAATTTTCTTTGGTCACTGAAGGAACTTGGTTTTGAATCCCATTCAATGCAAATTTTATTTTATGGTGCCAAAAGTTACATACGGATCCGTATGTAATTACATACAGAAAAAATCCGTATGTAATGTTGATTTTAAATACGGATTTTGATCCGTATGTAATAATCCGTATATAATTGTTTTCGCAAGATTTTCGCTAAAACTGGAAGTAGATTGAAAAGATCAGTTAAATCAATCAATTGATTTATTGATTGATTCTATTTTTTTAGATTGAATCTTGGAGAAATGGTTCTGTTTATCACAGACTTTCTTCTTCTTGTTCTCCAGTGCCTTCATCCTTCACGTAAGTTTTTAATATTTTTTTCTATTTAGAATTTTTTTTATTAAGTGTGGTTATATTTTTTTTTTATGTTTACTGTTTTTTATTTTTAATAAATGTAATTATATTCTTTTATATATGTTTATTGTTTACAATTTTTATTTTTCTAAATGTATTTACTTTTCTTCATTATTTCATTATTATGTGTTGGTTTTACAGTTTTTATTATTATGTTTACTATTTAGTTTTTATTTTATAACTTTAATATTTTTATTTGTTTTTATTTTTTACATTATTATGTGTTTAATGTTTTTACATTTTTTATTAATAAGTTTTTTTTTATGTATTTATTATTTTTAATTTTAGTAATACTATTTTAAATTGTTATAAATAAATTTACATTTGTTGATGTGTTTATTGTTATTAATTTTTTTATATTTTCTTATTATAATTTTTTACCGTTTTGATATTTTTTATTATTTTATGTTTGTTGTTTAGTTTTTCATTCTATGTTTTATTGTTTTTAATTTTATTCTCGCTAGTTGACTCAGTCGTCGTTGACTTCAAAGGCAGATGGTGGCTCCTCCGTCTTCTGGTGGTTTCTACTCTCTCCTTGGGTGATCGAGAGTGGCTCCGTTGAAACAGAAGAGGCCCTACCTGTTGATTGCACTCCGACGATCAAGTCAGTACTTGGCTAAGAAACAATAAGTATGTAAAGCAGTTTCAGTCTTAGAAACGACGTACCTTTCTAGGGTTCTTACCACCCTTTATATAGGTTGTATCTAGGTCAACTCCCTGTCCCACGAAAGTGGAATTAGGGTTACTGGCGAGGCATCTTGTGACGCGTTGCACAAGCTTAGCCCAGCTACCGCACAAGACTTGCCTCTTATGGAGTGCAAAATCTTATAGTATGGCCACCAGGGTACCAACTCATGTACCAGCGCTGCGGGGCCATTTGTTTTATGGGTGCCCTAATTATTCACGTGCCATGTATGTAGTCTCTCCTTGGAAACCCTAACCCTCACGGGCCTTAGCGTCTCCAAGGGATACTTACTTGTGCTAGACCTGAATGTACTATACAAACCACATGCATGAACTTCTTGGATGTTTTGTTGAAGATGGTGCGAAAGCTTATGGATGAGAGTGGGCAAGGTCCTCCTAAGAGGTGTGGTGACCTTGAAGGTGCATGAAAGGTAGGGAAGATTGGAGTGGTTCGGCCAACTCCATTTGGGGTGAAGGTTTGAAGATT
>Ga0123342_1002817_pt1 | contig 28610 bp, 15 predicted proteins | sample Turbeawhitnodule_FD_89960 | JGI IMG/M metagenome (GOLD analysis project Ga0123342, IMG submission 89960) | Root nodule microbial communities of legume samples collected from Mexico - Turtle bean Mexico white nodule | ecosystem: Host-associated > Plants > Roots > Nodule | place: Mexico: Nepantla... | reverse complement strand
TATCTGTGATGATCGTGTTTTACACGGGAGCAGATGAGATTGCAGGTAATAGAGCTCCTCAGTGAGCAGCTGGAGTATTGGATAGATTTACCTTTGAATGCTTTGTTTCTTTTGTTTTTTTTTTAAAAAACTTTTTGATGTATATATTAATTCCCTATGAAGAGGGATATCTTTTTGAGATACAAATATGATAACCTAATATATGTTTACATGTTAATTAGATATTGTATGCATAATATATTAAAAAAATAAATAAAAAAATAGGGATGTTACATTTCTGGGTATGAGGTAGGTTGTTGCAATAGTCAAAGGAAGGATGACATATTTATAGGTGTATTCTTGTGTACTATGTTGATGTTCTTTTTTTTTATTTGGCTCTTTATTTATTAGTGTTTTTTTTATATAAAGTTGGAACATTCTTCAAATACTCCATTTAATTTAGTTCACTAAGAAAAAAAAAGTTGACCAGCCATAGAAGAATTTAAGCATTCATGATCATTAAGTTGAATCTATTAAATAAAGTTACATACCTTTAGTATGATTAATTCACCTAATTAATTAAAAAATTGATTATTTTAAACAAAGACTTATTTTTTAATGTGTATTATTATTATTTTTTTATTTTATGTGACTTTGTTTATTATATTTATAATATGTAATAAATATTATTTTGGCTCTAGGTTGTAGAGTTTTTTAGGAAGTCTAAACTTACTACATGTTTTGCTTCATTTTTTAGTTTAAGTTAGTGGAAATGGTAAAAGGATTGTAACACTCCTCCTGAAATGTTGTCTTTAATTTTATTTTTTTTTTAAAATGTAATTTATACTATAATTTAATTTCTATATAATTTAAATTTATAATAATATATATCATTGTCATAATAAAAGGTTAATAAAATAATTCTTTGCCGATATTTTTATTACAGTCATTAAATACAAGTTTTACATTGTGATATTTAAATATTACTAAAAATAAAATAGAAAAACTATTGGTGTAGTAAAAACTCTTATATATATCATATTAACTATTATATTATATGTACAATGAAATCATAAAATAAAAAAAAAAATTCACAATACATTGCTCACATGATTTGAACAGAACCAGTTATGCTTAATTGCACAATCCCGAAAATATTGCATGATCTGATTGTACTACTCCACCATGATATACATTGCACTGTCGTCGTACACTTGCATTATTAGTTTATTTAGGTCTGATTGCTCAAGGTTACTTGCACGTCATTTTTTGTTTTATCAATGCATGAAAACAATAAAAACTGTGCAGAGAAATATCAGCATATTACTGCATAATCCCAAATGACTCAATATTTTCTGCTTTTTTTAAATAAAAAAAACTGCAGTAATTTTTCTGCTTATTACTTCAAAACTATAGGAGCATGAGCATGAAAAGATCCAAACTGTAATGATCCAAATAGCAGAATTAAAGCATGCTGCATACTGAAAATGTTTTGTTTATTATATATAATTAAAGACAGTTTAAAGGTTATTTGAATATGATTTCAGTGGGCATGGTCAAAAAGAGAAAACAAAAGGATGTAAAGGAATTGCATGCAGGAAGATGCTTAAGAAAAAAGAATGGAACAATGGCAGATCTAAAACCGACCAATGGGAAAATGTGAACTGTTAAAAGGAAATTGAAGAGGAAAAGGACCCTTCATCAGCAAAATCAATGAGGCTTCTTTCTTTAGGTGAAGTGTACACATCAATGGGTTCACTTCAATTCTCTCCCTCCTTCTCACTTTCATGCTCATCAATACATAATACCATGCATGCAGGCCCTGATTTAGAAATTGACTATTGAGACTTCTAACACTTTTAACTTTCTTCTTCTTTTCATTCCAAATTCTTATTTTTTTTTAACTAAAATAAATAAATACCTTTTTCTATTATCATAATTTAAATATAGTATTAGATTCAAGTGCCTACCCAGACAACAGTTAACAGCTTGGAACATATTCATTATTGTTAACTACTAATTAACATCATTCAGTACAAATATTTAATGTAATTATATATTTAAATTTCACACTTAAATTATAACAAAATTTAAAGTATAAATAAGAATTTACATAATATAATATTGCCTCAAATGTGCACCTATAATATATATTGTTTTGTCACATTCTTAATTTTGTAATTAGAATTTTAAAATATTTAAATATTTTTTTATTGATATTGTATTTTAAATCAAGATCTTTCATTTCATCAATTCTTATAATTTATTTTAATACTAAAATGTATTTCTTATTTTATTAGTTTGTCAAGAAAAAAATTATTAAATGAGTTGTGTTTGTTCTTTATCTTTGTATAAGAATTGGGATACTCTCAAATCCTATATAAATTTATGTACTTTACATATAAGGGTGAGTATTTAAAAACATCATTGTTTAACTTCAACTTTAGTACTATATTTAAATTTGATTTAAAACATCTATGCATAGCAGTTTAAACGGATTATTTATCTTTAATTTTGTTATCCTTACAATACTACACATGGATTTAAATGTTTGGCATAAAGATGCACTTCAATTTATGATTATTGAAGGAAGTGTTCAACTTAATTTTAAAATTTTATTTAAATTAAAATCTCTCTTCCAAATCATGATTATTTAATACAGTATTGTTTATATAAGCAATATTTCCCGTTATTTGCTCTACTTATAATTTCTTGAATAAAATTAACTTAACAAATGACCTTATCATTGTCTTTTGTAAACAATTACCCAAGTTTATGACATAGATAAATTAAGTTACTATGAAGATAACTATATAGAGTTACTTACTCAATATCTTTATATATTAAAATTTAACTATAAAACTTAAATGAAAAATATATTGAATAAATTTAAATAAAAGTAAAATATACTTTTTTAAATATAAATAAATAATGACTAAAAAAATACCTGATTGTAAATTTCCATTTATCTTAAATAAATTTGTATACAGAATCATCAACATATTCAATGACTAAATAATTGAATGTTAGTATATGCCAAAAAAATTATTAAAGAGTAAGTTGACTGGAAGCTAATCTCACTCCATACATATGACTACAACTTTACCTAATTTAAAATTTATATAAAATTTAATGTAAATGATTTTTCAGGTCATATCAAAATACTAAATTATACACTACAACAAGAAAATCATGAAATAGAAACCAATTTTTAGAGACCAAAATAATTAGTTGCAAGAGTAACTAAATTAAAGACCATTTTAGAAACTAAAAAAAAATTGATTTCTAAATTAGTTTCTATTATTGTTAAATAGTTTTTAAATTGGTTATAGCAACCAAAGTTTTAGAAACCAAATTTAGAAACTAAATAATTGGTAGTTAAAACCTTGGTTGCTAATTAGATACCAAATTAGAAGCTATTTAACAATAATAGAAACTAATTTAGAAACCAATTTTTCTTTTAGTTTCTAAAATGGTCTCAAATTTAGTTACTATTGCAACTAATTATTTTGGTTTCTAAAAATTGATTTTTATTTCATGATTTTCTTGTAGTGATATATATATATAAAGAGTTATGAGATAGTGTAAGTTTGGACACACAAAAAATACTATTTGTAGTGATATAAAGTTGTGTTTATAATATGTAAATCCCAGGTATATGTTGTGGATATGAATGGTGGAATGGGTGTAGTAAAGTGAAGATAAGGAGTGTGGGCAAGGGTAATGAAAAAAGAGAGATTAAGTATATGAAAAGTATAAAGGGACCACGGATGCAACATGAATCAATGAAAAGATATGAACATGCATACAATGTGTTGGGGTTGGGAGGCCCCTTCTTGGTAGCAGCTACAGGAAGGTCAGTGATCACATAGCATCCCCACCAACTCCACCAAATTTTCTTTACTATTCCGGTCTTTATCACTTATGTCCTTATTATTTCTCCCTGCAAACCTACGTTACATCTTTGTCACACACAAACACGAACTTTCTCTCTCTTTCTGATCACACTAGTGAATAAATGTACGGTTAGTGTGCCTCTCACAGAACTGTTTGCTGAAGTTTCATGCATAGGTACTGTGTGTCTTTTGTGACTCAGACTAGAAGAATGGAGTTGTATGAGAGAGGGGTGGGGTTGAGAAGTGTGATTATGCACTCAGTGTGTGTATTAAGATACAATACAAAACTAAAAATCTCTTGTCTGAGAAAAATCTCTACCTACAAAAAAGGAGTGAAGGGTTGTGAGAAGTGACAAATGGGATGATGTAGATATAATAGCGTGTAAAGGGCTAGAGCTACAAGGCTCTTATGTGAAACCTAGGGATCTTAGGGTTCAGCCTGAGGGTTCACTCCTTAGTCTGCTTCTGTGTGTGGTCACTAGAGTGAGTAGGGTGAGTGAGAGTGCATGTAGGTCATGGGGTTTGGGAGTGCCAACAAGAATGTTTTGGTTCTTCTGACTCACTTGGTGTGTAGCCCTGCCACCACCTCTTTTGGTGCCCTTATAACCAATTATGCTCCCCACTCAAATACTGCATCTCTCTATCTTCTTGTCTCTCTTACTTTTGTATTATAAGTCTTTTTGTTTCTTTCAATTGGATTTATTACTTTAGCTTTGCTACACTTCCTCTAGTCAGGATATCAAATTTGTATGTTTAAGAAGGAACTTAATGTAATATGTGTTGATCTGCTCTTTTTTTGCAATACATGAAATTTAGAATTTAATAGTAGCATCAGTGTAAAACGAGTTTATTTTATGGGATCATCTAAAATCACAAACGAGTGGTAATATGATTTTTAAAATAATTATTGTGGAAGTTATCAAAATATATGTTATTTCATAGTATAAATCATTTTACATTTATATAGAGTTGCCATATTTTCAATTATGCTCGGTTTAAAAGCCCCTCTCCGGAAAAACTTTAGAATTTCAATTTCTAAAGGACAAGAAATTTGTAAATTAATTTTTTATTTTTTCAATTTTCATTCAGACTAAGCAAAAAAAATCATACTTTATTCTGTTACATTGTTTGGACTTACCTTATAATCTTTTAACTTTAATATTGGGCTAGATGACAACTGGCCCACCCAATAAGATAACAAAAAAGATAAATTGGGAAGTTTCTTTTTGCACCTCATAAATATTAAAATCCCAAACTTTGCATCTCTACTTCTGCACCTTCTATTCTAGATGGTGCAATTCATAACTTAAAAACGTATACCAAGTTACACAATCAGAAACAAAAGCAAATTATAATTTTTTTAATTGTCCAATTCAATGGTCTATTCCGGATTCTAAAAGTCATTTTTTCAACAGTTAAAAAAAAAACTGAAACTGTCTGAAACTTGGTTCTTTTACTCCCTGCTTTTCATGCGCATTCTAGTTCCCATCTATTAATTCTTCTTTGTGCATTCGCACGAAAGATCACTCACCACCCTTCTGGGTTACTCCACTTCAGAGAGTTGGTGTTGCGTTAATACTTTCTTCCATTTCAAAGCCAATAAGTCCGTTTTGGCTATCTTTTCAATATGCTATATTTGAAATTGCAGACATGTTCACTCTTGTAGAACTCCTAGAATTCTTCTATATAGAAGCACCTGAAGGTGGCCGGCGGCAGGAGCAAAGGGGTGGCAGAGGCAAGAGGTGACAGAAGGAGGGCAGTTTTATCTTCTTTCATCCCCATGAAGGTGTAGGAAGGAAACAAAGGAGTGCAAAACGAAATACCCACCCGTAAAAGTGATGAAATAAACTAATCAAAAAGCCCAAAACTCAAGCTTGACTAGTTAGAAAAAATTATATAATTTAATGTAAACATAATTCACTTTTTGCTTCCTGCACCTCCATTACTACCTGCACCCCCATATCCATTTCAAAAGATATTTATTAGCAAAGTATTTCTTACAAACTGGAATATCTAAATATTGCTTCTAACTTCCAAATAGTACGTTTTGGAACAGTGATATAAGTGTTATGGAATGACTATTCAAGAAAACATTTAGAACAACCATTTCGAAATACATGCTTGATAGACCAATTCAAAAAGCATATTATGGAACAAATTTTCTAAGTTGGGAAAATCCTTGCAAAATGCAATCTAGAATTTACTTGATTTGAAAATTTCTTTCATAGCTTCCTTATCATTTCCTTGTACTAATAGTGAGTAAGACCTAATTTTTTTCTTTCAACTTAGGGAATCCGGTCTCTTTCAATGCCTACGAGGTATGGTTGATGAATTGAATTCAAATAAAAGATTAAAAGAAAAAATTTGCATGAAATTTATACCTTGAAGGAGGTCTTGAGGCACCTCTTGGGATGGTGATCGGGAGCAAATTGTCAATAATAGTCATATAAACGAATTTGAATTCAAATAAACGATAAAAAGAGAAAAATAAGATGAATTTATACCTTGAAAGAGGCCTTAAGGCACCTCTCGACATGGCGAGGGGGAGGAAGTTGTGACAATGGTCATCTAAGCGATGACATCATCTAATGATCACGCTTTGATGATGGAATCGTTGTGATTAATGTTGGACACAAGAACCCTTCTCTCGTCGACCTTCCTCTCTGTCACCGCCTGTTCATCTTTCTGCCACCACCTCAGCTCCTCCTCCATCAGCTTCGACACTGTGATTAACACCTTATCAAGAATTTATAGAACTTGAATAAAATTTCTTTAATATGCTTTCTGAATTTGGCTATGAAGTATGTATTCTGGAAATGTTATTATAGAAATTTTTCAAAATAGTCATTCCAAATCTCTAATATCACTATTCAAAAATGTACTTTCCAAAAGTTAAAACTAACGTTCTGAATTATCCAATCCAAAAGGAATACTTCTTTTAAAATGTGTTTCAAAAACCTCTAGCAAGGGTAGGACAACCATTTTTAAAGTTATGGAGGTGCATGTAACAATAATGGAGGTGCAGGAAGTATAAGACCAATAATTTTAACTTGACCTACTCAACCTACAATTCAAATAGACTTCAACTCATTTTTTAAAACAATAGTTATAATTCTAAACATTTTTAAAAATATTATTATTTTATTATAACATATACATATAATATAATTTATATTGAATTAATTCTTTATAAAAAAAATGATTTCATTCCCGTAACATCCTTTTAAAAAATAAATAATTTTATTTATTTATTTTTTAAATTATTTTTTTGTTGTTTTAAGTGAACCAAAATAGCCCACCAGAGGACCAACTGGAGTTAAAAATTACAGACACTGAAATATAACCAGACTTCCCATTTTGTCCCACACATCTTTAAATAATAAGTGATGATAAACTATGGTTGTCAATAGAATAATCTATCCTGTCAAATATAATCGCACATGAAGCTATCACCACACTTGCACGTGTCGGGTTGAAAAGGGCACAACACCTAACAAGTAGATGATATCACAACTACAAAAAGTTTATACCATACCTGCAATAAAACATGCCTGAGATGATAAGTATGTATAACAACTTTGAAAATGAACACAATGATTCCCTGTAGCAAGAATAAGGAAAGATTTAGAAAAGTTTACACTCTTTAGTACTTCATTACGTTACAATGATATACATATATAAAATATCGAATATACAATGCATACCGCACACTTTTTATTACTTAAAACTACTTTATGAAGCTGTCACCTCCACAACAAAGAACATAACTTTCTCCTTTGGCTTTTAGTTCCGAACGTTTCTTTTGCATTCTTACGATCACTGTGAAGATTTATTTACCTTCCAGTTTCAATGATCCAAAATTACTCTGGACTAGTGCAGCAGCAGCACGAGCAGCTGCAGATGCGCGATCTGCAGAAGCAATGGCAGCCCGCGCCTTCTCCAGTACATCAGAAGATTGAAATCTTGTCTCACTTTTAGCATCTCCAACGGGAACATCATTATTTTTGTGTGACTGTTCAATTTCATTACTATTCAATGAAGAATTATTGTTAGAAGGGCTGGGAACTTCACGTTGTTTATATTCTTGTTTATCGTGCACGGACTTGATAGAAGGTTCCGTAGTACGAGATGGTGAATTATTAGAACCATTTCTGCTGGGTATATGAGAAGGCGTAACTCCAGCACTAACTTGCTTTGCTCCTCCCTACAGGTAACACGAGAAAATCATGATAAAAATTAAGAAAAGATGAGCAAATTCCCAACACTACAGTAAAAGAGAGACAGCAAAGTATTAAAGCTTCAAAAATCGGGGAATATTAGCTCGCAACACTTGGTTTAAATCTATAAAGTATAATACGTAGGTCAGTGAATTCAAGATTTAGATTTCCATTGTCTAGAAGAAACAAGCTTCTAAATGTCAAGTTCTAATATAAACGTGTATATTTAAGTCGTATATATATCAAAGGAACTCTAAGGGTAGACCCACATTGATTGACGACAGAGTTAAGCAGAACCAGTTGACTAAATAACTGAAATTATTACTACCACTGATAATAAATGGAACCTCCCTGCAAAAGATTTTAGTCCTGTACCATGTCTATGAGAAGGAAATCACCAAACTCCCCATTAAACAAGCTAAATTTGAAAAGTCCAGGAACTTGGAATAAAATAGACACCTTAATATTTGAAAAATTGATGAAAAACGGATAACCTTGAGATCTCCAGCATTCGCGGAATATCTCACTTATAAACCTGCCCACTTTGATCCTTGTTGCAATTCTTTACATAGTCCCTCCCAAGCCCATATAAAAGGTGAAGGTTGTGTTGGACAATCGACAATCAACCTAAACTTTGTAGAATATCTATGACATATACAGAAGATATGTGAGGAGATTTAAGACAAATACCCTCAATAGCTAGAGTCACTTCCCAATGCTCATGGTAGAACTATCACACGAAGACCCAAGTACCCTGAGATTAGGATTAAATTCTCAGTAATTTCTGGGGTCAGAGTCAGGGATCAAGATGGTAGTAGACCATTATAGTTAGAAAAGTGAGAAATTATCGGTTATACAGATGGTATCTATTGTCAATGACTATTATGATATCACAAGAATCTAGTAGAAGATAATATTTTTAATGTAAACTAATGAAGGAAGAAACAAGCATCCACTGATAATATTACCAGAAGATCTTCATGATTTTTCCTAAATTCAGCCTCAGTTTTAGAAGAATCCCATCCTATATTGTATTCTTCTGCAATCTCCCTCAAAACCTTGAGTTTTACCTCTCCAGGTGGAGCAGTAACTGAAAGCTTTTCAATGATCTGAAAAAATCATATCAGAAGAACAGATGGACGAATGATAGTAAGCACTTGTTTAGAAGCTGTAACAGTTTGCTACTCAGAAGCTGCAATTAAAGATAAATCACCGTGCGGTTCACGCCTGAATCAGGCCGAAGTTCTGATACTGCAGAGACAAATTCTTTACCATATTTAGTAGTAAACAAGTTCTTGATGTGCAATAAGTCTGGTACATCTGAACATCTAGGAGCAGCAAAAATTATACTTGCAATGGCTTCTCGCAATTCCGAGGGGCACTCCCTATCATGTGGAGAAGGAAGGCTTCAAGTTTGACTAAAAAAGTATTTTGCTTTAAATTGTATAAGATGCAAATGTTTGAAAACTCAATTCAGTTATGAAAATGAATATTCTCTATACTAAAAGTGATTTGGTGTGATGTATATAAATGCCTACTATAAGTGAAAGAGAACTCAAAATATTCAATGCATGGAAGATCAATAAATGGCAGTAGAATCATTTACTTATTTATTTAGTTGCTTATAGTTTCCTTAAATAAACTTCAAGTAACATGTATCATTTCAAAGTTCAGACAGCACATATTAAAGTGTCACATATTTCAGTATGGACAGGGTCAATATACAGACACAATACATACAAATATAAAGGAAGTTATACATATAGGTAAAGTACCCTATTCCTCCCTAATGTTATTTAAAAACAATTTTGGTGAACCAAGTTTAAAACCAGACATTTTACGCCATTTAAGTTCAGAAACAAGGTCATTGAATCACAATTCATAGTGCAAATTGTTATGCTAATTTTTTAATCATGATTCATAAATCGTACAAGTGAAGAGAGTAGATTCACAAAAGTCCCTGAAAACACCAGTGAGAGTGGATTATACAGTTTTTAGCCCTGTGAAAAGCGAGAGAGACCAAGAAGGACATTGGAGAAAATTGTCAGCAGGGATCTCATGGAAAACAATATTATAAAAAAATAATTTTAATCAAACTGAAATATGCTTTTATTTTTATTTATTTCATTGATTTATAAACTGTATGAAATTGTAAAACTTAGTGACATAACAAAGAATAACTTGAAATACATCATTTAAATAATTAATAGTGCTAAATGAAATAATTTTAAACTAAAAAGGACCAAAAGTCCCACAGAACAGAAGCAGAGTTATAACTGAGTGTTCGAAACCTATATTTTACAAGGCTTAAAACAGCAATGGTACAGCCAAATACAATAGATAGAATAAGTGAGTGACAACATGGAACCCCCGTTTTAGAAGAATTAAACTAAAACATCTGATTAATAAAAAAGGATGTGTTTAGTAGTACTCCTTTAGTTTCTTTTCTTTTGTATTGGTGATATGGAATTGCATTGCTTCATCCATGTATCGTAATTTATAAGATTCACAGTGATCCATAGCTTTATCTCTTTATGCAAATATTCAAATCATATCAAAGTCAAATCCTTTTATTCAAACTGCAAATCATAAGATACTAACACTATGTTCAAAAATATAAATATTTTACCCCCCTTGAAGATTCAAAAAACGATGAAATTACAATTACTTGAGTTTCAACTGACAATAGAGGTCATCTAATATGTTTTTCACTGTTAGCTTCACCAAAATACTGCCAATAGTGTACACAGATTTTCCCTGTTTCTGATTTCTGATGTATTGAGAAAAGCATATAAATTTAGTTAAGCAGAAAGATCGATCTATTTCAGATTTATGAAAAATAGCATTGAAAACACAATCTGATTTGCACGAGTACTGAAGTTCATGCCCGTTAACCATAGAGAAAATACACAGCACGACAGTATGCGGTGTGCCAATAAGTACTAATATGACCCGAGGACTTACTTCTGGTTCTCAACTATAGGTACACGTGCAAGAACAAATTCACAGAACAACTCCAATATTTCATATGCAGCCCATATATTTTGTTCTCGTATAATATGCTCCACCTATTTAAATCAATACATTTCACAAAAGGCACGTCACAACACAGGGAGAAAAGATCCAGAAACTAGCAGCTATTAACCAACCGTTGAAGGATTACCCGGATTCTAGCAATTGCCTCTTGGCCAGCCTGCAAAAATTGGCTTATCTCCTTGCACATTTGTTTCAGCTGCATATCTCTTTTGTTCTGTAGCAGCTTAATGCGTGAAATTGCGAGGTTCAGGCATGTTTTGCTACAAGATGAAAAAGAACGAAAAGCAGAATGTTCACAGGTGTATTCGCATTAGATACATAGTTCAGAGAAAAACCTATAGAACATTCATTAAAATCCAAAACTGCAAAGCAACCTTTTGAACAATCACTATCACACCAAGGACAGTCATAGAAATGATCCATCAACCAAGGATCCGTGTTCTTTCATCAGAATAGCTCACTTTCCCAAACACCCTAAAATCTGTCTATACACATTGGATATACCTCAATATCTTACATGTTTCAAGAAAGTAAACAAACCCTAAGGAGTCAAAACTAAAATTGAATTTGACACGACAAACACTTCAATTATAATTTGAGCAAGCATATGATAAAAAAAATTGACTTGAGCAACGTAAAATCCAGTAACACACAAACACCCAAAACCTAAAATCAAGTATTTTTATGAGAATCAGAAAAGTTAAATCTTATAAGCAATGGGAAATCACCATCGAGTTCCAAAAACGCCTCTGTTAAAAAGTTGGTTAAGAAGTGACATGGTGCTTGTTTCCTAGATGCCACTGCGCGTGCGAGGGTGGGTGAGACCAAAGGTAACAGAAAATGTCTCTGCCCTTCAGATATATATACGTGGGTATATATGTATTTCCGTCTCATCCATGCTATTATTCCATCAGTTTCTTTTCTTCTTTTTAAAGGTTAGAACGAAGAAATTAAAAAATATAATAATTTTTTATTTTAATAAAATATTTATATAATTTTCTGTTTTTTTATTTATACATAGTATATATTAACTTATAAAATAGACAAAAGATCAAATTATAAAGAATGTAAACATTAAAAAATATAGTTAAATAAAAATATTTAAAAAATACTATACTTCAATTATCGAGTACTATTTATGAACGTTATCAAAACTGAGCCATTAATAATACACAAATGCCAATTTGCACAAAACCATTGTTTAGTAGTATCCATCGACACGAATTTTGTATTCCATCTTAATATCTTTTACTTGTCCAATAAATATTTATTTAAAAAAATCTTCTACATCACGTGTCTTGTGCTATTTATTTTCGTACCTAGGTCCTATTTAGTATGAATATAAATTGAACGAAACCACGAAGACCAACGAGGAAGAATTTCCTTTTTTTTTTCAAATAAGTGTTAATTTAAAAAATTAAAAAAACAAAATAAAATATATAATGGCAAAATATGTAATTTAAGTAGATGTTAACAAAATAGTTTCATACTAATTGTTTATTTGGATGAACTCCTCAATAAAGATGTCTACAACAGTTAAATAAAATTCATTTCTTTATATATAAAAATTAATTTTTAAGTGTTTTTAAAATACTGTTTTTAATTTGTACATAACCTTATGGGAAGATTAATTCCTTTTTTCTTTCTTATGAGAAGAAATTTATTCAAAACATGTCTTAATACATTATTATTTATGGTTTTTTTTTTCTCTTTATCAATTAATTACTAGTAGAAAAGATATTTTATTGGTCTATTTACGCAAATTAATATAGTTATAATAGAATCCTAGTATTATGATTAATATTTAAATATTTAGGTTTCTTCTATATAAAAGAATATAAACCTTGTTTGGTGGTTTTTTCGATTATTATTTATCTCACATTCTCTCATTATTTATTTATTTTTGGAAGGAAAACTTTATTAAATATAGTAATTCAATTATTCTATGGAGATGAATAGTCAACAAAATTGATAGATATTCCATATTAACAATGTAAAAAAGAAAAACTCATATCTTAGATTTTAAATAGTGTTATTTTAAAATTTTACTAGTATGGAATAGAATAAAATAATATATACTCCAATAAATAATTTTGACTTTTGATACGCAATTATATTAAACTCTACAACTATAGTAATCTCACCATTCAATCTGAGGAGTTCAATTCACTATATTAATTTCACAAATAATCTCACAACTCACAAGAAAGGGAATAATGGATTACACCTGGTTTGAAAAGCCAATGAGAAAATAATAAGATTAAACTCATAAATGAGCCTCTGATAAGGTAGAAAGCTTAATTGACATGTACATTAGCTACCATAATAAGAGGTGTCATTCCTGTGAGATAACTTTTGTGAAAAATTGTTAAGGTTGTCTGTTCACTAAGATCAAAAAATATCTTGGTGGTGCCAACACTAAAATATGAAGTATAAACCTCATTCAAGTGAGCACCTAAAATCAAGCCATGAGATAATGTCATTATGGACAGCAAAAATTCTCTCATCAGGTTCCCCTTCCAAGATGCCGTGGTAACCTCCTTCATAGATCCTTAGTGTCTTATCCTTGCTAGAAGCTTTCTCATAAAGAAATTGGCTCACTAATGGATCTGTCACCTTATCTGCTGCTCCATGAAGAATCAATAATGGAGCTGAAACCTGCATTACTCTCAAAAGATATAAATGTTTTCAATTTATATGACAGTTATTGCATGCAAAAAATCACATATAAACCAGAGCAGAAATCCACATGTTGTTCTTGAAAATAACATGTAACAGAACTACAGAAGGGAAAGAAAGCAAAAACTAACCACCTTGTTTAATTGTGACTCGATTTCTTGAGTGGCACTTAGAAGCTCCATGCCAGTTTTCAGCCGTGTTGGATCATCGTAAGAAATAACATTGTAACCAGCCTACAAAGGAAAGAATCAAGTCCTATAATTAGTTTGTACAGAAGTGCAAACTTTCAGGGACTAGTTTTGCATCAAGTTTTTTTCAAAGTTCACAACAATTCAATGATAGAAGATACTGTGGATCAGTTCATGCTTCAGCCACTTTCAGTCATGAACTTGAAATCACTATATAAGAATTAAGGCAAGGGTGCATGTCACTTTTTTTAACAGAAATATATATGTGGTTTAGCCTATGATACCACGATGTTGCAGAAAAAAATTGTGACAAATGGACAAGCTAAATGCCACCCACTAAACAGGAGGTTATAAATTAAAATTTATGAAGAGAGATCATTAGGATTTGTGACCTCAAACATTTAGTAAATGTAAGACAAGTTACAAAAAGGAGGGTATAGAAAGACACTGGTCAATCATTTCAACTTGTAAGCATGGAACATTTAGAGGTTGACAAAATTACCAACCACTTTTCTCTTGCCAGGTTCTCGGAAAGTCAGCTTAGATATATCCTTGTGTGGGAACAGCTTTGCCTTTGGCATCACTTTAGACAGAATACTTAATACCTTCAAAACTGCAGTTGATGGTAGCATGCCCTCAGCAATCTTGGCACCAAAACAAGAATAAATCAGGGTTTATCTGATACATATTCAAATATTCCCAAGAAAGGGTATTCTTCAAATGATGGATGCTTTCATTTTCCTATAGATTGATTTTGGACTCCTTCCAATTTTGACAGGGAGAAATGTCTCATCAGAAATTCTTTAAGACAAGCATTAATTTTTTAAATTCATTGAATGTATAAGATACCAAATATTGAATACAAATGACAAACATAAATAATTGATAAGAAAAGAAGACTTTAAAATTAGATCCACTCATAATCGGATCATAAAATCCTGTGATACATATTACATTTTTCTTCTCTTTGAAATATTAACAGCGCCTATTGAATTAGGAGGTATTAGTCACAAATTGGAGGGTGATGTTTGTCATGTCCAACTTCAGAAAACTTAAGGCGTGACAACGTTTATTGCCAATATCTATTTTGAGGGTAAGGAGCCTTCAGAAAAACAAAATTGAACCTTAGAGATGACAAAGACATGACAAGAATAAAACAGTTCAGAGCTCTCAAACTATGGAATGAATAAGAACATGAAATTTATAATAATGAAGTGGATGACATCAACTGCAACACGGAGGAATGGACTTACTTTACACATTGGTGCAACAAGGATTACTCCATCCCAAGTGTTTGGTTCCTTCAAATGAACCTTAAGAGCAATTGCTCCACCCATAGACTGCCCCATTATATATCGAGGCAACCCACTCACCTCAGGCCTATCTGTCAATTGAAATACAAACATTACAAATTTACAACAAAGATCAATATGACATCATGGATGCCAAAAAGTCTTACCTTTGATTTTTGTATACTGTTCTATAACATCATCAACCAAATCATCAAAATCTGATATATAACCGTGTAATCCTTCAGATAGACCAAAACCTGGATAGTCCATAGCATAAACACCATACCCAGAAGCAGCTATTCTTTTGGCAATACCTGAATAAAAATTCAAATACTCCCCCTGTTACATTTGGCAAGTTTCAAGCTTTGATAAAAATTGACAGCACAACATACTTCAAAGGGCAACTTAGCTACTTTTTAAAATGAAATTGGGCTCAATTATATTTTTGAGCACTCAAAACATCATGACTTTTCTATTTGGTTTCCCATTTTTAATAAGTTGTAATTTAGTCTTCGTGAATATTTTCTTCCCTATACAGTCTCTATAATCTTTTGTATGTTTTGTCAATTTAAAGGGCTCGAAGCAAAACTCATAATATTTAACAGGACAAAATCTGTAAGTAAAACAGGCACTCAACTACATTACTGGTGTACAAGAACAACAAAAGCTATACTCACTTCTCCCACCAGATGAGACGAGTTACATTGATCATAATGCATCACTTGCCTCAATTAAATACTAAAACTATAGTATTAGATTACAAGTTTTTTTTCAAAATGAGAGACTAAATGACAAATTTTTATCATTAGACTGAGTAAAAACATATCTAAGGGTTTAAGGCATGTAATTATGACAAAGCACCTTCAAAGAAAAAAGTGCAAGTGCTGCCATATCCATGACAGAAACACAAAGCAGCCTTGAGTGGAACGCCAGATTCAGGCATCCAACTTTTGCAGAAAATTTCCAATCCCCTGGAGTTCCTCTCGTACCACTAATAAACAAGAAACCAAATTGATCATATTTTTCAACAAACTAACAAAAGAAAGCGTGTCCCCGCAGAGAGCGTTTGCCAAAAATAGAAAAGGCTTACTTCTTCAGTTCTGATCCCAGCAGGAGCAGCCTAGTTAGCCAACCCAAGACAAAACAGGGGAGATATTGAAAAATCAAAACGAATGAGTGATTCTTTAACAAGGCAAAAATCTGAAAGATGGATGCAACCAAAGCCATATTGCAAAGATAATGATAAATTGGAGAGAACTAACCTTGAATAAGAAATGGTCCAGTTGCTGATGCACCTCGGCAAAAGCTGCACGGACCCGTCTCCGCGAGGGTGCGAAATCAAGGTTCATAGAGGCTATGGTGGTCAACTCTTCGCTCACACCTTCGATGCTTGACTTTTTCTTCGCTGTTGTTGCCACCGACAGCGTTGTGTTTGTAGTGAATTTTGGTGAAATGGGTATGACATGATTGTGAGGGTGCTCTGTGGAAGAGATGGGTGCACGCCGGAAGAGGGAGAAGTTGTGTGATCGAAATCTGAGTACCTCGGACACCTCCATGATTTCTTGCTTAGTGCGATGCGCCAACAAGACCAACGTGTTTTTAATCAGCGTTGACTTCAAAATTCTCCTACCTATCATTAAAACAAATGTCTTTTCCATAAAATACGTTTGAATAATGTAGTTATTCTTGTCGAGATGAAATCAGTTGGAATTTTTTTCACTAGTTTTTCTTCAAAGTCTAGTGATTCAACTTTGAGGGAACGGCGATGTCTACTAAAAAAATACTTCAACTCTGAAATCAATAAGATCATAAAATTTTGTATAGGTTATAAATATAGTGTTAAAATTCTAGTTGAGAGTATCTTTTCACAGAATTTGAATATCATATATATAAATTAAAGTATTTTGTGATATAATCGTAATATCATTTAATATAATAAAGAATATTACGTAAGTAAATCAGAATATTTATATAATATAATAAAGAATATTGTATAAGTAAATTAGATCATTTATGCAATATAATAAGAAACATTATACAAACATATTAAAAATATTGATTCACATGATATATTTATTTAAATTAATATTATTACACCAACATAATCATGTGAAAATTTATAATAATAATCTAAAAAATCATGGTTAATTTTATTAGTTCTGGATTTTCTCATGATTTAGATCAAAATGGAATACATTTAACTTTGACTTAATCGGTATATGTATGATACAATACCGTGGTTTATAAGAAAATAATGGTTAATTTATATATAAGTTAATTTTTCTAACAATTATTTAAGATTTTTTTTACAATTTACTTTTTACTTGATTATGTAGCCTTTACTATAATTATTTATATAGGAATTTATTGAATGTAAGAAATTCTGTAAAATGATTTGGAATGATTTAATTTAAACTACTTAAATATATTTGTAATTACATTTAATAATTTTAATTAATTTTGAAATATTTAATTTAAACCAACTAAAATATATTTGTAATTATATTCAGCTATAATTAAAAAATACTAATTTATAAGATCAAAGTTACTCCCAATAACTTTTTCAAAGTTTACAAAATTTCCTTGCACACTTTTTCTCATAAAAAAGGAATATTAGAAAAGTGACCAGAAATGAAATGTCAAAATAATATTACATAACCCCACTGGTTAACCAGGAGCAGGAATATTAAGATGTATGGAAGGTTTTGGTAATTAAATGTATTTGCGATTCACTTTGTACCTAATTGAACTAGTTTTATAAATAACCCTATCTATATATACTTCATAGTTTTAACTTCCCCTTCCTATGTTAGGTATTTCTATAAATACCATAAATATTTTAGAACAAATAAAATAGCTTTTACACTTTAAAGCTAATTTATTCACAAATTAAAATTCTAATTTTGGATAAATTAATATTAAAGAATTTTTACAACGTAACTCATTTAATAAATTTTTTAACATCTTAAACTTAATATAAGCATACATAATATTCATATAAACTTAAACTCTCCCTTCAAAAAAAAATTTCTCTTTTCAGAAAAAAAAAATTGTTTGTACATTTTAAAAAGGAGAACTAAACATAATAGAAAAAATTATTTTCTCATCTTTTCGTTTTATCATCTCTTCACTTGTAATATATGATCATTATAGTTGAAAATAAGACACAAGGTAGAGTAAGTAAGTGTTTTAAAACTTCACATACATGCATATATTAAAACCATATACATATATTTTTACGATTCATACAGTTCATTCATATCTTATTCATACATTATTATTTATGCATATTCATTTCATTCATTAAACATATATTTGACTTAAGTGTTTAATTCTTACCTCACTAACTACATTTCATGTCATAAATCATAACATCAATATCATAAACACTTAACTTTATTTCTAAAAAACACATGTATTGAATTAGATTCAAATATTTGCACATGTCACACTACCTTTACTAAGTAATCTCACAACAAATGTGACAAGGTGAATACCTATACCTATAGATAACAAGTCCTTAATAGGTCAAGTAATATTCTTTAACTCTGATCACTTGATATTTTTCTCTATGTGAGAGTCCAACATTAGCAGAGTCAAGATATATTCTTCAAAACTCCAAATTCAATAAACAACAAAAAGATCACAACATAATATTATCTTCTTGAAAAATAAAGATGTTTACAATATAGCACATGTCCTATGAAAACATAATCATCATATAGTCTTATTCATACACATCCTCACTTAATTCAAATAATAATACATTTTAATTCACACATCACACTATAATAATATTCAAATATAATACATATGTTGATAAAATATAACAACTTAGTGAAATATAAAAAAAAAAAAGATTTTGAAACATTGAAAAAAAGGTTATTTAAAATGTAGATAACATTGTCTTCTTTGAGCCACCAGTTTTTTTCTCAAGAGATTAATCACAACAAATTGAGCACATATATAAATTTGTTCAACCACTAGGTTTACTCGCTTACCAAGTGGTTCGCTTGTCTAAATTCAAAATATAGACGCATGTTGGCATTCCAACCTTTCTTCTCCTTTCAGGGCTTATCCGGAAAAAAAAAATTCAATACTTCTTGGTTGTGAATATTTAAATAGGACAAACCGCCCTGTGGATCTCTTTGCTTCGGAACAAAACAATTCGAATTAGACTCGGTCAACTGGAATGTGTATTATCGATATAGGGGCAAACAAAAGTTTTGAATTTTCACTAAAATGAATTTTTCTCAGCAAACAAAATGACACTCAAAATTTGTACAAATACTAATTTTGCATATTTGTATAAATTGTGTCAAATTGATCCATAATGTTCTAGTTATTTTTTTTATAGATGTAATTAGTATTTCTTTCTAAATAAGATAATTTTGAACCCTAAACCCTAAACCCTAAACCATTTAACTCAAATAATTTTAACTATCAAAACAATATAACATATCTTATCGCTTTAAATATCTCATATATCTCATTCATACCATATATTACTAACTAATAATATCTATTAGGAACATTAGTTATATTCTAAACATATAATTCATATAACAAATCTCTTAAAAATTATTGTCACATACATTATTCATATTAAAACTAAAAATATTTAGAATATTCTCTAAAAATAATAAAAGTTCCTACTAAATTTTCAAAACATGGTGACCTAGTCACATCCACCTAAGGTAGTATAAAAACTTAACTAATTTTCATTAATTTTACAATTTGTTTAACCAAGTTTAAGCTCTCAAAATCACTACTTTCATGAGAAGGTTAAAGTTTGTACATAAAAGACTCTCATTAACAATTCATATATACCACAACAATCGTAGACTAGAGATTAATTTTTATTCAAAAAAACATCATGTATAAACTAAAATTATATGCATATAACGTTTCGCATAAAACCAACTCAAAAAAACAATAAAGAAAAACTTACTTAAAAACAATTTTTGATAAGAGAAAAGTGTTTCACTATCCACATAGATATCTAAGATGAGTTCAAATCTATAAAAAGATGAATAATTATCTTAAAAATCTTTGAGAAAATACAAAGAAAAGTATTTTAGAAATACAAAGATTTTTATAAAATAAAATTAAAATAATTAACTATTTCCTATTTACAAACCTTAATTTAAATAATAAAATATTCATACTTAATCTTATTTAAATCACTAATAATCTTAAATAAATTAATATATATATATATATAAATTATTAAATAATAACTAATTTTAGATATAAAAAATAATTAGTTACTATATTAACTAAATTATATATTATTTTATAAATTAAAAAAATATTGATACTTAAAGTATTTTTTATTATTAATAAAAATTTATAAGAAAGTTTCTAAATTTGGCTTTATAAAATAATGATAATATTTAATAACTGATTTTAAATAATAGAGAATAAAATTTATAAATAAAAGTTATATATTTAATTTTTATTTAACTTTGAGTCTATTAAGATAATCATTATCATCAATCATTATATTCGAGATATTATCTGTTTTTAAATTTGGAATTATACGAGGTTTTGTTATTAAGAAGTATTTTGGTGAATTAAAGGATAAAATTGTGTTTAAAATGTTTTTAGTCTCTACTCTTAAATAATGTAAGACTATTGAATGTATCAAAATAATTTTAAAATTATTTTTTATAAACCTTTTATCGTTTTGAAGAGTTGATGGAATACATATTGTTTTGAATTAATAAAAACTTGGATTCATACGATTTATTGAATGAGATTGTAGATTGATACTCTTATATTTTAGTTGTTATATGCATAAGAATGGTATTTTTGTTTTATCTACATGACTTGTAAAACCTATTTGTATAAAGTTTTGTACTGTAAATAAAACTAAATATTTGTAAATATTAAAATTAACTTATAAATACATTACGATGTTATTCGCAGTTTTAGTTCAAAGAAATTGTGATGCCTTCATTCAATCATTATTTTTTAACTTTGTGACTATCTTAATAATAATTTAAAGAGTAAATATGATGGATTTAATTGCCAATTATACATTTCAATAGCGTTTTTTATATTTTAACAATAATGTCTAAGGAAAAAGATAACATAATTAAAAATAAAAACCATTCATATTAAAATGAGGTACTTAATGGTTACATAATAATTTACGAAATTAGCATTAATTAAAATTTGTTTTAATTTGCATTATAATAGAAATTCTTTTTTTTAACAGCATTAGAAATATAACTTGAGATTCAACTTTTGTAGTCATAATAGAATAATTAAAGTGATTTGCTTACTACATGAGAATCAGAGAAGATAACTGTTGAAACGATTATATCTCCTTGTATATTGTTTGTTCTTTTAGTTTCTTTGCTTTTAAATTAATTTTCTTTTGTATACTAATTTGGACTTAAATAATTTTGTTTCTTTTAATTTTGAAACCAATTTGGTAAAAGAAGTAAGAGTATGAAAAACAAAAAAGCTACTGATTTACTTTTGGTGGTTATAATAAATTGCTAAAAACATTACGGTTTCCAAATTTTGTTAGCTGTCATAACTTTTTTAGTTTGTATTTTTATTAGTTTTAACCGAAGCAAGATGTTTTCCCATCAATGAAGAATTCAATTTTTTAAACCTTGTGAGGACTTTTTTTCCATTAGTTTTTATTTTCCAATCAAATAGATTTGTTTTCAATCGTTAGCAAATTTAGAACTATGTAATCATTGACTTTATGAAGTGTTTGGTTAACTACATACACACTTGAGACACAAATTTTGAGTGATTTAGTTAACAATATAAATCAAATTAAAATTATTTTTATTGTTCATCTTGTTGAAAAGTTAGAAGAAAAAAAAATATAAAAAACGGGTTGAATTGTGTTTTAATTAAATTTAGATTTTTTTTAAATATTGTTTAATTAGAAATGTTTAGATGATAGTTTTATTTATCAAGTGATCATACTATACTTATTGTATTCGATAGATATGTATAGACGTAATTTGAAAACTTTCACTAAAACATCTAAAAGTAAGATATTGTTAACACATTTTCTCACACTAACTCAATAACTTTCCTAGTTCATTTGTCACAATTAATAGATTGAGTAGGTAGAGAATATTGTGAAATACACTTCAAATATTATTTGGACTTCACTATAAAAAAAAATATTTACTGACAGAAAATTACCGATAAATTTTTATTGACAGATGAAATTACCAATGAATTTATGTCCGTTAATAATTAAGGGTTTATAATAGTAATAGTTAATATCAATAATATTAATAATACAATAATAATAATAATACTAATGATAATAATATTAATAGTAATAATAATCTTAATTAAAATAATAGTCAAATATTAATAATATTAATAATAATAATAAATATTTTTGCCACAAAGTGTTTTTAACATAGGTAAACTTAATGGTTTATTTTTAATAGTCAAAATTTTCATTTATGAAAAATTTTAATTGTTAAAATTTACAGTTTTAATCATAATAAATATCATATTTGCTTTGCAGTGCAAGAAGGAAAGTAATTGAACGTTAAAATTATAAACTGAAATCTAATCTTCTTCCTGGTATTATAAATTTTTAAATTAATTACTTTCACTTTTCTATTTAATAGTGTGTTGTTTAACAATTTTTTAAATATCCTTTTTTTTCCAGGAAGGAAATTAGAAAGTATGAGAATTCTAATTAAAAACAAAGTTGCAACAGTTATAATTATATTTTTTTCTTTTTTATTCCTATGAACACTTGTTATATTTTGCCCATTACTCTAAGTGCTTGTTTGAAGATTGTAATAACATATAAAGAAGGGTTTAGGATTTAGGGGAGAAAAAAAAAATCAAATTTGACTTTGAATAATTTATGAGGAAAATTTTCCAAACATAAAATAGTTCACACATACTTAATTTAGTATATTTTTTTAATTTTTTATTGTTTTATATTATTATGCTTACAAGATGAGGTACCTCTTATAGTGATTTTTTTTCTTTTGTTTATGGTCTTCTCGATCTTCAGGTGTTGTAGTCTCCAATCAAATTTTTCTTTTCACCAAATGATCGTGAAGGATATGTAAATGCGGACAAGTTTGAAAGAGAAAAATTATCTCCTCTATCTTATACTTTTGGATGACCCCATTTTCATGAATCTGTTCGTGAATTTAAAAGAGGATCCAATTGAATAAACTAATTTAATTATGATTAATTGGACTTTTAAGGATTTTATTTAGGTTAAATAAGTCATCTTGGACATCTCAACCATTCAGTCATTTCAATCATCTGGTGGTACATTTATCTTTAAGTTTTTAAATTGCTTATAATTTTGTTCATTTTAATATTTCCATAAATATTTATTTTGTATTAAAATTTAGTTCATATTACTAGTCCGAAAAATAAATATAATCTAAAATGGTGCTCTGATGGGCACTTAATGAGCCTCTTTTCCGTACGTCGGTTCACCAACTGATATGGTTGTTCATTAATTGTGATTTGTTGAATAATTGTGTTAGCTAATCTCTTTGTTTTTGTGTTCATATTGTTTAATATCGTATTAGCTATCACCTTTAATGCTACTTATTGCCTTATTGGGCCGACGAGGCATATTTCCGCAGCATCCAATAAATATGTTTCAACATTAATCAATTCACCAATAAATGCTACCAACCATTGCCTTTTGGCCCATCTCACTTTACATCTTATTCTTATTCATTCTTATCTAATTAAACTTTAATATCCATTCTTCACAATTCCACATTTTCCAAAATAATAATACTTTTTTATAACTGTGTTTTTAGTCATTTTTGTTTGGGTATTTTAGGTTTTAAAATGAATCGATATGATTCCTTAGTCGGTTTCACTATCAAAATAACATTTTTTTATTTTAAAATAGTTTATTTTAATATAATGTATATTATATTTAATTTAAAGGTTAAATTTTTTTTTCTCGTATTCTCATAATTTCACGCAAAATTAATTTTTATCTTTAATCTAAATTTTATATCTTCTAAATATTTATAATAAAAAAAATATTAAAATTAAATATTGTCAATTTTTTTCATATAATAAAGAAATTGTGAATATAAATTATGTTATTAAAATATTTCATACTGAGGGTTATAATATTATAATAAATTTTACTTTAAAATATATAAAAAAATTAATAAAAATTTTAATAATTTTCTTATTATAAATATTAAAAGATCTAAAATTTACAATAAAATAAAAACTATTTTCATGTTATATATAGAGAAAAAAACACATCTAACTCTTAAATTAATTTTATTACTATAATACATATAATTTAAATAATGTCTGATATTTTTTAACCTATACCATGGCTATTTTAAGGAATAAGAAATAGAAAATGTTTATTTTGACACTCAAATAATAAACCACATACATTTGAAACCAATTATAATAATATAATAATATTTAAATTCAAAATAAAATAAATATAATTAAAATAATAATTTATTGAAGTGTGAATGTGGATGTGTTTTATTTGCGGATGTTAAAAGTATCAGTATCCTGAGAAATATCCATTACAAAAAGTTAATTGTTATGGAGGACCACTAAGGAGTTTGATGAAGGCAAGGGAAAAAGTTGATAGAAGAATGAAATTGGTTTGTTTTAAACGTTTGAAGGATGAAAAATGGAATTTAAAATTGAAAGAATAAAATAAAAAACACTAAAAAAGTAAAATACTAAAAAGAATATTTGAATGGAAGAGAAATCTAACCCTTTTTTATATGCAATACACTTTAGTACGGATGTGACAGAACAGAAGAAGTGTGAAGAAGAGCATGTTTTTGTTTATCGTATTTTTCATCCTTATTTTCTACATCTCTTCTTCCTTCTTATGTTTTTATTTTCTGAAAATGTCCTTTCTTGGTGGGTCCAATTTCTAACATCAAATCAGGTCAAATCTAATGATGAGGATTAGAAAAATCAAAAATGAAAAAGATACATTAACTGTTGCACTTTTCAAACCATGCTGTGGAAAGTTTTTCCTTATTTGAACCACAGAGAATGAATGAATGAAAGAAAGAATGAAAGAAAGAAAGAATGGCCAACTCCATAAAAAAAAAGCTGCAAAATTTTATTTGGTAAACGTCCATCATCAACCCCATTATTTACATTTTGAAACAACCCCCTTGTACAAAACCCCTCATTTCCTTTTGATGGATGTTTTTTTTTTAAAAAAAAAAAGTGAAAAAAAGAATAAAAAATATTTAGTTGAAGAGAAATTAGAATATTATTTTATTTGTTTTCATTATTAACAAAATCAGATTGAAAAAGAAAAGGAGTCTCTTTCATGATAGATTATGAAAGGTTGTATACTCTTCTCTTGTGTGAAAAATGTATACATTGTTTAAGTTTTAGAAAAATAAACTTTTATCTTCAATAGTTGCTTCTTACCATCCCCGTAAACTTTAACTTACTAAGTAACATAATTTATATTATATATTAATTTAATAGATTGTAAGAACACATTTTATATTATTTTAATGAAAAATTAAATAGAGATTACTTTTTAATAAAAAAAATTATGAAAGTTCTTAGTTTATATGTATAGATGATTCACATGATGTTGTTCTTCTGGTTGTTGCTTTCTCCTAATATAACCGGCTTAGGTAATAAGGTACAAAATAGCTTTAAACAATTTAAGATTATATAATAAATAATAAGTTGTTTTATAGTATTTTTAATATACTCATAAATATTTTATATTTTTACTAATTTTAGAATTGAAGATGTATTTTTCAGGTGAATTTATTTTTTCTCCTTTCTTTGTGATTGATCAACACGATAAATCTTCATGTACATATTGTATTGTTTTCACTAAGAACATTTGATGTTAATCATGGTGTCTAAGTAAAAAAAATTTCTTGTCCACAAATATTAAACAACTAGACAAAAGTCTCACTCATTTTTTTATCCTTAAAGAGTGATTTTTTCAATAAGGTTTTAAAGAGACTTTGTTTCGAAATAATTTTTTTTTACCAATGTAAAATATAAGTGTCATTTTTACTTAAATCAAGATCAAATCTTCAAAAAAAATTAATAAAAGATCTAAAAACACTCTTTGGGATCACATGATCATCGAGTCTATGGTGTTTGATCAAGTCAAACAATCATTTAGATTTTTTTACAAACTTAGATCAAATAGTCAAATAACACCTCGACACCAAACTGTCATCAGATCAACAGTCCTTAGCCAAGATTAAATGATCATTGAAAAGTTTTCTCAAAAAACTTGAATCAAATGATCAAGTATTGTCCAAGTTCAAACGATCATAAAAAATCGTATAAAATCAAAAGGATTAATAAACATTACATGAAATCAAAATCAAAGAATGATTTATGCTACCCAAACGAGTCTCGTTCATCATTTGAATTGATCCACAAGTATATCTTATCGAATTTTAAAGGTCTTATGTACATACCCCCCAATTATAACAAGATGCATTCAGATCAATAATCATTAATTTAATCTAATATTTAAGACACATAAATCAAACAATCTTAGGTTATTCGCGACTACAGATTACTAGTATAAAATTTATTTATATCTCATAATAAATGTTTAATGTTTTCTTATAGGTTGTTAGGATAAAATTCATTTATATCATCTAAGAACTCTTTAATGTCTTCTTAATGATCTCAATCCAATAAGACATAAACAGATGATAACTCTAAAAATAAAAAAGTATTCAACTCTTTATATTTTCTTATACTCATAAATATCTTATATTCTTACAAGTTAAACAATCAATACAAATAAATTTTCATTTTCTCCATATAATCATAACAAAAATCCCCTCATAACTCTACTAATTATTTTCAGTAAAAATAATATGATAATAAAATAATGAATTTTAATTCTTCCGTCGCTAATGTTATCAGTTTCTATAAACTAACATTGTATTAATTGCTTTAATCATTCATTTAATAAAACATAACAAGTGTAACGTCTAAAAGTATTTATAATTATTCTGTATATCCAATTGACTTTGACTACCTGAAATTGAAAAATCAGTGATATTTAACGTGTAAGTTTTTTATATAAAAAAAATTAAAAAGTCATAACGCTGGACATATTAATTTAAATTAAAAAAACATTTTAAACATCATATTACAACAATAACAGTAACCTTAACCATAATCACTTATAAATATTTTTAAATTTTAAATACGATTAATTGTAACTCTTCCGTGCATGTTATTATTAGTTACTATAATTAATACTATATTAATTGCTATAATTGTACATTTAGCGAAACATAACAATTAACTGTAATTTCTCCCTAGATTCATTAGACAGAAAAAATCCTAAGCATATTTAAAAATATTTGTAATTGTTCGGTAGATTCAAGTGAAAATCTTTGACTACCTAGAATGAAAAAATTATAACGATGAACATATTAATTTAAATAAAAAAATCATTTTAAGAGAAAATTATGACGATAACCATAATGATAAACATCAATAAAGAAAGAAAATAAACAAAGTTTTTTCAATTAACTATCTACAAACTCAATGTAATATTATCTTAAACACATACACTTGTACCAACTATGTACCCACTATTTTCGTGTAATAATAATAAAAATATTATAATGATTATTAAAATAAAATTAATAAAAAAAGGTAATCATAAAAAATATTTTTTATTAATTTCTATAATATTATAATTACACAATAGAAATATTTTGGAATAATTACTATTCATCGTAAATTGTTTTCATGGAAAATAAAATTAATAAAACAAATTGAGTTTATAATAAAATTAGCAATATATGTGTACATATGAAAATAGTTTTAAAAAAATCTTTATTATTGACTGTTATAGATATTAAATGTATAATTATACATTTACTAAAGCATAATTGTAATCACTCCCTAGATTCAAGTGACACAAAAATGTTATAAGTGAAATGTTTAAAAGTATTTATAATTACTCAATAGATTCGATTAGTGAAAGATAAATGATTGATTACTCGGCCTTGAAAAGTCATAGGGGTGGCAAAGTGGGGCGGGCCATGCGGGCCGGCCCGCGGTCCAGGGTAAAAAACGCGGGGCGGGCTGACGTTTTCAACCCGCTGACCCGCATTAGCCCGCCCCGCATAATCCGTGGCCCGCACGGACCAACAGCGGGGCGGGGCGGGCTGGCCCGCTAGCCCGCAAAAAAAAAATTTAAAAAAAAATAATTGACTTGACTTGTTTGAATATAACTTTCTCTATTCATCAATTCTTAAAATTTATTTTATAGTGGTTCATTACATTACAACACTAAGGATTCTAATTAAATCTAGAGTGATT
>Ga0123342_1002816_pt1 | contig 28621 bp, 16 predicted proteins | sample Turbeawhitnodule_FD_89960 | JGI IMG/M metagenome (GOLD analysis project Ga0123342, IMG submission 89960) | Root nodule microbial communities of legume samples collected from Mexico - Turtle bean Mexico white nodule | ecosystem: Host-associated > Plants > Roots > Nodule | place: Mexico: Nepantla... | reverse complement strand
TATCATATATGCATGTTTACATTTTTTTTTTTATGTGTTAAAATATAATTTTATATTTATTATTATAATATAAATTTTTACAAAAAAAAAAAAAAATAAAAAAAAAAAAAAAAAAAATAAAAAAAACCAAAGGAAAATAAATTAAAAAAAAAAAAAAAAAAAACTCCAAAAAAAAATACAACATAGAAGAATCGAAATTGAAAAAAAAAAAAAAAAATAGCGAAGAGGACAAGGAGGATGGAGCTTACTTCTCCCCATGGCTACGTCTCTATCTGCTCCAAACGCGTTAAGGTTGACGCTCTCTACGCAAACCCAAACCCTAGAAAAAGTTGTTTATATAGAGGCAGTTGCGTAGGGCTTTTGCCTGTTTACGAGACGGGCTTTGTTTTGGGCCCAAATTGTTCTAGCGAGGGCTGCTTCTTCCTGCACCTCCATACCTTCTTGTACCACCCCCATAAATTTTTCTCATTCCAAAAATATCCTTTTTAATATTTCGGATTACATAGTCTGGAAGTCTTTTTTTAGATTCAAAATTAGCTTCCGGATTATGTAATCTGGAAGTCTTTTGTGATTAGCTTCTGGATTACATAATCCGGAAGTCTTTTCTATACATAAGATTAGCTTTCGGATTATGTAATCCAGAAGTCTTTTTTTCATATGTGTTATTAGCTTCCGGATTACGTAATCTGAAAGTCTTTTCTAAAGATGAAATTGACTTCCGAATTATGTAATCCGGAATTTATCCAGATTACATAATCCATAGGCTAATTATTTCAAATCCAAGGAGTGGAAAAAAAGAATAAAATGGTATTTTTCATATTTAGTATGGGGTAGCACAAGAAGGTATGGAGGTGTAGGAAGAAAGAGTCTCTAGCGAGTTGTAAAGTGATAAATTGTTGTTTTTTTTTATCGCAAAACATTTTATTATTTTGTTATGAAATAAAACATTTTATTTTATTTACTAAATTTAAAAGATGAAGCATTCCAGATTTACGAACTCTAAAACTAAAAAGGTGAGTATTAAATAGGTTTAAAAAATTGGTTTTAGATTGATTTAAGACTCAAATACAATTTTCATTAATCAAAGTGTTTTTTTTTCTTTTAGAAAAGTGAATGTATTTTATTTATTTATTAAGCTTGTGGGTTTGGAATAAGAAGTGGGAATAGAGTAAAAAAGAAGAAAGAAATAACGAAAAATACAATTAAAAGTGTAATTATTTGAGTTAAAAGAAATAGAATCAAAAAATTGTGAATAATTTGATTCATGTGATAAGATAAAAAAAAATGAATTGATATATTTAAAAAAAATATCAAAGTGTCATTGTATCAATGAAGAAATTTGATTCAATGTTAAAAAATATTTTAATACATATCATTTTCATTGAGTAAAATTCTCTCTCTATTAGTTTTCAATGATGGAAAGTTAAAGAGTGAAGAAAGGTGAAGAAAGTTGAAAAAACTGAGATATAAAATTACGAAAATCGAAATAAAATTTATTGTCAGACTTTATTCTTTTAATGGCAAAGAAACTTGATTTTGTGTCCAGAAACTTGATTTTTAATGCGATTAACCATAACTAACCATCACAATGAATAAATATAATAATATTTATTCTTTTATTTTAAAATAATAAATGATTAAATTCATAATAAAATACATTTAATATTTTATTAATATATATTTAATGTTAAATAAATAAATCAATTAAAATAAAAAGTAAATTAAATTAAATTTTGATCATTTATTTAGTATACTTTATATTTGAAATATTATTTTATTTATTTATTAAGGTTTTATAATAATTTTATTTTAATTTATTTTTTTTAATCTAAATTTTCAAAATTTATAATTCAATTACATCTATCACATCATTCACAAAATTTTATAAATTTTCTCTTCACTTCCACTCTCTTTATCTTAATTCAAACAACCTCACTTTTCTTCAAATCTATCTTTTTCCACTCCTTCAAATCCATCATTTAATCCAAACAAAGCATACAAGTTAGATATTTAGGTGTAAAATAATTGTTTGTTATTTGATACCATTAATGTATGCAGTTTCGTAAATAATTTAATGCAAAAATATATATAAATTGAAGTTGAAATAAATAAAAAAAAATGAACAAAAATTATTATAAAATGTAGTTGATCTTCCACGTAGCCAAATTGGTCGAATAACTCCAACATCGACATCACCAATTGGAGGGTCTTCATCGTTGAAATGTTGATGATCCTAATTGATTCTATCACGTAGTTAGACACAATTAACATTAATGATATTTAAATTTTTTTAAATGATATTTCATTAAACCAATTTGACTATGCTAAGGTGAGATATGTTTTGACAATAAAGTTTATGTCATGATGCTGCAAAATGTGTAATAAGAATGTCCTTTGGAAGAGACATCTCTTTAAGTTTTATTTTGATCATCGTTTTGTTGATCTCGCTATATAATCTCTTTAAGTTTTATTTTGATCATTGTTTTGTTGATCTCGCTATATAAGTGACCATTATCAAGCACTTTCAGGATTAAGTGAAAGAATTCAATGTCCTTAAATTGGATGTTGTTCCTTCTCACCCAAATTGACATTCGTGAATTTCACGTTAAAATCACATTTGACAAAAGAATTTTGCATAGAATTTTTTTTTATCACAAAAACCATATGCATATGATTCTGGACCTTTGACTTAGACATGAGTTTCAATAGTTAAACTTAAACAATTCTAAAATGTCACATAAATAAAGTCCATTAACCTGGCATGGTCTTGGGGGTTTCATCTACTCCTCTTCCCAGGGTTTTTCCGACACCACATGAAATTTTTTGAGAAGTTATCCTTAGCTCCAAACGAGAGTTGTATCGGTCAACTTCTTCAAATGAATTAGTTGATGTCTTTGTGGAGCTAATTGCTCAAACCATCTCATTATGTAAGAGGTTGAGTGAGTAGGTTGGAAAGGTGGCTCCAATGTTGAGGTTGAAAAATTGAAGAAAGAGTTCATTGACTTAGGACACTCCCTTCAGACTGCCATGAATGCCAACGCTTCATTAGGTAGCCAAGTAAAGGCCTTAAACGAGGCTCACTCTCAATGTGAGGATGAGTAACGTCAACAAGAAATAGAAGGGATGTGACAAAGCCTAACCAACATGTGGATGAATTGCACAATTCGAAGGTGCCTCTTCCGAGTTGAAGATGATGCCTTGCCCCCGACGAACCCCCTGACAATGGTAACCCCTCATAGATGTGTTTCTTTGCACCTCCCTTTTTTGCCCTCGTGATGTACCAATGGATCCCTTTTGAAACCTCTCGGTTGCCTGGTCTCCCTAGGGCCTCAGTCGACGTTCCTTTGCACAAACCAATGGAGATGCATGACTTGGATTAGCTCTTCTATTTTATCTGTCAAGGCAACACAATCCTTGGTGTTATGACCATAGTTATAATTGTAATGACAATGCTTATTTTGATTGTCGTTGGTTGGTGTAAGAACCTTTTCGACGTTGGCAGTAACTCAACTTTCACGGCCTCTTCTAGTAGGCAGCCTTTGTTGGTGTTTAGTGGTGTGTAGTGTACGAATCTTGAGCCTCATGATGGTTCCTAGAGTCTTATGGGTTGTTCGGTCAGACGAGGAAGTCCTTTTATCTTGATGTTTCTTCTTAGATGTAGCCTCAACCCTCATTTGCTTTTGAAAGTCTTTCAATTACTCTAATAACATGAACTTGATGGTATGTTGTTGTAATTCATCAAGATTTTTTGGCGAGTTCTTGCACAAACTATTTGAGAAAGGCACTAATCTCAAGGCATTGACCATGTGATGCATTGTTACATTTGGAGTAAGGTTTTGTATGTTGAGGGAACCTTTTCGAAGAGCTTTACAAAGGCTCGTAAAGATTCACTAAAACTATCGATGTAAGATGATGGAGACAACTTGTCACGAACTAGGACCGGACTTTGCTACAAATGTGTCAAAACAACATATCGATAAGGGTGGTAGTCGAGTAAACTAACTCAAAGCAACTTCTTTAAGTAATATGGGAAAGACAAGACTTAAAATCGTGTCATCTGAAGTGTACAAGATGACTTGTCTAATGTAGACATCTATGTGCTCGTCAGAGTCGGTGGTTCCATCATATTTTTCAAGAATCTAGGCTCTTCCAATTGGTAGGGAGGGATGTTTTCGTGATTCCTTTAGTGAAGGGATGTCGCCTTAATGACGCTTTAAAGTGTGTGGGAGGAGAATGATTATCGTTCTTCTGTTGCCCTGAAGATATTAACTTCTTAGATTTTCGAGGGAGCTAGTTGGCTTGATCCGACCAGTTCCCCATGCTCAATTGAGGAGTCAATTGGGAATATTTCCTTGGTCCTAAGCTTCTTCTTCATGTGAGTGTTTTCATATTTTAGGACATCTATTTCTTCATAACTCTTTCTCTTTACAGTTTCTAGTTCTTTTTGGAGCTCTATCAACATTGTCATAATAGTATCTGAGTGATTGTCTTTTGTTCTTTCCATAGGGGTCTTCTAGCACTCGTCATCCCTCGTGTAGCAACCATGTGGTTTTCTTGAAATTTTACTTGGTCCCACGATGAGCGGCAAAAATGTTCTTACAATGTCAAAATTAGTCCAAGTAAGCCACAATTCTTTTTACATACTACTTCCTTTAGGTCTCGATGAGTAAAGAGAAAAAATATCTGCAAAAATAATCAACACTCAAACAAGTATAAGATATTTTACGAGTTATGAATACTATTGAACCTAACTTTTGACTCTCCCATGACAACCTATTTATATTATTTTGGAACAGATTTTGCTTAGACACAATCTTCTTGTTAATCCATGCTTACAATTTGCTTAACAAGCTAATCTTTAATGAAGGTTGTAAGTTATCATTTTATGGGTATGTTGCTTAGATAATTCATGGGAATAGTTTCATGAAACTAAGAAACTAAACGGTACTTCTCAAGTTAAACTGTTCAAAGTATGTAGAGGTTGATCCCAATAGAACCTGGATACCAAATGTTGCAAAAAATATTCTGAAACATCTTTCATTAATATAATGTTTGTGATATTAAACATAAATCCCTTTAAAGATAAATAAATACTGTTTTAGCAAAAGAAATGAAATTGAATGATTCATTTTATGATATGATAAAGTATATCTAAACATTATAAAAATGAAAATTTCAGTCCATTTATAAATCCGTCACCGCTAGATACCCGAGAACAAAATTGGATTTCTGAACTGTGTTTGAATCGTAAAGGGAAAGATGAAAATCCAACACATACCATGTCTCGAAGACAATTATTCTTATCTGTATGAATCTAATCCAACATTCATCCATTCATTTGTCTCTTAGATTTTGCTGAACGAATCTGGGTGGCGCAGGATCGTGGATGAGAGCACCAAGGAAGCGGCGGCGGTGGACCCCGTCGAGCCGGAGAAGATTCTTGAGGCTGCCAACTCGCATGGCCTCACCCTCAAACTCGTCCTCACCACCCACCATCACTGGTATGGTGTACTATGATGTTTTTGTGTTTTTCTGACATGTTCCCTATGATGTTTTGTTTTACCGTTTATTATTGTGTGACAGGGATCATGCTGGTGGAAACGAGAAGATAAAGCAACTGGTGCCTGGAATCAAGGTCTATGGTGGTTCCATCGATAACGTGAAGGGCTGCACTGACAAGGTTGAAAACGGTGATAAGGTCTCTCTTGGAGCTGACGTCACTATATTGGCCCTTCATACACCTTGGTATGCTATGCTATGTTATTGCTAACTCAACTTTTCAAGTGTTTCCATTAGTTCACTACACTGTAGAGTATGGATTGGAACAGTAACTGTTGGGTCATGTTTGGATGAATTTATCAGAAAAGAAAATAGAAAGATAAAATGATTTAAGCTTCTCTAACAAATTAAAATTACTAAAATGATTTCAGCTTCTCTAACAAATTAAAATTAGTTTATGTATTATCTATCTTTTGAAAGTGTCCTCTTATTTCATTTAACCAGATACCAAATTTTAACCTTTTCAAGTGAAATTAAATTAGTCTGGTTGAACACAACTTAGAAGTGCTTTGGAGAACTTTCCTACAGGAAATATGAAGTTTATTTTTGAAGAAGTTCTCAAAAAAACTTCTAGCGTTTTGTATCCAAAAGGTTCTAACTTGAACTGAAACAGGTTTGAACAGGTCATAAACTTGTTTAGCAGTTGTTAGTACCAAGTATAATGTTTGAATACCAAAATTTCTTAGGTGGTCTGGGTGAATATTGTCCTATAGTCTTTGACACCCACAGCTACAACTTTTTTGTAATGTATTTCTCTTGCCAGAAAAGTCTGCATAGAAGAATCAATTTTGTAGTGCTTGCTGAACTTTTTCCAATTGTTCTCATCCCCTGTTAGAGGGTTTTAATCCTGCTTATCTGACGATTAAAAAAAATGATGTGCCAACTTGTGTGAAAATATACCAAGAAGGCATTGCCATGCTTCATTGGCCTTCTTATTTTATTGTTAATTTTTTATTGCTGCATTATCAGTTGTTGATATTTGGCATTCTTTTAGTATTTCTTGATGTTTGCTGTAGTGATTCAACCTCGACTCTCGCTTTTTCTAGACATATTTACCTCCCTTGTTAACATAGGCAATATTTGTAACTTGTTCAGTCACACACAAGGCCACATAAGTTACTATGTTACTGGCAAAGAGGATGAGCATCCGGCTGTTTTTACTGGAGATACATTGGTAAGATGACTGATCCATCTTTATCATATCAGAAAAAAAATAGTTATTTTGGAAAACATGTAGTAAACTTATTCTTAAAGTTGTCGCAAGTGCTTGAAGTCAAGGTATGTGATTTGTATTTGGCTCTCCCTTTAAAACTTTCATGTATATGAATTTGGAGAGGCTCTTCTTTCAAATCTCTACATTTGCTGTCTTATTGCTGGTTTACAGTTTATTGCTAGTTGTGGGAAATTTTTTGAGGGAACTGCTGAACAGATGTATCAGTCTCTCAATGTAACACTAGCTTCATTACCAAAGACAACTCGAGTATACTGTGGCCATGAGGTAAATCCCACCCTCCACACTGAAACAAATTATTATGGGGAATTTTGCTTATCCATATAGGCAGTGTCAATAATGATTGATCTTCTTATAATTTAAATGATGAATGGGATTGATCCAAAGGACTTCTTAAATAGTTAGTTCATGCATGATTACCTGGTAAATGCTTTTAATTGGATTGATGGAGAAAGGGGGTTGGGGAATGATGTAAATATTTAAAAGTTGAAAATAATCCAAACTAATCTTCTTGGTCCAGTTCACACAGGTTAATATTATGTAAAAACTGTGTAGTATGGGAAATGCACACCAATTACTAGTCAACCTGATATGAATATACTGGAATAAAAAGTTGAAAACGAACTGATACTCAATTCTTGTAACAATTTTTTTTGCTGAAGTTAGGGCATTAGGCATTCATGAATACTGTTTCCTAACCTTTTGTTATGCTAGAGTCTGTGTTTGTCCATTAAGTGCCTAGATTGACAAATTATATTTTGGGTTAGGAGGTAGCGTTCTGCCACAGTAACCCTTGAGCAAGTAAATCAATAAATCCTTCATTCATTAGAACACAATTCTATGTTTCTTCTAAAAAATAAAATATAACTGGTTTTTAAATATACAAGATTCAGCTACTCAGATGTAAAGTTATGATTTGTGAAGAAGTGAATTGCTTTTGATAATCTGTAGTGACTGTTCATAAGAACTCGTTTGTTTGGAATTGGTCGTGCACTTCTGTTTATCTTGCAAGAGTTATGTCTTACATAAGTAAAAAATGCAACTTCGAGGCATAAGGTGAGGAGGGAGAAATTTTAGATTGTTTTATTTTTGGCCTAGAAAAGCCTAAATTCTCAGTGGCTTATTTCTTATATGCTTTTTTCACTTATATATATTAATCACTTATAAGAGTGTGAAGTTGTTTTTCTCCAGTACTCAGTGAAGAACTTGCAATTTGCTCTGACACTCGAGCCAGACAATTCGAGGACACAACAGAAATTAACCTGGGCTCAGAATCAGAGACAAGCTGGTCAAGCAACAGTTCCCTCAACCATTGAGGATGAGTTGGAGACCAATCCCTTTATGAGGGTTGATCTACCTGAGATCCAGGTTTGTCACCTCTCCACCCCCTCTTCAAAGTGTGAAACAAATATATTATTGCCTGTTGATTAGAGGGTAGAATGAAATGTATAATCAGAAAATTTTTCAGGAGTTTATTGGTGCTTTCTACAATCCAATCCAACTGAAATTCTAACATATTTAGTTAGAATAGAAGCTGTTATTTGTGCAGTTTTTATGTTTTTTTCTTGGATAAAAAATACAGTGACTTACAAAGGTTGAAGCTGAAGCTTTTCTTAAACTGTGAAAATTTGCAGGAGAAGGTGGGCTGCAAGTCACCTGTTGAAGCATTAGGAGAGATAAGGAAGAAGAAAGACAACTGGAGAGGCTAATGAAACTAACATTCTCATTTGTTCACTTTCCTTTTCTGTTTTATCATATGAATAAGGCCTTTATGTAGATACTGTAACAGTATGATTTGCCTGAAACTGAAATGGCAGTCAGAGGCTTGTCAAGTTATGGGCATGGATTGTGATTAGCACTGTCGCCTATATGCATATTTTGTTGGTTAATCGAAATACTAAAATGGTCTTTTTTAATTCATGTCATTTACGTGTGAACTTTAAATGAACTTTTTTTTGCAATAGAGGCTTGATATTTTATTTAATTTTAAATTAAAAATTAGTCGAATCACCTCTTGGATTACATGATACAGTTGGTTTGTAAAGATTGTTCTAAAAATAGCCAATTTTTTTATGATGATCTCGAGGGAAATGTACCGGAAAGAGATGCAAGAACAAAGGAACAAAAATACAAAAATGAAAGAGTACAAAATTGCTAGGAGTTTGCGAGTGTTGGAGTCGAGGTAAAAAGTTTGCTAGAAGAGCAACATTCATGATTTCTTATATGGTGTTTCCTAGTTTGCTCACAATTCCTGATAGATTAATTGTCCCATTTACATAATTGTATGGGCTTCTTCTTCGTTCTATAGGTCCACTCAATGGGAGGTCTACGACCAACAATACTTCTCCCTATCATCACTTGTAATTCTTCATTTGTCTTTATAAGATGGAGAATTTGGAGTTCTATGATCCCTTTGTATCGAGAAAGTCTCCTAAGTTGAAGTTTGACATTGGTAAACATGTGTTTGATAGACCTTTTGAATATGTTAATGTAGACATGTGGGGTTCAGTGAGATATCTATTCATGGTAGAGGGTTTTATTTCATCATTATCATATACGATTATTCGAAGTGGGTATGAATCTATATTTTGAAAAATAAAAGTGAAACTTTTCAAAGGTTTAATGAGTGACACATCATGGTGAGTAATCAACTTGAAGGTGTTGCAAACAATTGTCTGGAGTTTTTTTGGGAGTTTAATGGATTTTGCAAAACCGAAGGTATAAAGAGGCGTAAGACGGTTATAAGTACACCACAACAAAATGATCTGATTGAGAAGATGAACATAACCATTTTAGAGAGGGTGAGATGTATACTACTAGGGATTGGATTGCTTAAAACCTTCTTGGGGAAAGCTGCAAACATAGTCGTTTACCTGATAAATAGGAGTCCATCGTCTGCTATGAACTGAAATAATCCTATGGAAGTATGGTGTGGAATACCTGCATATTATAAGAATTTGAGGGTGTTTGGTGTCTTGGCTAGAAGCACGGGTTGAGAGATTTATCTTCATAGTATATGTAGAAGGTGTGAGGGAGTAAAAGTTATGAAGGTTAAAGCCTGGAGAGGCTAGGTGTTGAATGGCTATGATATGCAAAAAGTTGGAGAAAGGGAATGAGAAAATCCATGTTAAGGTGAAGCTTTTTATTGATGGATTAGACCATTTGGAGTCATCAGATGATATTCACCAACCTTCTAACTCTTACACTACAAGGCTTAGACGTGCAAATGATAGGGAAAAGTTTGAATATGTTGACCTTATTAGTTATGCTTTGACAATAGTTGAGGAGATAGCCAATTAAGAGGAAATGATTCCAGGAGGCTATGGAAGGTTCAATGTCAACAGTGGCAAGTTACCATCAAGGAGAAGAATGAGTCTTTGTGGAAGAACCACACGTGGACGCTTGTTAATCTACCAAGAAATGAAAAAAATGGTAGGATGCAAGTGAGTGTTTAAGAAGAATGAGAATACCATATGAGGAAGGTTAGAGATTCAAGGCTAGACTGGTGGCAAAAGGTTTTACACAGGTGAATGGAATTGACTATAATGGGATATTATAACCTATGGTAAAATATTGTTCTATAAGGATTTTAATGTCTATTATTAACCAATAGAATTTGGTTTTAGACATGAAGACAACGTTTTTGCATGACATTTTGGAGGAAACCATCAATATGCAGCAACCTAAGGGGTTTGTTGAAGAGGAGGGGAAGGTCTGCCTCTTGAAAAAATCATTATATGATTTGGTGTAGCAGATCGGATCTGGCTCAAGATATAAGTATTATTAGCAGGTACATGACAAATCATGGACGAGCTCATTGAGAGACTTTGAAGTGGATGTTGAGATATTTAAACAGAACAATATCGTTTGATCTAGTGTATAAAAGGTCTATCCTTGATAAAGTTATTATAGAAGGGTATGTGGATGTTGATTATGCACGAAACGTTGATACTAGAAATTCACTTTCTCTACATATGTCTTTACCTTGTATGGTTTTATGATTTGCTAGAGATCTAGTGTGCAATTAGTCTTGATGAGCTTAGTTAGACGGTTTGACCGTTTGTTATGAAGGAGAAGACTACCATCTACTAGAGATCGTCTACTAGTGTTAAGACAAGTTAGACCATCTAGTATGTGCTTGTTGTGACTATCTTAACAATTTTTTTTGTTTTTTAGATGATATTTTTTGTCACTACTTATCACAGGGTTTATATATAGAGGTCATGAAGAGTTAAACAAAACACACTGTATTGTGAGTAGACTTTATGTATAAACCATTTGATATTAAAAGTATTTTTAATTTTTTCTGTGTGTTTCTTACTTTAATATTGTTGACGAACTCAACATGTGTTATTTAGTACAAAAACACTTTGGTCATTTTTTAAATTATCAAGTTAACATTTTTTTTATTATAGTATATCAATCAAATCACTCACAAATTTTCCATTCATTTTTTTTATATATTTGCAACAACTATATTAAAATGTTAAGGAAAAGGAAGGAATATGAGCTAATATTGTTGAGGTAACTTATCTGCTTCGTAGATGCAACCCTAAATAGTGTTGGTTGGGCTGAAAGTGCCTTTATTACAATGAAAAAATTGAGAAATAAAAGGTTTTGTGGGTTGCATTGGCTTTATTGTTAGATTAAATCCTTTGTCCAATGAATTATGTTGTGTTGTCTTGTGTGCATGTTGTTTTCCTGTTATACAAAAACTTGGCCTATCTATAGAAGAAGTGTAGGACAGAGAGTTCTTAACAAGAAGGGAATTAAGAGGCTTGAGGCTGTAGGTGGGAAAATCACATGGGAGACAATGGTTGCTAGCTAAGGTGTCACATATGGGTTGGGAGCATGGGTGGTGGTATTAATGTGGTAGGTAAGGAAATAATAACAAGAATTAAGTGGGATTAGGTGAGTTGTGTTAGGGTACGAGGGGTTGAGTGTTTTTGGGAGGTGGAGAGCCTTCAAAAGTTTGAAGAAGTGATGCGTGAAAGTAGGATCGACACAAATGATGACAAATATCCAGAGCTTGTAGACTATAATGCCTATGTTGAGATCCTTGCCTAGAGGGTCTATCAAGTCCCTAAATGGTTTAATGAAATCTATACGACATATGAGTCATGTCTTTATCTTTTGATGAGAACAAAAATTACTTGAATGACTTACTTGTATATTGAAAGATCTAACAAATGTTTCTACAACTATAGTATTTGTTAGATGGTTATCTTCTGGTGATGGGTTAAAAGGTCATGGTCTAATGGTCTATTAAACGGTTTATTGACCAGGATATCATATGTGGAGTTTATCTTCACTAACTAGATGGTTCGCTTGTATCATGTCTGATCTAACAACATTTTGAAGTTGCATTATAAAATAGACTTTTCAAGCATCTACAATTTTGTTCACATTTGACAGTCTGACGAACATCCATCACTCTTAAACAATTGCTTAATGGGACTGAAGATAACTCAAGGTTGGGTGAACCAGGATAAACTCCTGTGTTGATCTCTTGATTAATCTTGCTTTTACTTATGTTTTAATATGTACTAATAGACGATCTGTTAAACGGTTCTAGAAGAACATTTCTTTTAGACTATCTATTAGACAACTTGCTAGACGGCCTACTCAACAATCTACTTTTTCATCTAATCTACCTTTTCATCTGTTGTAAAAAATTCTAAGATTCCATTTAATCCCTTTTCTAGAGCCAATTGTACCAACAATACATCATGTGATATAGTAGAGTCCTAAATAGTGTGGGGTGAGTTTGAGGAAAAGGTATTGGGCCACTGATTGTTGGTGAAATGGTTGGAGTTGCACCTAGAAAAATCACTGACATTGAAGTTTCAATTGGTGCGATGGTGGTTGGCTTGGTTGAGCATCTGTTGGTGAAGGATGTCGAGAACAATGTTGTGTTGTAAGATGAACTAAGGTACAATGGTGCCTACATATGGAGTGTACAATGTGCAACATATCAAGGATTATCAGATGGGACAACCGAAAACGCATGAAAAGAGAGAAGTACCAATGGCTGAGTGTAAGAGATGTCGAGGTGAATGTATTAATACTACGAGTTAGGGTGATTGTTGAGAAAACATTCAATTATGTCTTTAATCCTCTATTTAATACTTTAGTTTGACAATGTATTTCAAGGTGGACCATGAAATGAACTTAAGTGTCGCACATTGGGCCTTGTAAGGTGTGTTAGAAGGTGCTTATGCAAATGGGGTTGATAGATGGACGTGACATATTTCAAATGGAGAAGTGGAGCATGCTAAACTCTCACTACAATTATGCTAAGACTAATGAATATTAGGGTAACGTCAAAATTCTCTACCTTTCCTTACTGCTGAATTCAGTCCTAAATAGGGGATGTATGGGCCAAGTGAGCCTTACATTGTTTCAAAAGACTTTTAATAACACCTTGCTTATTACACAATGTAATCCTCCATCCATTTGGGTTGAGTAATCTGACGTTTAGCCTATTGTTGTTGGGTTAAGTTGTAACAATACCATCCATCGATTCAAACATTTTTTTCCTCAAAGTGAGTGGTTGGATTGTTTTGGCCGATAGGTTGTTATTGGGCTGAGACTGAGGGTGTACTTGGGTTGATTTGGGTTCAAAGGGAGTGGGTTGATTGTTTTGGCCCGAAAGGTTGTTAATGGGCTAGGACTGAATAAATATTTGGGACAAATTGGGATGGCTTGTTTGTGGGGTATTTTGGAACATTGGGGAAGTGGTTTGTTCGAGGTCTTGGATTTGGGATTCTTTAGTATGAGAGTTGTGTGGCAATTGGGGAGTGGTTAGGATGGGTGGTGGCCACAGAAAGTTAGGTGAGTGAATTAATTGTGGATTTGAAAGTCCTTCAGAGTTAGGTGAGTGAATTGGTTGTGGATTTGAAAGTCTTTGAGAGTTAGGTGAGTGAATTAATTGCGGATTAGAAATTCTTTGAGAGTTAGGTGAGTGAATTGTGGATTTGAAAGTCTTTAAGAGTTAGGTGAGTGAATTAATTGCGGATTTGAAAGTCTTTGAGAGTTAGAATTCGTGTGAGAGGGTGAGTTAAGTTCAGTGGCAACATGTGGTCCTTTGAATCTGCAAAGGATGGAGACATGGAAGACTGGGTGTATGCGTGAGGTGGATGGTAAACAGAACTCGTAGGCAACAACATCGATGCAGCGGGAGAACTTGGTAAGGACCCAAGTATCGAGGGTCGAGTTTCGTACATGGATGACGCTCCACCAATTGTTGGCGGTATGGTTGAAGACGTACCCATACCTAATCATCTGGGTTAAAAGAATGTTCTGAACGATGGCGATTGGTCTTGTCACACATTCGTTGACGTGTCCGACGAAGGGTTTGTTTGAGGGCGTGGAGAACCAGCGTGTGTCAGTGCAATAATTTTGCAATGGTGGTGCTTGAGCGTGGAATGTGTAAAAAATCTAAGGTGGTGGGAGGTTGTCTTCCCTACAGAGTATGGAACGACGAGGTGCCAATGGGGAATGATATGTCGTATTATGCCAAAGCTCCACTAGAAGGAGATATTGGTACCAAGTGTGGGGGTGATCTCCAGCAAAGCACCGCATGTAGGCTTTCAATTTCCGATTAAGGACTTCTATTTGACCACGGATGGTAAAAGGAAATGAATTTTATTGTTGTACCTTGTGCTTTGAATAGGTGTTTCCAGAATGTGTTGACAAATAGGGGATCTCGGTTTGAGACAAAGGTTTTTGGCAGTCCATGAAGACAACAATCTCTACTGAGAATCACTTGGCGAGTTGTTGGACATTGAAATGTGTGGGTAGGGCCACAAAGTGAGCATACTTTGTGAGACGATTGCAAATGATCCATATGACAAAGTGACAAGCTGAGGCTGGTAAATGCGGTATAAAATCCATAGATAAATCTTTCCATACTTTTTCTGGTAATGGGAGTGGTTGGAGTAATCCCTGGGGTTTTGTTGGTAGATACTTGTTGCGTAGACATGTGGGGCATTGTTGAACCTAGTTCTTGACATCTCTGGTCCACCCTGACCAATAAAATGCAAGAACAATGCGAACAAGAGTGGTTTTGATTGTGGAGTGACTAACTGTGGGGGATTCATGCAGTTCTTGGAGGATGTGGTTTCTGAAATTGTTGGCAACCGGAAGAAACACTTGGTGGCGAAAGAATACTACTAGGAAGATACTTGCATGACGGACCAAGAAGGGACTGGGTTGTTGTTGTTCTTTAGTGCAAGTGTCGACTAATTGTGTGTCTTCTATGGTGGAATAAAATTTCCGTAACTCTTCAAACAACAGTGGGATTGGCGATGATAATGCGAGCAATATTAAAGGCGTACTTGTGTCTTGGCGTGAGAGAGCATCTACAACCACATTTTGTTTATTAGGTTGGTATAGTATTTGGAAATAATATCCCTATAACTTTGATGTCCATTTTGTTGTTCCGGAGTTTGGATTCTTTGGGACTAAAGTGTATCTAAACTTTTTTTGCTTGTGATTATTTTGAAGTGTTGGCCTAACAAGTATTGACATCATTTCTTAATTGCTTTTGTGATTGCATACATCTCTCGAACATATACTGATGATGTTTGGAGCCATGGACACATCTTCTTGCTGAAAAAAGATTGTGGGTGACTCTTTTGGTTGAGCACGACCCCCACGGCTACTACGGGCGCATCTATCTCCACAACAAATGGCAGGGTGAAGTCTGGTAGGTGTAGTGTAGGAACTTGAGATATCTGTAACTTTAATTATGCAAAGGCCTCTTGAGCCGAGACATTCCATGTAAATTTTTGGTTATGTAATAAGTCGGTGCGAAGAACAGCGAGAGTGGCGTAGTGATAAACAAACTTTCTATAAACCTAGTGAGACCGAGGAAACCACGCAATTCCGTGGGTGATGTGGTTGTGTCCAATTGTGTACGACAATAAATTTTTCTGGATTAAGGACTACTCCTTCAGTCGAAATGATATGACCTAAATAACTTACTTGAGAAGTGACAAAACTGCACTTAGATAACTAGCAAAAAAATTCTTAGTATGTAGAACTTCTAAGATAATATGTAAGTGTACAATATGATTATGCAAATTGGGACTATAAATCATAATATCATAAAAAAAACTAGGACAAACCATTGTAAATAAGGTCTGAAAAGGTCATTCATGGTTGCCTGAAAAGTGGAAGGTGCATTAGTCGAGCCAAAAGGCCTGACTAAAAATTCATAATGTCCATCAATGGTTCTAAATGTTGTTTTGTGAGTGTCATCAGGGATGAGTTGAATTTGGTGATACCCTGAGTATAAATCAATCTTAGTGAAAATTATAAGTGAGCCTAGTTCATCGAGCAATTCATCGATGGTAGGAGTTGGGAAGAGATCACGAATTGTGGTTGCATTTAAGGCTCTGTAGTCAACACAAAAGCGTCAAGTACCCTCTCTTTTTTTTATAAGAATCACTGGGAAGAAAAAGGGCTTGTGTTGGGTTTAATGGTACCCTCTTGAAGCATCTCGAAGATAGTTGAGTTATAATTTCCTTGTGGGAGTGGGGATAATGATAAGGTTTAACATTAATGGGTGGGGTATAAGGGAGAAGGGGTATGTGGCGGTCATGTGGTCTAGGTGGCGATAAACCTCGGGGTTTTTGAAAGATTGTTTGGTTTTGTAGGAGAATGGATTGAATGGGAAAAGGGAGGAAATATAATGGAGATGATGGGTTTTGTAGGTCAGATTCCAAAGACGTTGGTGGAATTGGGGTGTTGTCAATTGAAAGCAGGTGAAGAGACACAATGAAGTTGGTGGATAGGTATTGGCAGAATTGGTGGTAGGTGGTTGAAATTGGGGTAGATGTAGTGGTAGCTTGTAGGGTGATTTATTGGTTTTGGTAGGTGAAAGCAATGTTGGGTATAGAGAAATTTGCCTCAATAGGCCTGAGATTGCACAACCATTCAATACCCAAAACTACATATGTTCCTTCAATAGATAAGAGGTAAAAATGAGTGGTGAATGTAAAAGTCTGTAGGGAGATGTCCACCAAGGGAGATATACCTTGGCACTGTATGAAGGCGCCATTTCCTACCATCACTAATAAGGGTGGGCTTGGCGTAATAAGTAGGTGGAGGTGGTGAGCAATGCGAGGTTGGAGAATATTGAGGGAGTTGCCTGAGTCTGTGAGAATAGGGACAAGTAGGTTGTGGATTAGGCCAGTGAATTTTAGAGTTTTGGGAGATGTGTTGCCTGTGAGAGCTTGGGGTGATAAATGAAAATGGATGGTCTTAGGGCATTCAGTGTTTGTAGGTGAATTGTCAATGGGTTCCAAGGTTGGGCCTAAGTTGTCCAAGAGAAGTAGAAAACGAGAAGTGGTGCATCTATGTTTTGGGGTAAATTTTTCATCACAATTGTAACATAAACCTAGTGTGTAACGTTCTTGCAATTTGTTTGGTGTGAGGCATTTAATGGGCAAAGGATGATTTATGTGGGGGTTGATGGTGGATTTGTTGCTAGACAATATGAGAGAGTTAGTTGTAAGATGGGTTGTTAGGGGGGGTAAAAACACGGTGGGTCTAGGTTTAGAGTCAGGATGTTTGTCCTCTATTAATTTGGCTAGACCAATGACTTGGGAAATCGAATATGGGCTGAGGACTGAGAGTTCTCTGCAAATTTTAGGTTGGAGCCCTGAAATAAAGCAATTAAGTATAATATCAGGGGTTAGTCCAACTATATAATTACATACTTTCTCAAAATGAGATTGATAATCTATTACCGTGGTGGTTTGCTGGAGTTTGGATAATTCTGCATAGTGGTTAGTGTTGGTGGACGATCCAAAATGTAGTTCCAAGGCGCAAGTAATGGATGTCCAATCTGTGATAAGGTTGTTTTGATGCAACCATTTAAACTAGTTGATAGCCTCTCCCTTCATGTGGAAAGCTACCATAGAAACCCTTTGTTCAAGTGGAATATGATAAAAAAGCAAAATATTGCTCCGCTTGGAAGAGCCAATTTAGAGGTTCAGAGCCTTCAAAGAAGGCCAGCTGCAACTTGGGTGGCCGGATAGAGGCAAGGGGGTTGTTAGGGATAGCTTGTTGGTTGCCATTGTAATGGCTGCCACCAGGGGGTGAACCATGTGTTCTTCGTGGTTATGGAGGGAATTTGATCCATGAGAAAAGTGAGGGTGGATTGAATAGAATCATTATGTGCTTGCATGGCTGCCTGGCGGGTGTGTTTGTCCTTTATTTGTACCTGAATGGAAGACAGACGTTCTTAAATGGAATGTAGAATTTCTTCTAGATCTTTTGTTTGGGGGTTGGGAGACATTGTGATGTGACTTGATTTTAGATTTGTCCATTTTAATGGCGACACTTTGTTTATTATTTGAATTTTAGCAATTATAGAGTGAAACCTAGGGAAGATCCCCACTGGAAACGAACTTAACCAAGTGGTTAAGTAAGTGTGAAGGTTCACTTCCAAAGACAAAAGGAAAACACAAGATATGGTGAAGATGATGATGCTTTGCGAAAATGAAAGAACATAAAAGGAAGCAAATATAATGAAGGAGACCAAATTGAAAATGGAAGCAAGACAAGAACATAAACACAAGGATAAATGGCGTAAAGAAAAATGGAAGAGGAGATGAAGGATAGGAAAGCTTATGGTGAAGGGAATGAAGGGACACACCACTTGGAGGTGTGGGATCTCCAAGATAAGTGACAAGGGCCACCACTTGAAGAGCTCTCACTCTCACAAGATAAGACCAAAATAGAGAGAACACAAGTCTCACTCACAATTTGTGCAAAGTTTTCTTTCTATTTCAAATTTCAATGTCCAAATACATGGAATAAGGCACCCTATTTATAGGAATGGGTGCCTTGGAAAACAAGATGAGCAAGGGTAAGATGGTAAAAGTGTGAGGGGCGGCCTTTAGGGTTTGACTAAGTCAAGCCCGCACCTTAGGCTTGTTCTTCTAGAAGCTAAGTCAACTTTCCTTCCTTAAATGGCTAGGCACAAGCTAAAATGATAAGCACACCCCCTATAACCCCCTATAATGCTAAAATAAACTTATTCTACTGAAATTAAAAAAAAAAAGACACTGGCTGATGCTCAGCTCCCATGGCCTGGGCTCTACTCCTTGTGATCCTCTGGGAAAGACTAGGCGCTGAAGCATTGGCTAGAGGTTGATCCTGGCCTAGCCCTGTATCTTGAGTCATGCTCCGAGTCATCCTCCTGGAAGGTTGGGCTTGGTTAGTGGGTGCACTCTCTCTCATCTCCTCATCACATTGGTAAGGTCAATGAAAGCACCAATTGCTAGACTCTCACTACAGTTATGCTAAGACTAAATGAATACTAGGATAACGTCAAAATTCTCTGTCTTTCATTACTGCTGAATTCAGTCTTAATTAGGAGTTGTATGGGCCAACTGGGCCTTACATTGTTTCACAAAATTTCTAATAACACTTTGCTTATTACACAATGTAATCCTCCATTTATTTGGGTTGAGTAATCTGACATTTAAGCTTATTGATGTTGGGCCTGTGCACGAGGATTTCCAGAGATGTTATTGGCTTTGTTTTTTTGGCTTGTTGGACTTAATTCGTGTTATACTCTTGTTTTCAATGAGATTATTTCAGTTTTTCCATGCTATTGCAATTTTGTTTGCTACTATCTTATTATAATTGAATATTATTGTTGGTGACTTGTTTATGTGGTTGTAGCTTTTTCGGAGGTTTGATTAGTTATTTAGTATTTTTATGTCTTTTATACAAGTTCAGAAATTCCAAATATCTCCTATAAAATTTATTTTACTTTTGCTGGTTAAAAGAATCTTGATTTAGAATAATGTTTTTCTTTTTTAATATTTTTCATGAACTTTGGTTAATTGGCCATTATATAGCTTAAGTATTATCATCTTGATTTTATTAGACTGAAAGAGAAAGAGAAAGGATGGTTAACCTATTTTAGAGTATAGAAATCTCATCAACATGTTCAAAATTTGAACTATTCAAAGCTTAATTGTTTTCAAGTTAATAATACTAATGATGATGTGAGTGATACAAATGTCCATTGACACACTTATTGTTCTAGTTGTGCAGACATCGATTCTTACTATCTTGTTATATATGGAAATTATACTTATGGATAGTCTAGGTTTCTCCTTCCTCGTTTCCTTACAAATAAATAGATAATAATAGAAACATTTACAAAGTAGAGTGATTACTAGTAACAGATAAAACCTGCAACTTAAATTGTTATTTAGTTAGGATCTTATTTCTCTATTTTTGTTTTCACATCACTTCATTAATCATTAGAGTTATAGAATAAAGAGTGTGCTATGTCACCCTTGAATAATTTCTGTTTAACTAGTTCTCATGTACTATTCTTAGATGTCATAACTTCCTTTTATAATGCAACAGACCAGCTAACTAAAGATGCACCATCAATAACAACATTTGAATCATCAACACATGAATAGGTGAGAAAGCATTTGATCATATGTCTATGTCAAACATTAATTCTGGTCCAATTCGAATGTCTTATATAAGTAAATAAAAGTGACTGAGAAAGTGTCAGATGCATATTTTATTATTAAGATTCCTGCAAATTTAAGTGTTAAAGCTCATATCTGCAGCAGCCATGTGGCATAGCAACAATCACTACCAGCTCATCTGAAAACTCAAACTTTGCTAACTATTTCTAACCATCAGCCATTTGCAACTCTGAATATCTTACATAAAACAATAGGTGTTTGTATACTCAAAACTGCAATATCTTATAGATCAAATATAGTTTATTCTAAGACATCTATATATATCTTTGAACCATTGCTACAAAAGTTTTGAATGGTTGCTACATTACATATATCAATACCTTACATAATGTTACTACATTATGAGTAATAAATAGGTATCATTCCCATGTAAATCAACTTTATAAAAGAAATAAAAGGGAAAAGGGATAGGAATTATACTATAATTTTGTGGTCCATATGGATGGTTTGACTGTTCTCCACTATGGCAATGTGGAAGATCATATACTGCCAAGCTCTGCCTATCTTTTCCTTTCACTTTCAGCTCTTACAATCATTCTAACTTTTGACCACTACCAACCAAAAAGTACCAATTTTCATATTTTTGTACATTTAGCTGCTCCTAACTTTTCACCATCACCCTTTTTATGAAACTAGAATCCTCTCTCTTTCTCTCACTTGTTCATTTCTTCCACCTCCATCAATTTATAATGGTACATTATTAACACTGTGATAATGTCTGCTCTTTTATCATAATTTTTAACTGTTCATTCTTACATATTGTTATTGTTTGAACTTTCAAAAGATTTGAGAATCACAATTTGTTAACTATGGCTGAATAAGAAAAAGAAAAGAATTAACACTTTTGGAACACATTTGTTATTTTTTTAATCAAGGAAAGATATAAAACATTTATGTCTAGCAGGGAAGAAACATAATAAACTAAACCTGCATACTTGACATAGCAGAATAGTTAATTCTGTTTTGGTTAATACTCATCATTTTGAGAGTGTATGTTTATAACTCTGCAACTTGGAAACAAATTTCATGTAAGGACAAGATCCAATGCCTTGGTTAAAGTTGATTGTAGCTTGCTGTTGGTAGTAAGTGGAAAAGTTTCGTATGGAATTTCTCTCTAACAATATGACAAAAAATTTGTGTGTTTAGTGTGTTCATGAAAGATGAATTGGCCAATATGACACACATTTTGACTCTTACAATAAGGTTGAAGATTGGAAATGAAATTTCAAATCTTGCAATAAAAATGTTAGCCATTTTGATTTTACAAACAGTACTTATCAGAGCTCTATATTCTACTTCTAAAGATGATCGAGACTAAATACCTTGTTTCTTCTATTTCCATAGAGAGTTATCAAGGAAATGCAATATCCAGTGATAGACTTGAAAGAATCAGAACAGGTTTCCCATCTGAATTACTAAAAGCTTTAAATTGAAGAGTGGAGTTGCAGAAAGAAAAATACCTTTTATAGGTGGGTTTTGATGTATTTTGGAAGCAAGTAACCACATCCAAAAGCATGTTTTCTCTTACAAACATATATTGTTTTAAATATAACTGAGAAAGTATTTTAAATAACTTAAATCCTTGATTTTGTATCAATTGTGTAGAACAAATTTAATTGCTAACATTAAATCATTAGTAACATTTACACAGAATTTTATTAAGCTTAAAACAATGCATGTTTTATAAACAATGAATAATCAGATGTAAATTGATAATATTCCTTAAAAATTCGAAGTTAGAATGAAATATTGAGCAGCCTACATGCTTGATTTGGGTTAGAGGAAGTGATTCCATGTATTTGCATATAAACTTCTTCAACCAAAATGTCATGGAAGAAGACATCATGATCATGTAGTTGATAAAAATACCAATTTTGTGAGGAGACAATAGCAAGAAGAAGCCCTATATATTCCTTTCATGTTATGCAGACAACTAGTGGTGCACCTTCTAATAATTGTCTCCATTAAGAGGAGAAACAAGAATATCTATTGAGTTTTCATCAAGACAAAGTTATAATAAGAATTATTTGAATTATAGGATGAATCAATAGATAGATAGTGTAGTAGTAGTGAAGGTGGTGAATTATTAACATTTGGTTCAAAGAATATTAAGTCTGCCATAATTCAAGCACCAATCTTATATTTTCATGATTTCAGCAGGAAAAGGATAGCCAAGTGGTGAGTGTGGTTGCTGTCACATCTCATCATAATAGTGTTTCAACCTCTCATCATTGTTGTACTGAATTTAGTTCTGGCTTCTTTCCTAGTTCTAACACAAACAAGTTTCACTTCACAAACTGTCCTGCTAGTCACCACCCACTTTCAACAATGGAAATACTCAGCAGCTCTCAGAAAACAACTTCCTGAACAACATCACATCCAAGTTAATAGAGACTGGAAAAATCAATGCTAAACTAAGACATGTGCTCTGTTGAAGATTCAATTTAGACAATTGAAACTAGGATTAAATTCATGAGAGCAAAAATGTAGTTAAATGTATAAAAAGTGACAGTCAATAAGATGTTGCAGAAGGATTTAAAATACTATATATTTGGACATTATTTGTAGTCACAGAAATTGAACACAATACTAAAATTTACAAATTTCCAACACAAAACTCAACTATGTGAACTGAGGTCAGGAATTTGAACACTGTAAACATTGATTCAAGACTAATTGTATATATCATAATAAAAACAAAGTGGTATTTAAAGTGGAAGGTTGTGCAAGCCTGTCTTGGAGCCCATATGCACATGGATCATGTGTGATACCCCTAAGGTACTCTGCAGAGCTGAATCAATGCAAATTCCAGCTAAGAAGACACCTAGTGGAGCAGTTCTGGAAAGATTCATGAAAAGTATGCATCTTGGTTCAGAAAAAGAGCATTCATATATGGATGTTATGACTATCAGAAGTTCTATGTTTTCTCAAAAGGTAAGATGCTGTCTTAATTGTTTCAAAACTTTCTTCAATTCTTAATTCCAACCACTTTTATCATTATTTTAATCACGACTTTGCTTTTCATAAAAGACTATTATATATATTGCTTTTCATAAAAGGTGCATAGTGATTGTCATTCAACAATAAATATTTAAAATTTTAATAATTTTATTCAAGAATTATTGTCTTTATTTATATGTATAGAAGTCAAATCCAACTAACCAGTATATATGTATAATAAAAAACTACATGATTAAAGTAAATTCATTGGTGTTATAAAGAAAGATATATAAGTTTTGAAAGGTTTTTAATACTAATTATATTAGTTGAAATTGTTCCACAAAAACTAGTTCCTATATTACTGTAAGCATTCTTCTTGTTCAGGTTAAACATGAGGAGGACTACATGTTTGTGCTGATTTTCCTAACTGAATTATATGTACCCTTAAAAATATCTCTCTAAGATAGATTGAAGGGTGTGGGAATTATTTCTAATAATACATGATAATTAGGTTTTTATTGTCTCTTATAGTTTAAATGAAAAAACACCTATAAACTTTAAAACAACAAAAATGTGTGTTTCTAATTAAAAGTATTACTGGAACTGTGAGTAGATATAATTTTAATTAATTGAAGATAAGATCATGATATTTTAGTAGTTTAGTCATAATTACCAGTGGAAAAGAGATAGTCTGTTTTTATTTTTATTTTTAAATTAAATTACTTATGGTGATTAAATTAAAAAAAGTAATGAGTGGTTTGTAATATATTGTGTTGTTAAAAAATGTGGGTGGTTTACGCTATTTAAGTACGTGTGGATAGTTACTTCTAACATTTGGATATTTATTTGTATTCCTTTTTTTATTTTTAAAATATTACTAAAAATAAAATAGGAATATGAGATGGGTACACCAAAAAAGGAATAATCTTTTTTATATATTGTTATAAATTACAATTTTTTCCTTATTTTGTCTATGTTAAGAAATAAGGAATATGATTTGACAAAACTAGTTAATAAGTTAGTTAAGTTAGATGATTGATAAGCTAGTTGATAGTTGATAAATTCTTAACTTATAAATTTTGAGAGTTGAGAGTTGATAAGATATTATTATTTGATTAGAAGTTTGCCATACTAGTTAATAAACTAATTAATATGTAAAAGGACATAAAATGATATAAATATTTTACTAGTTGAATGTGACCGAACACTTAAATGTGTTATCTTGATTGATCAGGTTAATTTGGGAGAAATATTTAGTTCGGTCTAGGATAAATGGTAAGTCCAATGATATATCAAGAGGTCGGTCCAAACAGTTGGCAGCTAATATTAAAAAGATAATTAAAGTAAAAATAATAGAATGAATAATTGAATTAGCTAGGCACAAATATTATTATGAGATTTAATGAGAATAAATAGTTAGAGATAATGCTTTACCCGCACCCCTAAAATAAAATAAAGGGGATATATTAACATAATATCTTTATGTTGTTAAAGTGCTGAAAGGAGGTCTAAGAATATTATAAAAGGGGCTCAAGAACTTGAGAAAGGTAAGTTGAAATCCTGAGAGACTACACTCATACAATTATTTTGCATTCAGATTCTGATAGTTATATGCTCTCACCAACTTGATCGTTAGAGTGTAATCGATAGGTGGAGTTCCTCTCACTATGAATTATTAGCATCTCAAAGCAGCAACAACAAAAAAGAAAAGTCAACCCAAAGTCCACCAATAAGGTCCGATCCAGGTCAGCCGGCGAGAACATTTGACATCCACCGTGGGACCTAGTAAAAGCTGAAACTGATCCCACCTACATTTATAGTTGAGCAATCCGACGTGATGAGGAATACAAGGTAAGGAACACAAGGATTTGAAGGAGGCGAGACCCCAACCTTGCAACAAATCATGGAGGCAGGTAAAACTGATCCCAATAATTACCGTGACATAAATGATCATTATCATTTAAATTTGTTGAGATTCCTGAAAATAACAAATGTAATTGTTATTATTTAAATTTATTATCGTATTATTATGAAAATCACATAAATGATTTATCATTTAAGACTGTGGTGATAGCATTGTGAAGATAACAAATATAATTGCATTTGAATATGTTATCATGTTGTTATGAAAATCATAGATATATGTAAATATGTTATTATGTTATTTTGAATATAACATAAATGATTAATTATTATCTTTAAGTCTGTTGTGATATTATTCTGAAGATAAAAGATATAATTGTTATATTTAAATATGTTATCATATTATAATGAAATCGCAGATATATGTAAATTTGTTATCATGTTATTCTGAAGATAACATAAATGTTTAAGTATTATCTTCAAGTCTGTTGTGATATTATTTTCAAGATAAAACATATAATTGTTATTTAAATATGTTATCATATTATTATGAAAATCGCAGATATATGTAAATTTGTTATCATGTTATTTTGAAGATAACATAAATGATTAATTATTATGGTTAACTATGTTATGATATTATTTTGAAGATGAAAGATATAATTGTAATTATTTAAATTTGTTATCATATTATTATGAAAATAACATATATATGTAAATCTCTTATCATGTTATTCTGAAGATAACTAAATGATTAATTATTATCTTTAAGTGTTTGTGATATTATTATGAAGATAAAAGATATAATTGTTATTATTTAAATTTGTTATCATATTATTATGAAAATCGCATATATATGTTATTATGTTATTTTGAAGATAACATAAATAATTAATTATTATCTTTAAGTTTAAGTCGGTTCAGATATTATTCTGAAGATGAAAGATATAATTGTTATTATGTTATTCTGAAGATAACATAAATAATTAATTATTATCTTTAAGTTTAAGTAGGTTGTGATATTATTCTGAAGATGAAAGATATAATTGTTATTATTTAAATTTGTTATCACATTATTATGAAAATAATATATATGTGTAAATCTGTTATTAGTCTGAAAATGACAGCTATATTTAATCTATTATCATGTTATTGTGAAGACAACACAAATGTTTATTATTATTTAAATTTGTTGTGATATTATTGTCATCATCATTATCATAATATCTCACATAAGAGAAATTATTCTTGTTACTGGATATAAAGCGTAGTAGTGTAAAAGTACATGTCTAGGAAAGTTCTGGTAAGGAAAAACTTGGTATTTAAGCACGTCCATTGGTGACCCACCTCTCTTTTTCCTGAGAACTTACCTGGTGTACTAGTTCACAGTCTACAATCGTTGTTCCAATAGAAACTGAGATGCCGCTTCATCATCATCATCATTATCATGAACTCTCACATGAGACAAATTATTCTTGTATTGGATATAGAGCATAGTAGTGTAAAAGTACATGTCCAGAAAAGTCCTGGCAAGGAAAGACTTGGTATTTAAACGTGTCCATTGATGACCCACCTCTCTTTCCTAGGAGCTTACCTGGTGTACTAGTTCACATTCTACAATCATTGTTCCAGTAAACATTATTATTCATAGCAGATATTTCAATTTTAACTCTATTGCAAAAAAAAAAAAAAAAGGAGATATATGCAACAAAGATCAAACACTTTGACAAATTTGTCATAACTCATGCGTCGAGAATGACGAATGATTATGTTGTTGTCCTATTGAAGCTCATAAGTAAAAGGTAGAACACACTTTTATACTTAAAGATCATAGAAGTGTTGAACTAAGCTTATCGGCTGGAAACTCTAGGCAGTGAAACCATCCCACGAACATGAAATGCGGCAAGAATCAAGTTTTATTTCAGTTAAGAAATTTATTTGTAATGTGTTTTCAGACATTTTAACGTTTTTTTGTTTCCTTTGGTGACACTCTTTTTCCCTTAAAAATGGTTTTTTAATGAGGTCACCAAGTAATAAATTTGTTTATGGGAAATTTACGGAGGTAAGGTTGTCCGATCTAGCATATGGTAAAACGACCTAATTCGGGATAAACGAAGTTACTCGAGTATAGGCGCCCTGTGAGATGAATTGATTTGAACAAGTTGTCTGATCTAGCACATGGTAAGACGACCTAACTCGGAGTGAACAAAATTATCCGAATATTGGCGTCCGGTGAGATGAATTGTATGATTTAGCACATGGTAAGATGACCTAACTCGGAGTGAACACAATTATCCGAGTATAGATTATCCGATTTAGCACATGGTAAGACGACCTAACTCGAAGTGAACAAAATTATCTGAGTATAGGCGCTCTGTGAGATGAATTATCTTATTTAGCACATGGTAAGACGACCTAACTCGGAGTGAACGAAATTATCCGAGTATAGGCACCATGTGAGATGAATTATCTGATTTAGCACATGCTAAGACGACCAAACTCAGAACAAACAGAGTTAACGCCTTATGAGATGAATTGACTTGGAACAGGTGTGGTCATTCGAACTAGCACATAGTAAGACGACCTAGCTCGGAAAAGATGCAACTATCCGAGTAGGCACCCAATGAGGTTAGTTAACCTGAAGCAAATGTAGTAATCACATTGTAAGATAACCTAACTCGGAGAAAAATGTAGTCAAAGTTCATCGTCCGACCAAGTCCGATCTTAGATCATCCCAGTAAAATTTATGACATCGTACCCTTTGCCAGACTCATGAAATAAATGGTGTTGGAAATGTCAAGACAAACGAGGGTACTAGTTAAGTTAAAATGGTAGACTAATCATCCAATGAGAAGGGTGTCGATCATCAAAAGGTTAGTCTTTGTGTTAAGAGTTAGGTTCATTGTTTTATGCATTTCGTCTCACCCAAGTTAGCAAGATCATGTTATGTTAATCCTGTTATGTTCAGGGTGTAAGGTCAGCTCGATTGGCAAAACATTTTTGCATGTTCAAACATTAAAATCTCATGTGGGCTAACCACATCATACTATGTTAGTCACGCTATGTCTAAAATGTAAAGTCAATTTGCATGGCAAAGCATTTGTGCATACATTCATACAATATAGGTACCCGAGATGGCACATGGTAAGACGACCTAACTCAGAACAAACGTAGTTACCTGATTATAGGCGCCTGTGAGATGAATTAACAAATGTAGTTACCCGAGCAGGCACGTGGTAAGATGACCTAACTCGGAACAAACATAGTTATCCATGTTGAAACAAGTGGTGTTCATGTTTTGAAGAATCCAAATCCTTTGAAGGATGTTGAAGCCTCTGCTATGCTTGATGTTTCTGTGCTGGTTTAAGCTTTTGTTCTGGGGTAGTTTATATGTTGTAATCCACCCTGTGATTAAATCTAAAGCATTAGCATTCTCAATCTTTGTGAAAGTAAAATGTTTTCAAACTAAGTTAAAACAACCGATTGTTTATAC
>Ga0123342_1002815_pt1 | contig 28628 bp, 15 predicted proteins | sample Turbeawhitnodule_FD_89960 | JGI IMG/M metagenome (GOLD analysis project Ga0123342, IMG submission 89960) | Root nodule microbial communities of legume samples collected from Mexico - Turtle bean Mexico white nodule | ecosystem: Host-associated > Plants > Roots > Nodule | place: Mexico: Nepantla... | reverse complement strand
TAAATTAATTATTTAACAATTTTTAAATATAAGGATAAATTTGTAAATTTACATTTTTATCAATTAAAAATAATATAATTTCAATCACATCCATCACATCATTCACAAATTTTCATAAACTTTCCCTACACTTTTCACTCTATTTACCTTAATCCAAACACCCTAACTTTCTTTACACTTTCCCTTCAAATCATCTCAAATCTATTCTCCCATTTCCACTCTCTAATCCAAACAAAGGCATAAATATCTTTGAAGTTGTTATGTAGAGAGGGTAATATCGTAAAAGGAGCAATACGCGTGGTCGCGTACACATCACGAAACCGTGTGGTAGTGGAATTCAGTTTCCGTGGCTATAAATACAACCCTTTGGCCATTCATTTTGGTCATTTGGCTCGCGCGATTCAGAATTTAGGGTTTCGTCTCTGTGGAGCCCTTTAGGCCATAGCCGCCAGCCAGAGAGAGATTACTTCGATCCTAGCTTTTCTCTTTCCCTCATTTCTTGAAATCGAACCTCGATTCGCTTCCGTAGCAGAGCGATTCGATCAAAACCCAACACTCACAACCAAACAACTTTCGTATTAATCGAAGATGTCTCGTTGTTTTTCTTTCCCCCCTCCACGGTACGCTGCACGTTGCGAGTCCTCCTTGATCGAATCGATTAAGGTTTGTGTTGAGCCGTTTCGTTTTTGCGTTTGTGCGCTCAACTCTGCATGTTGTTCCAAATTGATTTTCTGGATAGAACTGCGGCCCCTTTTCAACTTAGGTTAGAATAGGACCAGACGATGAGATTGTTCCCCTTTATGGATGCTTTGATCGAACCCTAGAACCATGATTTGTGCTTGTTTTGAGCAAAGATCGGTTGATTTAAAATAAAATAAACATGGGAAATTAATTTTAGGTTTTCTATTCGGGTAGTATAAATATTAACACAATCTTTTTTGAACATAATATATTTGGGGGGATTGAGAAAAGGATTTTTAAATGCATGCAGTTTTCTCAAATCACTTACAATTGATCTGGATCTTTGGGTGGGTTAATGGGTTTTGATCAATTTCTCTTGTATAAACTAATACTTTTTTTTTCAATTATAAATATGGGTTTTGAATCTTGAACCGGTTTTCTGTATACAAATCACTGCATGCTAGGTTTATTTAGTTAGGTTATTTATCAGAGGCGATGAAGATGTGAGATCACATTAGTCTCTTGTTATATATAGATTAGTGGGGTGATAGGGGATCCTAGATGTTCTCATTCATGGGTAGATGTTCGATATTAACATGTGTTATGGAGCAAGTCCGAGCCTCTTTTACTGTTGTGTGGTTTGTGGGCTGCTACAGTCAGATTTGTAAAGGATAAGAAATAGTTCTTGTTGTTGTAATGGCTGAAACGATTGTTCTTGACCACCGAAAGATTTGTACGAAACATGAAATAGTTTAGTTATTGCAATTGCATGGTGAAACAAGATTGAAATGCTTGCAATGCATGTTTGTTTCTTTGGACTTCTTCCCTGTCCTCTATTTGAAAATGTTATTCTGGTGCCTAAAGCTCCGAGAGGAGGAGGTAGAGAAGAAGAGGAAGGAGAAGATAGAGAAGAAGAAAATCAAGAAGGAGAAGAAGAGGGCGAAGGAGGAGAAGAAAGAGAAAAGGAAAGAGAAGAAAGAAAGGAAACATAAAGAAGGAACAAACAAAGCTACTAATGGCAGTGACGATGACAAGAAGTTCAAGCTCATTAACGATATTAAGGAAACCAAAGCAGAAGAAAAGTTGCAAAAGGGTGAAGTAGGTGAAAACGAACTACTTGAGAGGAGTGGAATTACAGAGGAACTTGAACAACCCGTTACTTCTCGGGAGCCTTGCTGCTTGTCTGACAGTACTCAAAGCAGTAAGAGGAAAAGGGGCTCCCCACAATCAACTCATGAAAATGGTGAGGAATATTTGAAGCTGGTCATCTTACTGTTTATTGGTTTGTTTGGGTAATTTGTGCTTAGATCTAATTTTGACTTTTGTGTGAAACAGGACCTGCTATTAAAATCCGACTTCCTTTGAGGAAGCATAGCGAACCTGAAGAATTGAATTCAAATTCAAAATTTCATGTGGGGTCTTCCTCAGGAAATGTGGAGGATATCGAAGATCCCTTAACTAATAAAACTAACCTTGCAAGTGAGCGTGAGTCAAAATGTGTCTCAGACACAGGACCCAAACGGTTGCTTGGAAAATCTGATTCCAGCAGTTGCAAAGGTTTGCAGAATTCTGTTAGTGGAAATGCTGCGGTCACTAAAAGTACTGTTGGAAGTGATCGTCAGTCACAATGTCTCAGCTCTACGGAGCCCAAACGGGTTGTTGGGAACTTGGATTCTAGACACAGCAAATCTGTTCAGAATTCAGTTCGTCCTGATGTTGTGGCGGCTAAAAATACCCTTGGAAATGACAGTCAGTCACAGTCTCTCAGGACGACAGAGTGCAAACGGGTTCCTCTTGGAAACTCTGTTTCTAGACATGGTAATGCAATGCAGAATTCTGTTCATGGGGACGGCGTAGTGTTGAAAAATATCGTTGGAAGTGAGCGTCAGTCACAGTCTTTGAGGACGGCAGTGCCCAATGGTGCTCTTGAAAACTCGGATGGTAGACCTGCGAAAGTTATGCAGAATTCAGTTAATGGGAAGGTTGTGGTCGATCAAAGTACTATTGGAAGTGATCGGCAATCACAAGGTCTCAAGTTGGACGAACACAAAAGGGTTGTTGGTAACTCCGGCAAAACGATACATAATTCTATTCGTGGAGATTCTGTTGATAAAAGTACCCTTGAAAATGATCGCCAGACACAATGTCTGGGGAACGCCGAACACAAACGGGTTCATGGAAAGTCTGATGCTAGACATGGCAAAGGAGTGCAGAATTTAGTTCACGGAGAGGCTGTGGTGACTAAGAGTACTCCAGGAAGTGATCATCAGTCGAAACATCTAACCAAGCGCAAACGGGTCCATGATAAACATGACTCTAAACACAGCAAAGCGTTGCAGAACTTGGTTCATGGGGATGCTGTGGTCACAGATAAAGCAGTTGATGCCATGGACATAGATAAAGCAGTTGGTGATGCCATGGGCATAGTTACTGCAGTTGATGATGGTAGTAAAAAAGTGGAATCTTTGTACAAGTCTCTGTTACTTATTCCTCCACTAACGTATGACGGTCTTGAGTCATTAGATCAAGATTGGCTATTTAGTTCGGAAGCAGAGGCAAATCGGCATGTCTCAAAGAAACAGAAGTGTGATTCTGATGTCTTCAAGCTTTCAAGTTCTATATGGCCTCGTGCAGAATACTTCCCTGAGGTCGATGTGTATGCGCTGCCATATGCAGTTCCATTTTGATTCTTTTGGATTTTTTTTACAATAGAGGTAGTTTGAAGCTAGGAAGCTGTGTTCAAATTGACAGAACCGGTGCACTATTGTTTTTTGAAAGAGAAAACACTTACATGGCATGTGGGCAAATATTGCGTAATATATTCTTAACATGAATGATGCAATTTTGTCTTCCATACCGGTAGAGTCTTTGCAGAATGTACATATATACACACACATATATATATAGATAGATATATGTTGCCATTTTTCTCTATCATTTTTTTTTTCAAAACTTAGCTGATAATCGTTCTTGGTTGGTTGCTCAAGAAAAAGGTCTCGGATTTCTAGATATTTATTTAATAACAATCAACTAGCTAGAAATCTCTATCACTTTTAGATATGTTTTTGGTAAAGAATGGTAATAAGCTTTGAATTATGGCTCCACTGATGATATATGGAAATTTCACAGCAACATGAATTTGGCTAATATAATAAATAAAACACTTTGCTTAAGGATTTTGAAATACTGTATGTCGAAGTGGAATTTCAGAAATGTACAAGAACTCACTGGAATGTATTTTTTCTTTTTGTAATCCTTTTAAGCTTCGTAGTTTTCTCACATAGTTTTATATAATATAAAACTAACAATATTTGTATTGTGGTGGCATTAACTTCAACTTTAGATATTAGTGATTTAATGGTTAAGGCTCGTTATTTTGTAACCTTGTCGTGGCTTTACAAAAATCCAAAGTGTACTTCCAACTGGATACTTCAACATATTTACTTATAAGTTAAAGTAGGGAAGTTTCGCCAAAGAGAAAAACATTTCATCTTTTATGACGTGATAAAAAAATTATAATCATAGTGGAGTGGACTTGAATAATGGTATCTCTTTCGAAGAATTCCAATTTTTTTTATTAGACGTTAAATGAATTTAATATGTGAATTTTAAGTGTAAGTTAACTTGAAATAACTAACTTATAACTAATTTTTAAAGTGTAGTTTACACTAGTTATATATACTATGAAACTCATGCAAAAGGTAAAGTATTACTTTACGAAAGTAATATGAATTACACGTTATAAATATGTGGAAAAATAGTTTTTATTGTTTGTTTTGAGTTCTTCACTAGGTTGGGTGTAAATTTAGGTTCTTTTCTTATATCGTTGAGAAAACTTTAATATTTACAACCTTGTGTCATTGTTTATTAACTTTTCATTTATTACAGACTCTACTTTTTATAATATTTTTATTTTTATCATTTTAATTTAAAAATTTATAAAAATATCCTCCAAAAATTGTAATTAGATATATATAAATTGTTTTGCTATGCCCAAATCAAGTCATAAGGGAAAGACTCACAAATAAAAGGGAGAGGAGCATGGAAAAAGTCAATACGAGTAATATAGTATAAATATTAAAGGATAATTTAAATGTATTTGGTATGAAAATTATATTATTATCTAATTATTATATAAGTTGAATATTTTTAAGGCGTCCTCATACCAAATGTATATAAAATTCTAGATAAGGAAAGTTTTTGTTATTCATTTGGATTAAGTACAGAACAATGAACAATACTAACACAGGAAGTGCAGAAGTAAGAAAAGGAGGAAGCTTCATGAGTTTATAGTAATGAGTAATCGTTTGGTAGAGTTGCTTACTACTCGAAATTAGGATCTTCTTCCCCCTCACCCTCTTCATAGTCATCTTCATCAACTGTTGCATCCTGATATTGTTGGTACTCTGCCACCAAATCGTTCATGTTGCTCTCTGCCTCAGTGAACTCCATTTCATCCATTCCTTCACCTGTGTACCAGTGCAAGAAGGCCTTGCGTCTATACATTGCAGTGAATTGCTCACTCACCCTTCTGAACATCTCCTGAATTGAAGTGGAGTTACCAATGAAAGTGCTTGACATCTTCAAGTTCCTGGGAGGGATGTCACACACACTTGACTTCACGTTGTTGGGAATCCACTCAACAAAGTATGATGAGTTCTTGTTCTGCACGTTGATCATTTGCTCATCCACCTCCTTGGTGCTCATTTTTCCCCTGAACATTGCTGATGCAGTCAAGTAGCGTCCATGGCGGGGATCGGCAGCACACATCATGTTCTTGGCGTCCCACATTTGTTGGGTGAGTTCAGGGACTGTGAGGGAGGCGTACTGCTGAGACCCACGTGAGGTGAGAGGCGCAAACCCCACCATGAAGAAGTGGAGACGTGGGAATGGAATCAAGTTCACAGCTAGTTTCCTGAGGTCAGAGTTCAGTTGCCCAGGAAACCTCAAGCAACAGGTCACTCCACTCATGGTTGCAGATATCAGGTGGTTCAGATCACCAACTACAATTGCAAACCGTTAAATTAATCAATTATGCAGTAAATTAATTACTTGGGAGTGGTGTATGAGTGGAAGAGTACCATAGTTTGCATTCACACAATCACCACATTTTAAGGGACGATTCAAAATGGATGATTTTTTAAAATTGTCTATGTGACTAAAGGTTGATTGAGATAATCACTTTTTACATAAAGTGTGATGATATATCATAATTTATCAATCCCTCGTACATAAGAAATTTGGACATGTGATGGTACCAAAGATCTAATAATTTCTCTGTAGGGGAGAATTCTAAAGAATGCAGATAACTTTTTCCTTTTCAGAATTAGTAAGCATTTAGAATAGCTACATGAAAGTTCCAAGTTGCTGAATGTGCAAAATAATGAATGCAGGAATTGAAATCAGTGTGGGATTGGGGTACTTACAACTAGGGGTGGTGAGTTTTAAGGTCCTGAAGCAAATGTCATAGAGTGCTTCATTGTCAAGAACCATGCACTCATCTCCATTTTCCACCAACTGGTGAACGGATAAAGTAGCATTGTAGGGCTCCACAACCGTGTCGGAGACCTTTGGGGAAGGGAAAACAGAGAAAGTGAGCATCATTCTGTCCGGGTACTCCTCCCTTATCTTCGATATCAAAAGTGTTCCCATGCCAGAACCCGTCCCACCTCCAAGCGAGTGACACACTTGAAAACCTGAGAAAAAAAATAAAATTCAACACAATATCGCATGCATCCATGTTCATAAACAATAGCTGGTCCAATCTTAAGACACTATTCAAATCAAACTAATAAAACACTCATCACACCCAATATATCTGCGAGCAGTAATCCGATAATAACATAAATTTTGACACTATCTTCTAAAATGAAATTTAAGCCAAATGAAGTTCAGATTAATGGTTAATTTGAACAGCATTCATTCCACACATATTTTTGTAACAGAGATAGAGTGATATAGAAAGAAAGTGTATGAAACCTTGCAAGCAATCACAGTTTTCGGCCTCTTTGCGAACGACATCAAGGACGGAATCGATCAATTCAGCGCCTTCGGTGTAGTGTCCCTTGGCCCAATTGTTGCCGGCGCCGGACTGTCCAAAGACGAAGTTATCAGGGCGGAAGATCTTGCCGTAGGGGCTGGATCTAATGCTATCCATGGTCCCTGGCTCCAAATCCATCAACACAGCCCTCGGAACGTACCTTCCTCCAGAAGCCTCATTGTAGTACACGTTTATCCTCTCCAATTGGATATCGGAGGCCACATCTCCGGTGAACTTTCCGGTGGGATCGATCCCGTGCTCGTCGCAGATCACTTCCCAGAATTTGGAACCGATTTGGTTCCCGCATTGGCCACCTTGCACGTGCAATATTTCCCTCATTCTTCTTACTCAACCTTCTCTCTCTTTCTCTCTCTCAATTCCACCGCAGATTCAACACACAGAGGTGTATATATATATAAGGGATCTCAGAGAGTGAGAGTGCGAGGGTAATTGTGGAATGGAAAAAAAGCTATTATTTCTATGTTCCTGGAGTGTGGTCTTGAAGCGCCATAATTATCATTACCTTAACTTCTTTTCCTTCTATTTCGCTCTATTTTTGGCCTTCGTCAATCCAATTTTTTCTTTCATAATTTTTGTACATCAACATAATTTTTATTCTATTTTCTTATAAAAATATATGCAATTGGTATTGGCCCATTTGGAGTAGCCCACACTGAAACAGGCACCTTCACTTGGGCTTGTGGTTCACAAATTGAGAGCAGTTTCTTCCTGCACCCCTATGTTTTTCTTCTTGTACCCCATAATGTTATTATGTAAAGGTAAAACTATTCCTAATATTTTCTAAAAATCCTAAAATGCGCACAACACACATACTACTCTTTCTTCTTTCTTTTCACATAGACTTGATAGACTATATTGTTCTCTCAACGACAATGCTACTCCAAAATCTTGGTGGTGATCAGTGGTGTCTCCAACAACTTGGTGGTTATTCGGTGGTTTCTCTTGGCGGTTCTCTGTTTGAAGAAGAAGGTAAGTAACTTTTTTTTAGTTTTCAAATCTATAGTTCCATTTTTGTTGCGGATTTTCATTTTCACTGTACATATGTTGTGATTTCACAGAGTGCAGTCTGCTTGGTCTACAAAACCGGGAATCCACACTTTATTTTTTGTCTTTCAGAATATTGAATCTACAAAATTCCCAGATTGTTTCATTCATAAATCTTTCGGATTGGTGAGTTCGGTAATCTTCTAGATTTGTAAATCCACAGTATGTTTCCGAATTTCAGAACCCATAATAAAAAAAAAAGACATTCCAGATCCACAAATTCATAATTAAAAAATGCAGATACCGTTTTTCAAATAAAATCAAGACTAATTTTAGAATTTTAAAAATTATGGAGTGCAGGAAAAAAAAATTGTAGGAGTGTAAAAATAAACTCCCTCATCATCATCACCAGCAAAAGAATCTACTAGAGAATTTATCAACCGTTTACTACGTTGAAAGCTGGTTTCATTCTTGGTTATTTTGGTCTTTTGCATTTTTTTCGTTTGTGAACAGTTGCTTTCGCATTTAGTTGTCCATATCTTTTATTTTCTTAGCTTTCATTTTTCAACTTTTTTCATTGCCTTTTCCCTTCCTCTATGATGAAACAACCAAAGCTCCAAAATAGACAATGCGTAAAAACAGATTGTGCGATGAAGTGTTCCTTACACTTGAAAAAGATATTTGGAACATTATCAAAGATATGTAATAAATACCATGTTATCGATTTTGTCATATGATAAATCAAAGTTTTATCTGATAAATAATTTAATTCTAATTTTATTTATGTAAAATATTGTTTTAAATAAAATGGTTACAAATATTTTAAAAATGTATATTTTATATAAAAATATTTATAGTTAAATATGTTTTTAGTCTTAAACTTTCATGTTAATATAGACAAATAATTGAAGTTAAATTTTTGGTCAACCTGAAATCGTTTGACACACGAGAAACAATCGTTTGCTTAAAAATATCTCTTTCATAACTTTTCAAAATAGAAGAAAATAATTACTCTACACTTAATAAGAGACTAAATCCAAATTTGCATCAAAATCCATGAATCAAAAACATACTTAATCTCCTAGAAATGTAATCTTAAAAGTTGTGGTCCATATAATTTATCAATCTATGATTATTTATTTTTAACATTTTCAAATAATATGTATTTTTGAATTGTATGAGTCAAAGTTTTAAATCTAGGTCCCATTTTACATTATCTTCTCCCTACTCGTTTATCTTATTTTTTCAAACATGAAAAATGCCATTTGAAAAGTGCATTCTTTCTTTCAAATTTCAACTAAAAATGAAACTCGTACAATTTTGTGACTTTTATAAACAAAAAAATACTTAATAGTTTAAGAGTGTGTGTTGACAAATGTTATGAATACTTGTAAACATTAGACAGAAACTGAGAAGGGTTGGTATTAACACAGGAGCTTAAGAATCAAAGGTTTTGATAAAGATTACAAAAATGTGTTTTTGGTATCTAAAATAACAAAAAGGGATACTTTTAATGAGATGAAAAAGCAACTAATCAAAAGGTTAAAAGAAAATGTTTGGTAAGGTGGGAATGAAATTTCAATGATGAAGGCCTAAAATGTTAAATTTTCAAACCATAGGTCACCTTTTGTAAATTAAGAGTAAATCACACAAGTTTAGTGATGTTTTTTTTGGATTTGTTTGAACCATATTGGTTTCATTCAACATTTGCGACCAAAATAAGAGACCAGTAATGTGCATCCTTTCATCAAATCTTTAAAAAAAAAATCTCTTTTTGAAATTTCTACTTCTTCTCACTTCCTTTTTGTTGTATTCTTTATTTTTTTTGTTTCCACTTCTTTTTACTCTGTTCTTTGTATGTTGTACCCTATCCAATCTGAACAAATAGAGAAAAATAATCCCAATTCCCAAAAGAGTTGGAAAAAAAGTGCATATAATTTTGGATGAGATACTCTGCAAATGGAAAAAAACAAATAAATAAAGAAAACAATAATAGATGAGACAAGTAACATTGATGAAAGAAAAGAGAAAATGAGAAGAAAAAATATAACAAAAATAAATGTTTATAATTTTTTTTTTCTTTTCATTTACTTAACAAATTATACTTTCTAATTTTAAGAATTATTAATAAACACTCATAATATTTTTTTCTCATTAAATCCTTTTAGAAGTTAACACGAAATACATAAATGTTAAACTCATACAATTGAAAATCTATCTGTCCAGTCTAACTAGAATTTGTTGAGTTTATCCATCAACTAAAATATTAGCATATAGGACTTCATTTGAAGGGACTCATCAAACTTTTTTTTTTTTGAGTTAAATATGTTTTTTATCCATGTACTTTCATGCAAAATTAGTTTTCGTCCCTAATCCAAAATTTAGACCTCCTAAGTACTTGTAGTAAGAAAATTATTGAAATTAGTCATTGTCAATTTTTTTTGTAAATAACAAACGAATTTTCAGTGTGGACTAAGATGTTAAAATATTTCATACTGGTCATCATTGACTTGATATTTTAATATTATAAAAAATTTGTTTACTTCGTAAAAAAAAACACTAATAAAAACTCTTTTGAATAGTTTTTTTTATGTCATAGAAGTGAAAAATTTAGACTAAAGAAAAAAAAACAATTTCGTATTATAGTAAAGTTACGAAAAATGTATTTAATTTTGTTTTTTTTTTCTAATTAAGTTTATACACCAGTACAGGTAAGTCAAGATATAATTCAATTATGACAGTCATTGTAGTGTCTCTGTAATTGATTAATACATGATTACAGCAAATTGGGAGTTACGAGGAGTAAGTATGATCGAGAAAAAAAGCATAGCCTAAATCAAACAAAACAGGACAAGGTAGATATCACATTTTTGTTAGTTTTCACGTTGTCTCTCTCTCTTTCATACGTAGTACATGACAATAACACACCATGAAGTTTGAAGCAGTCTTTGATCTCATTCCATTTCATCACTGTCATGCTTCGTGCCACGAAATTTCCTCTCCTCTCAGTTCCAATTACGCGTCTCTTATTTTATTTCTAAGTTTACTTCTATTCTTATTATTTTATTTCTTCCAAAATTTTCAACCACCCGAATCTCCTTCATGAACCTATCACATTATAGTCAAAGCCAGAGTTGCAAATTATCTCTTTCAACATCTATTTCATATCCCTCTTCCCTTCTTCTACTAAAGTTTCCGTTTTGGAGTTCAATACTCTCTGTAAATAGTCCTAAATAGGTGTGTTTATGCTCCCATTCAATTGGGGTGATGAAATTTAGTGTTTTCTTGTCGTTAATTCTTATGATAAAACTATGCATGTCAATGTTATTGTTTTCATTTTAATCAACCATCATCATTAGAGAATATTCTTTATTTTGTTTTACTTTTGGTCTTTTTTTTTTCTGTGTTTTGTTTACCATGTTATGCAAGTTAAAGTTGCAGAGTCACTCCTCTTGTGCAGGCGTTGAGTTTTTGTTGTTTTCATTCTGCTTAATGGGGTCGGTTTGCTCAGCTGCTAAGGCTGAGAAAAACAAAAACAAAGAAATTGGAGGGAAAGCCTTGGGAAAGCTTAAGAAGTTGAAGAGTATTGCAAAGGGGAAAGGAGATTGTTATTCAAAACCAAGGACTAGTGATAGTGGTAGAAAGAAAAAGGAAAGTGAATTCAGAATATCCAATCCTAATGGAAAAGAAGGGAAACAGGTACTTTCCCTTTACTGATTTTTGCTGTTTCAGAAGCTGAATTAATTTGGTTGAGGGGTAAGAAAATAGTGAAATGCATATTATTCTCATTAAATGTAGAGTAGACATGCTTTCTTAAGGTCTTTGGGTATGAATGAAAGTCAACGATTTTTTTTATACTTAGTAATGAATGACTATGTAAAAGACCTTTGCATTATTATTTTTAAATTTGTGAGGGGTTTTCTTGTTCTAACATGTGTTCAAGCATGATTATGAGTAACAAAACATGTTTGTTATTTATAATTATGAATGAGTTGGAAGCTCGTAAAAATGAAGATCAGTTACATTGATGCCTTCCACTATTGTTTTGAGTGAAGATATGCTACCTAAGTTATGAAAGTGGTGAAGATTTTTGATCCTGCAAAGTAGTCTTTGAGGTTAGAAACCTTAACAAGAACTGGTTTTGATTCTAATACATATTGATGATTTTTAACTGATGCAAAGCTTTTTGGTGGAATAGTCTAACTCTGAAACAATTCATAGATTTGTCTGTATGATTCTTACTTTATTCAAACAGTGAACTATTTGTTTCTTTGGCTGTAAATGATCAAATTATGAGCAGAATAAAATCAATCAATTGCTGCTTTTACTTGGAGCCAATGAAATTTGAGTTATGTTATGGAGCCTTTGCATTGGAAGTTTGATGTTTGCACTTTGATCAATAATGTCTCTCCTTTTCTCAGGGATCACAGAGAGGTTCCATTTGGGGAAGAGCTGGTGAGAGGGCAGTGGAAGTTCTGGACACACTTGGAAGTAGTGTGCCAAAGTTAAGCAACAGTAATGGGTTTGGCTCTGCCGTAGCTCCTAGAGGGAATAAAATATCTATATTGGCATTTGAAGTAGCTAACACAATAAATAAAGGAGCAATCTTGTTTCAATCACTGTCCGAAGAAAACATTCAGCTCCTTAAAAAAGAGATTTTACAATCGGAAGGGGTGCAGCAATTAGTTTCAACTGATACAAAGGAGTTAGTAGGCCTAGTTGAAGCTGACAAAAGGTATTTGCTTGTTTAGAGCAAGGTGTTTTATATTCTGTTATTAAAAATGTCCTTACAATACAAGATATCGAATATCCCCTATCAAGTATCTTCTGTATTTTCTCGTTATGCGTCTATCAAGTCCGAAGAATAAGGTACCTACAAACACACTTCAACGTTTAAGTTAGCTGAAGTGTTGATGTGTTTATTTAGATTTTAGAATTAGAAAAGTCATTACTTTTTATTGTGAGTTCTACCTCTATTTATACTTTTTTATTGGAATTTAATTCGGTCATTCGGTTTTTGGTAGGACATATTCCATTACATGTGTATATATGTTTCTTGTACTAATGATCTTTATCTCTGATTTTTGGGAATTTGTAGGGAAGAATTAAATTCTTTCTCCCGGGAAGTGGCTAGATTTGGAAATTTATGCAAGGATCCTCAGTGGCATAACCTAGAACGATATTTCTCAAGGTGAGTTTGCTTGCTTTTAAATGTTGCTTGGTGAAAAGATTATGCTAAATCATTGTGTTGATTTCTCAAATAATTACAAACATTTCAGATTACATAAGGACATATTGGACAACAGGCAACCAAGGGTGGAGGCAGAAAAGACAATGCAGGACTTGACAACTCTATCTCACAATACTGCTGTAAGCAAATTGTAATTTTATTACTTAATGTCTATGCTGAGACATCAAGTTGTATAGTGATGCCGAACATGAAAACTTTATATAAAAGAAATTATAATTTTAAATAAGTTGTTGTTTTCTTCTGTTAAAATACATGGTGTTGGCCTTTCACAAAAGAGAGAATTTGAGAAAGTAAAAAACTGAAAAATGTAAACTGTAATGAATGAGTGAAGTGTGATTAGAAATAATATGTAAGTAACATTTTATGCCTCTGATGAGTAATAGTATTAAGGATTCCATGAATATGATTGATGTTGTTGATATTGTAGTGTTTACTACTTCTGATGTGGTTAAAATTCAATTCTATTCTTGAATTTATATAGTTCCTTCTTTAAATAACTCGATCTTTTTTCTACATAGGAATTATATCACGAGCTAACTGCGTTAGAACGTTTTGAACAAGATTATCAGAACAAGATTAAGGAAATGGAATCCTTAAATCTTCCTCTCAACGGTTAGAAGCTTCCTAATATACTTTTCCCTAAACAGTTTGACTTTCTTTTCTGTTGATGATTTTAGTTTTGATCATGTGCTAAGATTATTATCTTATAATTATGTTTGTGTTAGAATATAGTAACAATAACATTTGTGTTCTGCAACTATTACACTCAAATTCTTATTTAGACAAATTTCTTTGTAATTTAAGAGTTCTCAACTTCTCTCAGTTAACTTCTGTAAGATAATTTTAACTTATTCAGACAAGTAAATTAGATTCCTTCCTTTATTGTGAGTTGGATTTAGTTATTAATCCCATTTTTTTCCCTTCATCGTATTATGTATTCACATTAGAAATCAAATAAACACTCCTTCTGCATAATTTCAATTTCTCTTCATCTCAATCCCAATAACAAGACAAGAGTCATCTATTTCTTCACTAAGATTCTTAATTATTGATCTTCTTGAGTTATCATTTTAAGATTATTCCTCTAACAAATTATCTGCAAATCAATCTTCTGCAGTATTTATCTTATTTCTGACAGGTCATTTTCTTTATAATTGTAGGGGACAGTCTCACAGCATTTCAGATTGAAATAAAGCATCAAAGAAAGTTTGTGAGGAGCCTGAAAAGAAAATCTCTTTGGTCTAGAAGATTGGAAGAGGTATACGAGTTTGTGCTTCTTCTAACTGTGAATAGTTCCTCATTTGAAACTTTCAGAATTTCCATTTTCCTGCATTCCTTCCTTTCAATATAAAAGCTTTGTACGTCAGTGGACAAGTATTTTTTACAATAGTCGACTTGTTCATTCACTTACTTCTTGCAGATTGTTGAAAAGTTGGTTGATATAGTTACCCAGATGGATCAAGCGATTTTCCAGTTCATTGGAAACCAGGGTATGAGATCATATCTAATAACAATTCAAAATCAATTGTTATATGTCTGATTTGATTCTGTGTAGTACTTGGATTTGGGTGGCATATCATTAGTATTAGATTCCTAAAATTTTATGGAATTGTGGATTTGTGGCAGGTACAACTTCTGTAAACTCTTGCAAGGGTTCTGAAAGACTTGGTGAAGCTGGTCTCTCCCTGCACTATGCTAACATTATCAATCAGATAAACATGATTGTAAGTTTGTATGAACTTGACATCTCAGTTAGGCTGACACTTCCTTCAAGTAACAATAATCATCTGTCATTACATGAAAATTTTTAATAAAAAAAAAAAAAAAAACTAGTGTAACTTAGCAAGGTGCTGTAGATGTGATCTAAATAAAATGTCTATTTCCAACTTATACCAGGCATCTCGTCCAACTGTTCTTCCTCCAAATATGAGGGACACATTGTATCATGGATTGCCTAATAATATTAAGAGTGCACTTCCTTCTCGGTTGCAAAATGCTGATGCCATGAAAGAGGTATGCCTAATCTGATTAATGGAGTTCTGTTCTTGTTACATTATGCTAAATGGGAATTTTCTTTAGCTCTCCATCACTCAGGTCAGAGCTGAAATGGATAAGACGCTGCAGTGGCTTACTCCATTTGCCACAAATACGACCAAGTAAGATAACGCAGTTTTCTACTTTGATATTTGAAAACACCAGTTCTATGTTGGACTTATTAATAGGTTGTTCTTTTGGTTTGGGTTGTTTTTTGTACTTATCTCCTAAAGTTACATGTTCATATGATAGTATGTGATATGACAAGTGATGGAAACTATTATTCAAAAAAATCAAATTTCAAATCAACAAAAAACAATAGAAGACAAAATTAAAATTTGACCATAAAGAGTGAGTAAAATCATTTTACTAGTCAAATAACATTGAAATTGCTGAAGTATGTTATGCTGTTTTTTTTTTTTTCTAATATTTGCTTTGGTGTATTTTGGCAGGGTACATCAAGGTTTTGGATGGGTTGGCGAATGGGCAAATACAAGGTTATTTTTCAGTTTCAATTCAAATTTTGTGTGTAGAGAATGATTGATGAAGAAAGGAAAGTGAGAATGTAATAAGTGAATGAAAGGAGGAACTGTACTAATGTTATTTTTATTCATGAAGATCAAAGTTTGCAGTATGATATGTTGTAATTTTTTGTGGTTTGCAGTATTCAGTTTTGCGAAAACACAGTCAGAGAAAATAAACTGATTCGGCTGCAGACACTTTACTATGCAGAGAAGAAAAAGATAGATTTTTACATCATTGAATTGTTGACTAGGCTTCACTACTTGGTTACCTTTGTAAGATACAGACATAGCAATCCCATGAGACCAATGTCCACAACAAATTCTCCTAAGCGTCTAGAGTTTCAAGCAAAGATGTTACAGTTTATAACCTTAGACAGTATTAGCAAGTCATTGGGAACTCAACTTTCCCAAGAGGACAAAAGATTATTAGAGGAAGTAACTATGAGAAGAAGGAACCCAGGAGTCAGCAAAAGTGAGGATCTTGCAGTGACCAAGAAAAGAAGAGCCAAAGTTTGTCCTCATAGCAATAGTGAAAGGAGTTCACCTGTTACAACAAAAGTTTTGGAGCACCAAAGATCTAATGTTTTGGATATTATGGATGGTCTATAAGATGCTTTTCAATTGCTTTTACTTGTTTTCTTATGTAAGATGAACATGTTTCTGAAAGATAATGGAAAAAACATATCTACCAGTGTTCAATTTCTTGGTGCAAGCTTCATCCATATTTATTCCTTAAAACCACATTGTTTTGAAGACTCAAAAGGGTCTGCTTTATGTGTTACCACTATTAGAACTAGGAGGCCGAAACTGCACTCCAATGGAAACATTATACCAAAAGATGATTAAAGAATTGAAAGGAAAAACATTTACCACTGATTAAATTCTCTTTTAATAGCATTGGTTAGTATCCGTCATTATAGTATATATGTATCAGTATGTTGTTCTGTTTGTTTTAGAAGTTTATCTCTTAAATGTAAGAAAATCTAACTATCACTTCTTGCACTTCTTGTATAAGAGTCTCTATCTCAACCCAAAATCAACATGCTCTCAACCAGGGGAACTTTCGTGCTTAAAAGGGCAACTTGAGAAAAGAGAAATAAACACCTAATTAATCAAGTCTACAAGTTGGATGACTATAATAATAGTAGATAATTACAGTTCAAACGACCTATTATTTTCATAAATTAAATTGCTAATTAATGCTGCTATATCGGTCCCAGATATTTTTTGTGTGCTTTTTCTGACTTTTAGATATTTTAAGGGCACGAGATTCATCAAATCCTTGTATAAGATGCAAGATAATAGCATTGAAATATCTCATCTGACTAAATTTATCTGAGGGCAATACTTACAATTCTTATGAAAATTTTGTTGACTGCAGCAAAGCTGAAGCAGTTCAACAATGTCAGGAATTTTTGGAATGAGAAAGTGGGAAGTTGAAGCTAACTTCTACCAACGGATTCAGCAACTTGATCAACTAACTTTGTGATTTGGTAGAAGAGTAAAGTGGTGAACATAATAGTCAAAAGAGGTTAAGAATTTTAGAATAAAATAATTAACGATGATATGTTCAAAATCGTGTCAAAATTGCAAAAGTTGCCAAACAAGACCTACTACTTTATCCATTTGATATCCCTCTCTGCAAAGGCTGCGCTAGATGAGAGTAGCAATTAGGGTTGTAGTATGCTGTCACGCTTGACGATAAATTTTCAAAACCTCTTTTCTCAGGACCTTACACTTTCGTATGTGGGTTCCATGTTCTTGTCATGACATACCTCACTAACACCAACATTTATAATTTTTAAAATTTTTAAATTTATAAGTATACTTTGTATAAACAAGCCTAAATTATACTGAAAACTGATTGCAACTTTTCCTTTCAAGTTTTCTTCCTCAATTGTTGGTGTTTGGTCTGAGTTAATCCTAAAAAAATATTTTCTTCCTTAATTGTTGGTGTTCGGTCCGAGTTGATCCTAAAAAAGTATTTCAATGATAAGTAAGACAATGTAAAGACCATATGTTTGATTAAAATGTACCTTACATTTGTATAAAGAGTTTATTTACCGTGTTAGTCGATATATTTAAAGAATATCTTTAATATTTTTTAGTTAATCAATATCTAATTAATTGATTTTTCGGAGATATCATCCGAATAATCTGAGATGTGATTATGACTTACAAAAAATTCTTGTAATTATCGTTGTTATCATTATTAAGTGCTTTGAAGTGTATTTTGACACAATTGGTCGATCACCGAGATTGAGTAACTTATTTGTCCAGTACCGATCGGTTGTATTGTTGAGATATGCCAACACACCTAGATTTATGATGTTAATGTATACTAAGAGTGAATTATGTAAAACTTGACAAGTTTTTTAACCTTAACAAGCTTTATTAATTTTCTTTAAATACTCTTATTCCTTATTTATTCCATAAACCAAACAAAAACTGCACACGTTTTCAATGTTTTTTCAACATCCGTTTTGGGTTGGGCTAAGTCAGATATGACAAATATTTCACATACATTTTTTTATTCAATCAATTACCCACTATTTGTACTAACAACAATTATAGACAGTGAGGGTATATATTTTAACTTGAACTCAATAATTATACACTAAATAAATCACATAAACTTCATAAATATTTTCTTTTGTCTAATAAAAAAATATTTTAAATATGACAATCCTAAATAAAATTATCGTTCAAGAATGAGATGAATTATATGATTATAAGGAAGATTATCATATACTTTAAATAGGTTTTATCGATAAAGTCTCATACATTATATAATAATAGATAAAAGAAGACTAAGACAAACACAAAATATAAATAGAGAAAACTAAGAATAGTAAAAACTTATCTAATATTTTGTTTGGATTAGAGATTAAATATATAGGATTTAATATAGTGAATTTGAAGTGATTTGAAAAAGAAATATTAAAGAAAGTTGAATTGTTTAAATTAAAATATATAAAATTAATTTATAGTGAAAAATTTATTATTATTTTAGGATTTATGGTTTATATAACTACACACAAAAACGTGTATAACTAATTATAATACAGATTCATATATAACCATAATTATAATACACAATTTTTCCTCATATAAACATGAAAAATACAAATATAATATAAAAATACTCTTTGTTTATTATATAAAATTTTAAACGTATTGCAAATCAAAATCTAAATACAAATAATAATAAAAATTTAAAAGATTTAGATAATTAATTATTTTACTTATATAAAAATATATGACTTAAAAACATTTAAATAATCGATTATGTTAACAATAGAAAACTAGTCAACATCAATTATATTTTCAAAACTTAGACATAATTGATTATGTTTTGTTTACACTACTATCTAATATTAATTATGGTAAAAGAAAACATATATAATAAATTATATTTCGTTTACACTAATCTCCAAAATACTGTAACATTGATTATATATTATGCTAAAAAAGTAATACTTAATTAATTATTGGCTTTGTTCAATACTAAAGGTAATTGATTATATACTTACCACCACGATTACGTCCCTCATTCTTCCCCATTGCTTTGTTCTCCTCTCAATGAATAGAGAGCTTTTGCTCTGTTCTCTCAACGAAAATGAAAATGACTTGCATGGTAAAATGTTTAGCACATACAAACTACAAACCAAAACTCTATAGTGTGAAAGAACATTGCATAAAGAAATAACATTCACATAAATTGACTCATGCCCATGTAGCTTTCATCAAAAAATTAATAAATGTGAAGAAAAAGAAAATAGAACACTCTCACTCATCAACCTAGTAACAAACAAAACAAACATAGTAACTGTTTTAGTAAAAATAATCGTGGGAGGTATTTGCTACTGTAATTGAGGACACTTCGTTTAGTTGGGGGCAGTGAGATAAACACACTATTTTAACTAAACCTTTATTATTTTTTCTGGAAAATACCAAAAGAAAGAACGAAAGAAACACTGAACGTTACTTGGGTCAGTGTAATGTCCCACCAGCCCCACATCCATTATATTATTTCCGTTTCTATCTATAAATACCCCCACCACCCTCCCACAACAACACAACAACTTCTTCATCACATTCAACGTTTTCTTTCATGGATCGCATCACATTCTTGTCACTCTTCTCATTCTTTCTAACATTTTATCTTTCACCATATGGTAATCTTTTGCACAACAATATCATAAATTCCTGATCTTAAATAAATTTTTACTGTTTTTTTTTATTAATTTGTAACATTTTTATTGCTACAGGGGTGATTTCAACAACATTCACTCTAGTTAACAAATGTGATTACACGGTGTGGCCGGGGATACTCTCGAACGCCGGTGTTCCTCCTCTTTCAACCACCGGCTTCGTTCTACAAACCGGTGCGTCCACCACAATCGCCGCACCTACGTCCTGGGGAGGTCGTTTCTGGGGCCGAACACTCTGCTCCGAAGACTCCACAGGCAAGTTCACCTGCGTCACCGGCGACTGTGGCTCCGGCAAGCTCGAATGCGCCGGAAGCGGCGCCGCTCCACCCGCTACACTGGCGGAATTCACCCTCGACGGTTCCGGAGGCCTTGATTTCTTCGACGTAAGCCTTGTGGACGGGTACAACGTGCCGATGTTGGTGGTGCCGCAAGGAGGCTCCGGCGAGAAGTGCACCGCCACGGGGTGCGTCGGGGACCTCAACGACGCGTGTCCGTCGGAGCTGAAGGTGATGAGCGCGGACGGGAGAGAGGGCGTCGCGTGCAAGAGCGCCTGCGAGGCCTTCAACTCGCCGCAGTACTGCTGCAGCGGCGCGTACGGCTCGCCCGACACGTGCAAGCCATCGTCCTACTCTGAGATTTTCAAGAACGCGTGCCCACGCGCTTATAGCTACGCGTACGACGACAAAACCAGCACCTTCACCTGCGCTTCCGCCGATTACACCATCACCTTTTGCCCTTCCCCCTCCACCAGGTTTGTTTCCTTCTCTCCACTTCAACAACGGTTAATTTTAAACATTAAAATATTTAATATGTCACAAAAAAAATCTACTTCAATATAATAATTTTTTTTCTGAAATTAATACTACAGCTTCTGAAAATATTTTCAGGGTCAGTATTTTATACCAACAATAACTGTTTGTTAAAAGAATATTAGCGTTTGGCAGAACTGAGGTGACAGTTTCATCTTGTCCTATTTGAAAAATTATTTACTATATATTTATTTTCTTATTTGAGGAAGCTAATAAAATAAAATAAGAATATATTAATAACGTATGTTTATAGATTAGATGATATATTCTTACATGGTTGAAATAGAGAAATTGAAGTTAAAAATAATTTATATATAATATATATTTTATCTATCAAAATGTCTGTTAAAGACTAAATTCTAAACTTCAAATACAATGATTAATCATAATTATATCACTCTTAAACTTAAGATCGAAATAACATATAAATTTTATTTCATATACAGTAACTACGCGTTCTGTGAATACATACGCAAAACCCAACCATTTTTTCTGCATCTACAAGCAATGTGTAGAACAGATGAATCAAATAGTTTGTCCCCACGCTACACTACCTAACGTGATTGGTCTCCTTAGACAGAGACCAGGGACCCATATCTTGAGCCAAGCACCCACAAAAAAAAAAAACTACAAAATTTTGCTACATAATTTGAGAACGATATGATATTTTTAATTGGGCACATGGGAAGTAGGGGCTGGCACACACGCCGATGGTTATCGTTGCACACAATTATTACCGTGTTAGCATTATTAAAGTAACTGGCTCTGAGCAATTCATGACCGTTGCACAAATCACACAGTGACACGTTTCACAGCTGTTTCTTTGTTTTCTCGTAATTATAATTATTGTTGTTTTACTGTTTTCAGCCAAAAGGCGTCACAGGAACAACAGGGTGGTTCTTCTGCCACCACGCCACTGCTCAACAACGGCACCATGGTGTACGAAGGTGGTTTCGATCAGAGTGAAATCTCGTGGGCCACGTCCAGCCACGTGTCCCAATCGCGAGCCGTTGCCGGCATAGTCGGTGTCGCTATGGCAATGTGGCGGTTCAGCCAGCTCTTCTAACTACTAGTTCCTTCCGCATTATTTTTCACACGGTTGGGCCCATGGGCCTGCAGAAGTCCATGTTCATTGGCCCGAACAAGATGGTGGAACTGGGCCCAAGCTTGACTCACGGTTATTCTCTTCCACACCAAGAACAAGAACCGTGTGACATTGACCGTGCGAATGTGTTTCACCATAATTTCCTGTGCCAGAATGCAATACTATTACTATACGTATATATACATGTAGCAAAATAGGCGTAGTAAGGGAATTTTTCGTTATTAATTTATTTTTTTAGTTTAGATTACTATTATTAATTCTTTATTGGTTGGGGATGTGATATTTGACTCAATAAAGAAATGGATTCGTGATTAAAAATAAAAAAAATAGAGTGTTTTAATTTTATTTTTAGTAATGTATGATTGTAATTATTTATGAGAAGTAGCAATTGTCTATTTTACCCTAACATGCTACTTTTTTTATATAGCCCACAAAAAAATTAATGTTACTTTTTGTACGGTGTATATATTCAGCCTTTCTTTTTATTCTTGGAATCTACCTTCATATTGCAATAATTATAGGCACCCCTCTTTTTCTTTCATAGCCTTTTCAAATTTTACATTTGATCTCTAAGATTTTTTTTTTACCATTGTAATTACATTGCTTATATTGACACAACGTATATAATGTGAAGAATATACGGTTTGTTATGATAAAAGAAATTCAATAAATAAATAGCAACTAAAATATTTTATAATTAAAAAAAATCTGACTTCATTTTGAGTGTAAGAAGATAATATATACTATATCCAAACACAACCCTAAATAAACTTGTACAACAAACACCACTACAATGAAGGCAATATTATAGCAGCAAGTGGTGTAATATTGAAGTAAACAATCTCTCAACTAAGCATTTTTAATTCATTAGATAGCATAATAATCTATTTGTTGACTCACCAATTGCGTTGCTTGATGTTTCATGTTGGTAAAACGTAGGTTCAAACACTTTGCACTATAAAATTTAATATTCAACAATACAGCAAAGAATGCAAAAGTTATTTATGTATTTAGGGTTGAAAATTTAGGCATACAAATAAAGATTTTTGGAATTGGATTCGCGATAAGGACACATGGCAGTAAAAATACCAAAACCTGGATTCATGCATGCATGCATGGTGTTTGAATTGAAATCAATGAAGCACGATTTCTTCATTTCAGCCGCCACCAGAAAATGTAAACCTGTTCAAGTAAAGTCAAACACTGGTTAACATTTGATTAGTCAAATGTACTGAGAAACATATATATGGGGAATAATTTGACTGTTCTTACTAAAGTTCTCATACAAAAAGAGGAACTGTGAAAAGTTCTACGTGTACCTTTTTCTCAGTGTCTTTGTACTGGTCTTGTGTCATTTTTAAAATCAACCTAACTATTTATTGTTTTGTTTGTTTCCATAACCCTTTTGTTTTGTCTTTTGAAAATTGTTAGCATATATCTAGAAGTCCTTTGTTAGAGTCAAACTATGTTGATTTTTCTGAGGTATGGAGTTAAGTTATGAAAAAAAAAATCAGTAGAGAGAGAGATTCCACTAAATAATAATAAATTAAGTTTTCCATAAAAAAAATAATCTCAATAAAGTTATTGAATTCTTCCTATTAGTAAAATTGTTCATTCACATAATTACTCAACATTTTCTATCATCTGAAATTTTAAGGATTAGACACTAGATATAATACATATAAATTTTGCTTGTCATCTTTATGGACGATATTTTCGTTAGATTCATATGTTATATTTTAATAAATAATCAATTTATGAATGACCAAATTTTCAATTTATTGATAAGGATAGATGTCTAAAAGACGCATATCGATTTTGACTATATTAAAATTATAATAATTTATTATCGAGATTCTTGAAAAATTCACAAGTGACCTCCAAATTCATTTTATTCTTCGAGTTTGCCTACTATCTGAAATTTTTCTATAAGACACGAATTGTCTATTAAAAAAAATGTCATTAATAAAAAAAATGATATTTTTTTTGGAGGAAACTAGGAAATTAAGGATATAAAAAATTTCTCATTGGTATGAGAAGAAATCACTTCCTTATACTCAACTCTTTGCTCAGAACAATTTTATTGTGTGAAGGGGAGAAAAAGCTTCAAATAAGAATATTTGGTCCAAAAAGTTTTGTTTTTGGGAGAGGATGAAATTATTATTTCATTATTTTTAATTAAGACTTAAAATTTGAATATTTGATGTGATATCTCATCACAAATCAAAAGTGACATAGACATAGGATTTATTTGAAAGACGTTTTGTCTTTATTTCTTTTTCAAGACAATTAAGTTTTGAATTTAGATTTCCATTTTGACACAGCAATAGTTATTGTATAATAGTAACGAATTTTGATTTTGAGACACTCTTCCTTAATTTGTGTGTTGAAGTGATATAATGGGAAACAAATATCTAAGTATAATTGATGGTGTTAGTTTTATGGATAAGATGATCCCTTGACTTTTGGCATGCTCAATTATGAAGAGTAGTTGAAGTTTTGATATCACTACCCTTAGCCTTTTTGCGTGATTCATAACACTAGATTTTAATTTTTTAATAACAAAGTTATTGGGCTGGGCCCATTCGAGTCCCTTTCCTCTTGTTTCATCATGGGCCTAGGTAGTGGGGAATGATGATCTGTATAAAACTACAATTATGTTCAGTGAGAAAAATGCTGTTTTAATAGAAAAAAAAGGTTATGTATTGATAGGATAAACATTCTTATTCAATTGTAGATCATACCATATGATATGTTTTTTTTTTTTTTATAATAATTCTATATAAAAAGTCATACTTGGATCATAGGGTTCAAATCAAACAGCCACCTTTAAGTTTTAACCATGTGACTAAAATTACTAAATCCTTTGGCCATATACAAATTTATATATACTAACCATATCTAAAATATAAATATTTATTGTAATAAATATATTCATTATAAGTTAATGGATAAAAATCGTATTTATGACAATTCATCTTATAACTCGGTACTAACTATCCGCTTTACTTATAGATTGGTTTTAACGGATAAGTATTCAGAAAAATATGATACATGTAAGAAAACGTGGTCTAACAATTACGATAAAATAACCATTTATTAAATTCATATTTAGGCTCAAAAGTCTATACGTACTTTTATGAGGAAGTACATTTAGTCTCTTATGTTTGTTTATTCACTTATTATTTCAGTATAAAAAAATCTTTTGAGATTTTTTGTTTGTTTAGGGTTTAGGGTTTATACATACTTTTTGTTTATTCTCTTATGTTTGTTTAGCAGGTAATCCATTACTTGATAGAATAACTCGATAACTCGAAAAATTCACCGTACTTGTACAAACACATCAAAAGAAAAATAATTCACTCTCATTAAGAACAATATATTTTTTAAGAACTCTAAAATGAATTTAATAAATATAATAGTTTATAAGTGTATTTTAAAATTTGTACTTAATTGATGTAAAAGTTTTATCTAGAGGGCATCGAACAACGAACATGGACTTGCATGTTATGTTGCACCGAATTTTAAATAGGAAAAAGCTTTGACACGTGAATTAGGAGTGATTGCGTGAAAGTAGAAGTGACTGATTTTTTATTCCTTCATGAACTTTGATTAATTGCATGAATCTTTATTCTTTACGACACCCATCTATTTGTGAAGACCATTTTACAATTTTCAAACTTATGAACCTAACTCATGTGTGCATAATATGGTGCCATGTTCACACTTCTCAAATCACATTCATAATTATTACAAATGTCTAACTAATTGTATTCAAAGAAGTATAAAAATAGGAAGATTTAATTGTATATTAGTAAGATGTAGAGTGATAGTTGAAACCAGTCTTAGATTAAATCTCAGTAATATTTTTTATAAGTTATTAGTCGACTTATAAAGATAAAATATGACAATTAAATGTATTTAATAGGCTTGATAATATTTATAATTATTTAATATAAATTAAGATTTAAAGATGTGTAGTCAATAATTAATATAATGAATAGACACTCAATAACATCTCATATAAACGATAACAAAAAAATAAAAATAAACAATTATAAAATTAAAAATAATAATAAGAAAAGAAAAATTAGAGAGAGTAATTGCTCTAATTATTTGTACTTACCAAGAAGAAAATGGCGGATTCTCCCTACAGCTGCAAAGCCCAACACCTCCATAGAAAAAATAAAAGTTATTTTTGTTTTTATTTTAAAAAATAAATTAAAACCTTAATTATCTTTATTATTCTCTCTCAAAACCAGCACACCTCCTTATCTATTTTTTTTTTCTCTTGTGACAACATTTCCATTTTTTCAATAGGAGTGAATTTGAGAGAGTATTTGAGGACAATCAAGTATAAATATTGAAGAGAGCATTTACACAAGAGAGTAGGTAAGTTAAGTTTTTGTTTTTAATAATTTTGCACCACCATTTTTTGACATTTTGTAAAAAAAAATTTATATGTTGTGTTGAAGTCGAATTGTATAAACCTAAAATATAATGTTGTTGAGAAATATACTAGTTTGCATAATTTGGTATGCATTTTTTTTAAAACAAATTGGATTATACACTTTATTTTTTGAAACACATACTGGATTGGTCAATTCGGTATATAAAATCAGATGCAATATTGTATATAAAAAATACCGAATAGACCAATCCAATATGCGTTTTAAAAAATAAGATGTATCAACATTTACGATATGTATTCAATAACAAAACAAAAAATAAAAAAGCAAACGAAACCATTAACTCACATCCACCACCATCAAGAACCACCCAAAAAAAAAAACTTAAAAAAAAAACAATTCCCCCACTTAGACAAAACCCTAAATTATACTGCCAAGCCAAGGATACATTGGACATTTTAAAATGACATTTCAAGATTTTATGCAGGTAGAATTTGCCAAGAAAAGTGTCAATGAATTTTTGAAATTGTAATGTGCAAGACCCATTAATCATGACCAGTGATTTGATTCCAAGGCCCATAGAACATCCGAAATTGAATGACACTTGTGGCAACTACCAAATCCCTTTACACCCTTTCTCTCTCTTCTTATATTTGTTATTCTAATCTTAATTAGCAAATGTAAAATGATAGTTATGGAATACTGATAAAGAAATTAGAAATTCTTTATAACGGGTGTAGGAATAAATTTTAATAGTTTTCACCATCCAATTTATTACATCATTTTGTTTATTATTTAAGACAAAAGAGAATAAATAAGATAATTCTAATAATAATTGAGATAAAAAAAAATAGAAATTACTGTGCAGGATGCTAGAAGGTTTCACCGTTTCAACAATGGAGATTATTGGTTATAGTTAGTGTCGATTTCCATTTCAGACTCTTCTTCATGTGATCATCTATACTTTAAAATAATATACAACAAATACCTTTTTCCAATAAAATTTAATAATGATCTTATATACTTAGCTTCATATTGAATGTTTGGTAAAAATTTCAGACCAAAAGATCCAAGAAATAAAGCGTACTAAGTCTCAGAACGAGAGTGAAGAAAATCAGTTTTTCAAAAACAAAATGTCCTAGCTTTTCTTCCCTATATATTATTTTTGTGATTTCTTTATGAACGTGCCTCCTTAGCAGGATGCAAACAACATATGAAAGTACTTGTGTCAAGGTTTTCGGAATTTTTCAAGGCAGTATGGACCCAAAATAAAATATTCAGAAAGTATGGCGAAATTTCACAAATTTTGGTAGAGGATGCCTTGGTTTGCAAAAAATTTATGAAAAATTCTCCCGAAATTACTTTATGCTGAAATTTCACATAAGAATCTCACTTGAATTTGGGACAAAACACAACGAATTTTAGGTCAACCAAATGAGTATTCACCTAGGAAAAAAATAAAACACTTTTACAAATAGACGAACCTTCCTTTCAGCCATGTCAGTGAGTAATAAAAAAATCATGGCAAATCTTGTGGGACGAATTTGGGGCTCAAATCTTAGCCAAAACTCAACAGACACAGTATCGAACGCTTGGTACAAATTTCAGACCAAAATACACAAGGAGTAAGGCGTTGTAAGTCCCAGACCGAGCGTGAACAAAACTCGTTTTCCGAAAACAAAACGTCCTAGCTTTTCTTCCCCGTATCTTCTTTTTGTGATTTGTTTAGGGATGTGCCTCCTTACCTGGGTGCAAACAACATATGAAAATACTTGTGTGATTTTTTTCAGCCCAATACGGACTCTAAATAAATCTGCAGAATGTAGGGCAAAATTTCACAAGTTTTGGTAGCGGGATAGCCTTGGTTTGCACAAAATTTGTAAAAAATTCTCCCAAAATAGTTTTTTTCCTGAAATTCCACGTTAGAATCTCCACTGAATTTGGGACAAAACGCGACAAATTTCAGGTCAAACGAATGAGTATTCACCCACGAAAAAAATCAAACAGGTTTGCACACAAACAAACCTTACTTTCAGCACTGGCAATGATGAATAAAAAATTTATTGACAATCTTGCGGGACGAATATAGGGCTCAACTATCATCCAAAACTCAAAAGACACAGTGAGGAACGTCTGGTAAAAATTTCAGTCAAAAATACCAAAGGAGTAAGGTGTAGTACGTCCCAGACCGAGAGTGAACAAAACTGATTTTCCGAAAACAAAACGTCCTTGCTATTCTTCCCCGTATCTTCCTTTTGTGATTTCTTTACTAACGTGCCTCCTTACCTGGGTGCAAACAACATAAGAAAGTACTTGTGCGAATTTTTTCAGCGCAATACGGACCTAGAATAAAATTGCAGAAAGTAGGGCGAAATTTCACAAGTTTTGGTAGAGGATAGCCTTGGTTTGCACAAAATTTCTGAAAAATTCTCTGGAAATAGTTTTTTCCTGAAATTCCACGTAAGAATCTCCACTGAATTTGGGACAAAACGCCACAAATTTCAGGTCAAACGGATGAGTATTCACCCACGAAAAAAATCAAACAGTTTCGCACAC
>Ga0123342_1002814_pt1 | contig 28640 bp, 14 predicted proteins | sample Turbeawhitnodule_FD_89960 | JGI IMG/M metagenome (GOLD analysis project Ga0123342, IMG submission 89960) | Root nodule microbial communities of legume samples collected from Mexico - Turtle bean Mexico white nodule | ecosystem: Host-associated > Plants > Roots > Nodule | place: Mexico: Nepantla... | reverse complement strand
GCAGTTCTCTCTGTGCTGGAAAATATCAGTACTGTTGGCAGGGTTACAGATGTCACACTGAATATGCTCAGCTCAGCTGAAATTTTGCTCAGAAAGCTCCTGGTCAGTTTTAATTTGATCGATTATGGCTTTAGTTGTATTAAAAAATAGTAGTATGCAGATTTTTTTTTTTATATTTCCCCACTATTTTTTTTTTTTACTTCTGACTAATTTTTTTGTAATTTTAACTTTAAAAAAAGTTTACTGTTAATGTTTGTTAACAAGTACTAATGCAGAATTTGATAAATTCGCGTGGTCCAATTGAAGATCCTTCTCCCATAGCTCGTGCAAGCAGATCACTGATTACTGGTCAAACAGATGGCTTGTTGTCATATAAAACAACTTCCAGCTTGATAAGCTCTTCAAGTTGTTGCTTTTCAGATTGTGATATTGATTCACATTTATTGGGGCTTTTGAAGGTATACCATTTTGTTAGGAAAAGTTTTTTTTTCTCAGAAATTTTGCCTGCTCTTGTTTGAGATGCATCTTGTTTAACTTAAACATCATGTGTCTGTCTTAAGTGAATTCTGCATTCTTGTCTGTATCTGTATATTAATAAAGGAAGATGGTATTGGAATGTTTTCATTTTGCAGGAGAGAGGTTTTCTTTCATTATCAACTGCATTGTTGTCATCATCTATATTGCGCACTGGGACGGGCCATGTCATGGAACTCTTCATGGATGTCACATCATCAGTTGAGGCTGTTATTCTATCTTTTCTTTTTAGTCGTTCAGGTTGGCTACAAATAACACTCACATTAGTTTCATCAATTATTAGAAAGAAGCAAGTGAGATGTTGAGTAATTTGATTCACTCTCTACTGTTGTAGGCTTGATATTCCTATTGCAGGATCCTGAACTTTCTAGTACATTAATCCTTGCTCTTAGGGGTGGTCATCGAGGCAACAAGGAAAATTGTATTCCTCTTCAATATGCTTCCATTTTGATTTCAAAGGGTTTCTTTTGTAGTCCACTCGAGATAGGAATGATAATTGAGATGCATTTAAAAATGGTTAGTTGTGCAACAAAAATATAATGTCTTCACGCCCACTGTTTTCTTTGTTCCTGCTCTTTTTTTCCAATGAGTTTCAACTTTGTTTCTGGTTTGTATCTAATTGAGATAATTTCTGTGCTTGCCCTAGGCCAATGCCACTGACAGTTTGCTTTCATCGAATCCACAGTCGGAAGAGTTCCTATGGGTTGTCTGGGAACTCTCAACACTTTCACGGTGCCAATTGCCTTATTTGAATTGAATATTAAATATTCTTAACACAGTTTAAGTTCTAAATTAAACCTGTGGATGATTTGTAGATCTGATTGTGGGCGCCGGGCATTATTAGCTTTGGGAAATTTTCCTGAGGTATGTACCTAAATAATTAGCTATAATAATACCGCATCAGGAAGCTTATGCTATATGATTCTTTTTGTATGGTCTGTTGCCTTACTTGGATGGCTGGATTATTGTTATTTTCAGAAGTAATATGCTCATATATGTTAGTTGTGAATGTTTGGTCTGTCTCTCTCCCTTTTTGTATTTTTCCTGGAATTCTCTGACTCTTCGATGTCTGAGGGTGAGTTTGAGTGAACAACTTCAATAAGCACTTAATAAGCTCTTGTCACATTAGAGATTATCTCAAATTTGACTGTAAAACCAATTAAAGAAGTAAGTTAGAAATAACTTGTTTTGATAAACTTTGCCAAGAAGCTTATTTAAATAAGCTAAAAGGGATTATAAGGGTAGAAGCCCACATAATTTCTGTGGAAGCTCTTCCAAATGCCTCCTAAATTCAGTGGTAATGTGCAGTTACAGAAATTAGCTGTAAATGTTACAAAGACAGTTTAGGTTACAGACTGTGGCTGGAGTTTTTATGTGGTATTACACGCTTTAGTACGTAGTATATTGCTTATTTTGTGGCTTATATAGTATGATATTTCCATTTCTGTAGGCTGTTTCCATCTTAATTGAAGCACTAAGTTCCATCAAGGAATCTGAATCTGTTGGGAAAAACAGCGGTACTCAAGTCATTCTATCTCTTTCTTATACACAGACATGGTATTGACATGATTTCTTCTTAAGTGGTCTAAAGTGCTAGTTTTAACTCTATTTGTATTCAGGATCTTCAGCGGTAAATCTTACAATATTTCACTCAGCTGCTGAGATCATTGAAGCCATTGTTACAGATTCCGCATCTTCTTCTTTGGGTTCATGGATTGGACATGCTATGGAACTTCACAGGGCTTTGCATTTCTCATCTCCGGGGTCCAACAGAAAAGATGCTCCCTCACGGTTGTTGGAATGGATCGATGCTGGTGTAGTATACCACAAACATGGGGGAATTGGTCTCATGCGTTATGCTGCTGTATTGGCTTCTGGAGGGGATGCCCAGTTAACATCAACTAGCATCTTAGTTTCAGATCTGACTGATGTTGAAAATGTTGTTGGAGAGTCTTCTAGTGGTTCTGATATTAATGTTATGGAGAATCTTGGAAAATTTATATCTGAAAAGTCTTTTGATGGTGTCACTCTTCGTGATTCTTCTCTGGCACAGTTGACAACGGCATTAAGGATTTTGTCTTTTATTTCTGAGAACCCAGTATGTAATAATCTATTTTGAATAATTCCATTTATAATTATATGTCCTTTCTTATGACAGTTTTAACCAATGCAGACTGTTGCTGCGACTCTCTATAATGAAGGTGCTGTAATAGTTATTTATGCCATTTTGGTGAACTGCAGATTCATGCTTGAGAGGTCCTCGAACAATTATGGTACGTTTATTACAAATTTACAATAGATTGGCTACATTCTCTTCATAATATTTGATATGCATTACATATCAGATTAGTGAGTTAATGTTATGTTATGAACAGTTTTCAAGAAAATAGCTGTTTGAAAGACATGTTATATTATCTTAATTTTTTTCATAATCATAAATTTAATTGTTAATTCTGGTATCTGGTTAGTGTAGGCTACTAAATTTACACAATTAGATTATTCCCACCGTACATTGTTCTCTAATAAAATACTGTATCTCTTGAAACTAAATGCACAATGGCACTTGGATGGAGAAGACATGTTACTGAAATGGCTTTGTTTTTTGTTTATGGTTTCTCCTTCTACAATAGATAGAGAGGCACTTCTCGATTCCTCTAAAGTTATCTCTAATTTCAATGCCCCCTTTAGCCTATGTGTATATCTTATTCTACCTTATTTTTACTTCCTACACTGTACACCGAACTCCTACATGTGTACACCTTATTCTTAATTCCTACTTGTGCATAGCTTCTACACTTTGTTTTGTTGTTGAGACACATGACATGCCCAACATAAATTCTTGTTCTGAATTTCAACCACATCACAAGCAGTAAAATATTCCTCTATGATAAAATAATTCATATATGGCCTCCTTATAAGAAAAAATTCATTGAATGTACAACTAAAGTTAATAGGATAAACACTTGTACGATAAATGGGGTGTACACAACTAAGTCACACGAATCCATGGGCTAAGCTCAAACCAGTCTGTCATAACTGATTATGATTTTGAATTACTAATTACTGCCTTGCAAAGTGGTACTCTCCATTTGTTGTTTTTAAGGTTTTGGTAAAAAGTGGCCGAGTTCTTTGGTGTAATTGATGCAGACACCTGATTGAAGCCAAACACAAATTCAAGTGTTTGTTTAACATGCAAGAATCAATTTCACCATTTAAATGACAGCGATACCATGAAAATCACAGTGTTTATTTACTAGGGACTAAATAGTTGCTGATATTGTTCAAGAGGTCTTGGTCACTTTTGACATGTAGATGGGAATCCTTGCTGTTATTAGTGCCTCATTTTTGTTTTATGTGTTCTAGATTCTTAACCTTGATTTTATTTGTACTTTGCTTATATAACTTGTAATGCAATTTTCCTGTCAAAGAAATTTTCTGCTATCCATTTTCTCTTTAACTTTGCTAAATGTAATGTTCCATATCTTTGAACAGATTACCTTGTAGATGAGGGTACAGAATGCAATACCACTTCAGATTTACTCTTAGAACGGAATCGTGAGCTAAACATAGTTGATCTTTTGGTTCCTTCACTGGTGCTACTTATTACATTATTACAGAAATTACAGGTGTGTCCTTAATAGAATATTGGTGTTTTTCTGTTGTGGTTTTATTAGTTTGGAAATATGGAAACAATCTACATTTGAAATATGAACACATATCCTACTAACCTAAAAATAATTTATAAAATGTTTGTACAGTTTATAGAGGTGGGATTGATTATTACATTTTGATTAGTAATTAATAATTATATCTCAAACCTAAAAAAGTTATACATTCGTAGTTTCATTTAGCTTTTCGTTATGTTTGAGCCAAAAAAGGTCACCCTTGCGTCTGATGGCCCTAACTGAGGCCATTTGATGAAGCATGATATAATGTCTGTCATTGAGCAAAGGTTCTCTGCTCTTTTCTATTCTGGTGATATCACTGCTATGGGGTTTGCTAGATAACTATGGACACCAGTTTATAAAGGAGGATCTATTGGTTCAATTGGTTTGCTTTTTGATTGCGCCTTTAATTGAAGTTTCTGTGAAATTTAATTTGAAGTCCCTATTAGAGAAAGATTGAGTATAACATAACTTTAAAAGCTAGCTGAAGGGAGGAGAATTGCTCAAGTCTTATTTGTTGGAGTATTTTGGTCTTATTCCTAGCTTATGTGGGACATCTTAACTCTCCTCTCATGCCTAGGGCTGGACATATATGTGTGTTCTGATTGGGTTTGGACATATAAGTGCTTAGTTGGAATCAGTTAGTTTGAAAGAGGTAATTAGAGGCTACTTTAGAGTTCTTGGAGAGAGGTTTTGAAGCTTGGATAAGTAATGGAGAGATGATTGGCAAGAAACAAGGAGAGATAGGGCTTCAACTTCAAAACTGACTAATGAGGATGAAGATATTGGAAGATCTACTTGAAGGGTCAACTTCAACATTTAAAGAGGAGAAGAACCTGGTGAATCTTTTGGGTGGAAACAACATTAAAGGTGTTAGAAAAGTTGGAAATGGTGAAAGGAGGAGGAGCAAGAGCAGGATGGTTGAAGTATGATTCAGGAATTGGGAGATTACGCTGTTCTTTTAGAGATAATGTGTATGTTGGATGAATGGGTCAATTGGGTTTAATTATATTTCGAACTCAAAGGAGTGACTGATTGGGAAAGGCTATGACATGGAGGGTATTGATTGGCTAGAAGTTTAGTGCTCTTATGGTTTGTTTTGAAATCTCACATTGACTAGAGATATACAACCTGAACTGATTTTCTAGATGCTATTCCAATGGTGGAGCATTGCTCACATAATCTATCTTGGACTTATTTTTCTGGATGCTCCAATTGGAGGTTCCAGTCCTTGGTGGTGATGCAAAACCTGTATGAAATGGTGTTGGTGTTGAAAGAAACCTTGGTAGAAGTCTGTGTGGAGCAGTTTGATCTCTATGTATTTCATGGAAGTCTAATATGCATGAGGTCTTGAAATCAGGTTATGGCGGCTCAGTGGCGCTTTGTGCATCCCAAACCCAAACAACTACATCAGAAAATAAACCTAACACACCCTACCTCAGCTTCAAGCACCCCAGCCACAGCCTCCTCTTGTTCACACTCCATGCCGGCGCAGCCTGCTCTGTTTCCAGTGCAGCTGTGCTGCTGTCCTACTACAGCACTATTGCTGTCACATAGCTGCTGTCCTGCTGTCTTCATCCTGCTGCCACATGTAGTGCCACTGCAAGTGCTCTTTTATTTTTATTTTTCTTTCTATTTCCTCTTTGTTCAGCACCTCCAAGCATTCCTAAATTCTTGTTTTCTTCTTTTCCACTCAATAATTATTCTCTGAATACCTGCAACATTTGGTCACCAGTTTTCCAGCAACCCAAATGGCAACTTAACAAGGTAGTTCAAGAACATCCAACATATAATTAGAAATTTAGGACATTATCTTATATTTTGTTGTTACTTTAAGTCTAGAACAGGATTTGGTGATGTTTTAATTTGATTTTATTGTTATTTGAACGTCTAGAAATATTATTATTACTTATTTTGTTTTTTTTTCATTATCTTTAGCATTATAATTATATTTCTGCATTTTTTAATTATCTATATATGCATGTATTTTTTTTGTCCACGATGCTTCTGCCGTAACCAGTTGTGACATCCAATATTTTTTCATAAAGGATTTTGGGATCACCGATATTTTCTGTTATCGATATCAATAACACTGAAGAATTTACATGTTAACATCTTATGGTTTTTAACTTATGAGCTCGTATGATTATTGAGGAGTGTCCATAGGACTTCAGTGGTATATTATTTGTGTTATCTTTTTTGCCTTGGTTCCTTTTCTGGCTATTCCTTTTAATCTTGTGTGGATGTGATGATTTGGTTGGAGAACATTATATCTAATTTATTACTGTTATTATATTATTATTATTATTATTATATGTTATCTCTTTTTACCCTTCTCTGACTTTAAATTTCTTTTTTGTAAAAAAACTTAAAAAACTGGCATTCTTCTAGTACCTTGTGCAACATAAGTTAAATAAACTAAGGTTGTTTTGGTTGCATTTTAGGAAGCAAAGGAGCAACACCGAAATACAAAATTAATGAATGCTCTTTTACGATTGCACAGGGAAATAAGGTATCTCTTAGTTTCTTTTTCTTTCCATCTTGTTAGAGAATCTTTCTTCTTTACACTGATCAAATCCTGGTAATTGCAGCCCTAAGCTAGCTGCATGTGCAGCGGACTTGTCATCTCGATATCCTGATTATGCTATTGGTTATGGAGCTGTCTGTCATCTTATTGCATCAGCACTTGCTTTCTGGCCAGTGCATGGATGGAGTCCAGGTCTTTTTAACACCCTTCTGGCCAGTGTTCAGAGTTCTTCACTGTTGACTCTAGGTCCAAAAGAAACTTGCAGTTTACTCTATCTTTTGGTATGTCCATTCCATTTGAAGTTTTACTGTGCAAAGTTGTGTTGTTGATGTTATTTCTTTAAATGCTATATATTGCTTGGTGCTCTTCCATTCTTAAATTTATGTTTTTATTTATGGGCTGTGTAAATTAATTTAGTGGAGTGTTTGCATGATTAACTCCTCTGGTCTTACTTGTTTTCTATTTCAAGAGTGATTTATTTCCTGAAGAAGATATATGGCTTTGGACTAGCGGAATGCCCTTGTTAACAACACGAAGAATGTTGGGTATTGGAACCATATTGGGGCCTCAGAAGGAGAGACATGTCAACTGGTATTTGGAATCTGGACACCTTGAGAAACTGCTTGGCCAGCTGGTGCCACATCTTGACAAAATTGCTGAGATTATACAAAATTATGCAATTTCTGTATGTAATTTCTTCCTCAATAATGAACTTCCAAATTTCTAATACGGAGTACGCATTATTGGTAGAGCTTGCGTGAATGTCTTTTTTTCCTCTGATTTTTCGGCAGGCATTAGGGGTCGTTCAAGATCTTCTGCGGGTTTTTGTTATTCGAATCTCCTGCCAAAATCCTAAGTATGCATCCATACTTATAAAACCGGTGTTGTCCTCAATTGTTCATCTTGCTTCAGAATCATCATTTCCTTCAGATACAGATGCATACAAGGTAAGATTCATGTCTGCCCCTAAAATTTGTATCTTGTATTTCTTCCTTTCTAGTTTGACATTTTGAGGAATTTAGTTTCTTTATTTTCAGATTTTGAGGCTTCTTGATTTTCTTGTAAGCCTGTTGGAGCATCCACTCGGAAAGGTGATTTTCAATACTGTCTGTATATACTTGTGGATCTATTTAGATTTTTCCTTTGTTATTGTCTCTCGCTTTTGATATGATTATAATTACCAATGTAGTTTTATTAATTATTATTGATAGCAGTAATTTACATAAAACTGGTACACTTTCTCTCTGTCAGGTCCTATTGTTGAGGGAGGGCACTCTTCAGATCCTAACTAAACTGCTGGATAGATGTTTTGTTATTACTGATGATGGAAAGCAGACTCCTGATAGTTCTGCAACATGCAGCTTTAATATTTATAGTTGGTGTCTCCCAATATTCAAGTTTATCATGCTCCTTTTTCATTCTGAAACTTCTCATCATTACCCCCGAAGACATGACTTGTGAGCAGTTTACATTCTAGTAAATATTATGTTTTATTCAAGTTTTACAGCTAAGTGATGACCTTTCTGGTGTTCTGGCAGTAAAAATTTTGAAAAATTGAGTGATGAAGATTCTGCCCTGATTTTACAATATATTTTGAAGAGTTGTCAGGTGACTCTCAATACTGTTTGTATATACTTGTAGATCTATTTAGATTTTTTGTTGATAATGATTTGCCTTTACTTGTCCTTGGGCAAAGGGGTGCCAATATCAATTGTCTTACAAGTCACTTTGTAGCTGTAAATTGTAGTGTCTTTTTGTTGCTCTCCTAATGTTAACAAAGAATTCTGTTGTTTCAAGGTCCTGCCTGTTGGAAAGGAGTTACTGGCTTGCCTTACAGCTTTCAAAGATTTAGCATCTTGTGATGAAGGCCAAATGGCATTTGGAGCTACTCATTTGGGTATCAACTCTCATGCTTACGAACTTGATCCTCGGAAAGGTGATAGGAATGTAAATTATAGTGTCTCTAGTGTAGCTGAATGGAGGAAATGCCCCCCTTTACTCAGCTGTTGGATGAAGTTGTTGAAATCTATTGACGATACAAAGGAGGGTTTGTCAACTTGTGCAATTGAGGCTGTCTATGCGTTATCTGTTGGGTCCATACAGTTTTGCATGAATGGGGATAGGTAAGTTTTCTTATTTATATCTGGATTACTGCTTCTGGTTAACTTGCACATGTGCTTATGATAACATGATTAACTTGCACATGTGCTTATGATAACATGATTAACTTGCACATGTGCTTATTATTATCATTGTTCATTAGCATAATTTTGTGTATTTTTATTATTATTCATGTAACTGGAAAAGCGCATGTTATGAAACAATTCCTTTATCCAAGTATATGTATAAATATAAATGTGATTATTTTAATTTAATATGTAATTAAATGTGCTGTTATACTTGTTAACTTTTTATTTCACTCTTTAGATAAAATATTCTAATATATCCAAGGAAGAAAAATTATGACAAACAGTAATTTGTCATGATTTTGAATCATGACATTATCCAACATGACTCAGTTAAATTATAAAAAACATTTTTTGACCAATCATCCCTTTGGTACCTATTAGGCACTGTCTCACATACTTTTCAGCTTCTTGATCAAAATATGTTGGATTGGACCCACTTCTCATCAGTGTCGGCCAAGCCCCCGGGTTCACCAGCCCTGCTTGCTTTTTTTTGGTCACGCTCCTTTTTTTTTTCAGTTTTCATGCCCTTTGAGCCACAATTTTCTGCTCTCGTTCTTTTCTTGCTTTTAGTTGTTGTGTTTGTCTGTTTGTTGATCCTTTTGTGTATAATAAATTATTTAAAATCCATTTCAAAACTTAGTAAAGTGGTCATTTAATGTTTTCAGGGATTGGTACTATGTACCATTATTTGGGATTGATAACGATGTATAGATCCTAAAGAATAGTGAGAGATATTACTTCAACTATACATTATTTGGTCAGGGTCATGCTTTTGAAAAATACAACAAATTACTGTACATTTACCACATTAGTTCTCAATACGGTCAATTTCAGATCTCCGAATACTCAAAATACAATTGTTAGGACTTGAATACTTATCTAGACTATGGCACCATGACATTCTTGGTTGTGTCAATATTGTTTCATTTTTATTGCAAAAATTATTTGTTCTTAAGGAGAAACAACAATTTAAAATTTCAACCTATATTATCTATATATGTGAAGAAGTGGCAACAAACAGATTAAATATTACATCAAATAGATATCTGAAATCTTGATTTTATATGTTGATATCCCAAGTTTCTTAGAGCATTGAAAAGGAGGGTTTGATGTATATGAAAATTTTTGCTTACTTTGTCTTGCTGTTATTTTTTATCCTATGGCAGTATAATTTACAGTTTCTTTTGTTGGTTAGTTTGAATTCCGACAGAGTGGTTGCGTTGAAGTACCTCTTTGGGATTTCGGATGATATGACAAGATCAGTTGGCTTTCCCGAGGAAAATATAAATTACATACTAGAATTTAGTGCTTTATTAAGTTCCAAAGCTGCTATGGATGACTGTTTGGTTACCTCTTTCTCACAAATCCCATTATATCAGGTTTATACCCATTTGAATGTAGCCTCTTCTTTAGTAGTTTTTACCTGTATTAGTCTGTAACACTTGCTGCTCATTTTTTATTTAAGGTTTCCGAGTCCGTTAAGTCATTGTCATTAATATTGGAAAGACCTGCTGGTTCCATGAAGTTGGAGGATGCTGTTTTACCTCAATATGATGTTCTAGGTTTTTCAAATAGGCATCAGTTGCTTGAAAACAGTGTTGAAAAGATTGATGATCATCTTTATGTTGGAGGACTTGGGGACAAATTTCTTTGGGAATGTCCTGAAATATTACCGGATAGATTAACGCAGACAAATCTTGCTGCCAAGAGGAAGCTTCCATCAATGGATGGTCCTGTTAGGCGAGCCAGAGGAGAAAGTTTTCAGGGTGATATCTCTTCTCAAAATGCTTTTTCACGGGGTCCAGCACAGTCTGCTGTTTCTTCTGGTACTACACGTAGGGATGCTTTCCGACATCGCAAACCAAATACCAGCAGACCACCATCTATGCATGTGGACGATTATGTTGCAAGAGAGAGAATTGTTGAAGGGGTTACTAATGTAATATCAGTTCCACGAGCAGGATCTACTGGTGGGAGACCTCCATCAATTCATGTAGATGAATTTATGGCAAGACAGAGGGAACGGCAGAACCCTTCAGCAACAGTTGTGGGAGAGGCTGTGGGACACCTTAAAAATGCTTCTCCTGTGAAACCGGCAGATATGGAGAAGTTAAACAAATCTAAGCAATTGAAAACAGATCTTGATGATGATCTTCAAGGAATTGATATAGTTTTTGATGGAGAGGAGTCTGACCCTGATGACAAGTTGCTATTCCCTCAGCTGGATGATAACATACAGCAGCCAGCCCCAGTTATTGTTGAGCAAAGTTCTCCTCATTCAATTGTTGAAGAGACAGGAAGTGATGTTGTTGATAGTGGTCAATTTTCACAGATGGGTACTCCGTTACGATCTAACGTCGATGAAAATGCGCAAAGTGAATTTTCTTCAAAGATATCTGGTTCACGTCCTGATATGTCATTAACTCGCGAATCAAGTGTCTCTTCAGACAGGAAGTATGTTGAGCAGGCTGATGACTTGAAAAATGTTCAAGTTAAGCCTTCTGGTAGATATGATTCTGCAGCATCAAATACTTCATTTCCTATGTCTCTTTACAATAATCCATCCTCGTCTATGCAATTACCAGCTGATTCAAGGATGGTTTCCCAAAATTACTTGTTAAAGAACAGTCCTCAACACGGTGGTGTTGCTACTGGTTCTCAAGGACTGTACGACCAAAGGTTTTTGCCCAACCAACCTCCTTTACCACCCATGCCACCTCCACCGACAGTCTCACCTATAATATCTCACGCCACCGATTCTGTTCCTAGTCAGTCAACTTCATTTGTTAATCCTCAAGCAGGCACACAGCGTCCAGTGGCATTCCAAGTGAGAAACTTTTCCTCCTTTTTTGGTTACTGCTACATTCATGTGAATCTTTTTCGCTTGCCTGCATTTCTATCCTGGATAAGCGCCTACCACATTTATAATTTTTCCGTGCAGGTTCAATTGGACTATCCATCTCCATTCAACAATGGTACAACGGCAACAGCATTAGCATCTTCTATTCCGATGCAAGATTCAAAATACTCCAGGACATCTGTGTCTTCCCCTGGTGGACCTAACAGAGTTGCTCCTCCCCTTCCTCCGACACCACCTCCTTTCGTATCTAGTCAATATAATTTATCATCTGTTAAAAGTTCTGGCTCCCAACCTTCTATATATAATCAGACAAGTATGGGGACCACCGAACTTTCCCACTCCTCCATTGCATCTTCAGGAGCCAGATTGTCATCATACCCTAACCCCCCGATGGGGTTTAGTAGGCCTGCTTCCATGCCATTGTCTATGTTTGGAAATGCACCCAATCAGCAACAGACTGAGAATCAGCCAAACATCTTACAAAATATCTCGGTTCCTCCAGCTTCCTTTCAGTCAATGCACTCAGTTACTCAGTTGCAGCCCTTGCAGCCACCCCAGCTTACACGTCCACCACAACCACCTCAGCTTAGGCCACCTGTTCAAGCTTTACAGCAGTTGGAGCAAGGGATGGCTGTGCAAAGCAATGCTCAAGTGCATCAAATAAATATGCTGCAACAGTCTCAAGTTCCTTCAATGCAGACATATTACCAAACCCAGCAGCAACAGTTTTCACATGAGCAGCTGCAGCCGCATGTTGAATACACTCAACAGCCAGCGGATGGTCAATCACAGCAGCAACCAGATGCAGGATTGTCGTTACACGAGTATTTTAAGTCTCCAGAGGCAATTCAGGTATCTTTCAATTGTAATCGCATTAATGGGAGGATAGATACCATGCTTATTTTCTGTTTTAACTAAATGTACAATTTGATTTAGCACTGATTTAAATCTTATCATTTTACTCTTCTGGCATGACAGTCTTTATTGAGAGATCGGGACAAACTTTGCCAACTTTTGGAGCAGCATCCAAAATTAATGCAGATGCTTCAGGTTGTTCTTTTTAGGATTTATTTATTTCACAGATCTTGTGGTTGCTTACCAACAGAGAGTGGGGTCACACTAATGGTTTTCTTTTATGCCTATTGATTATCTTAGAAAATGAGTTTAACTTAAACTCAACCTTACAAGTTATTAAAGTGGGGACTGTTTTCACTCATATACTTTATTGTTTATACTATCTCTAGTCAGTGTGGGACTTGGGGTTTTTCCTACACACCCTTTCACTCCAACATTTTTGGGTTTGGAATGTGTATATCATCTTATTATAAATTAGGTCTATTTTCCACAGGTTTATTCTAAGTGTAGTTGTGCGTATGTGGTAGGTTAAGGTCTGATAGTTATGTATACCTATTTCACTTCCCAACATATTCTTTTGTATTTAAAATGGTTTCTTGGTTTGATGCAGGAAAGATTGGGCCAACTGTAGCCGCATTGATGACTAAGTAGAACTGTAAAAGCATGACTTACCAAATGCCTGTAAATGTACATTCGTTATCCAAATGACAAGTTGCGCTGATGCTTATGCCTCGGGCACTGAAATTTTGTTAATATGTACTTTTATTTTATGGATTTGTTTTTAATTCATTTAAATGAGCACATTATCAATTCCCATTATAATGGTTGGAATGTGGCTCATGGTGAGCTAAGAAGATGCTTACATTCATGTATTATCATGCCATATGTTGTATCAAATGTACAGTTCATTTCTCTTTGGTGCTAGGTTAGTAAATAACATTATCACTAACATCTACTATTCATTAGCATCACGCTATTAAATTAACGTTATCTCGCTCTCTCTCTCTCTTCAGCCCTTCTTTATTTATACTCTTACAGAGGGAAGAGTAGCAATAAAAAACATTGACTCCTCACATTTTTATCTCATTCATCATCCTACTTCTCTGTTTACAAAACTTCTCACCAACATCAATGAATCTCATATTACTCGTAAATTATTTTACTTGTTAAATTATTTTAGGAAAGACACCATATATGTTTGAAACAAGAAATCATAACAACACCTTTAATCTAAAACCTTTAACATAATAGATTTGTAAGTTTTTTTCATATATATTATTTTAACTACTAAAATATTTAATACTAGAATATCTAAAAAACAATAACTATTTAACTGATTTTTAACAACTATTCAACTATACGAAAGCAAAGGCAAAATTAACATCAAATTGGCATATGGACCATCCATGAGGAGCAGCTACAACAATGACCAATCAAGTAGTCTCATGTGAGCTATAATATAGGAGAATTAGACTAAAATTAAAAAAAAAAATTAATATAGAGATAGATTATACTTATTTATAAAGAACTCTAAAAGAATAGACTAGATATAAATCTATTATATCAATGAGTTTATGAATGAATAAATTTTAAGTTAGTCGATTTATTTGTATATGTATTTCCTTCTAAAAAAACTGAGTATTATATCTTATTTTTTCATAGTAATTAAAAGTGTTTTCCAAAGAGCATTTAACTTTTTACAATCTCATTTAAGTTGATGGTATTTGAAATTCTACATGAATACTTTTTAAAATTTTCCGTTTAATCTAAAATCCTTAACATTATATAAAATCCTTAACATTATATTAATTTATATGTTTGGTATTACTCGACTCAAATTTACATAAACACATTTTTTGTCTGGCTTGAGAATGAATTAATCTTCCAATCCTAACGATGGAAGTAATCAAAAAAATCATCATTTTATTTTTCTTCTTCTTCAAATCCTCATATAATTATTGATATATAGTTTTTCCCCTTAAAAATATTAATAAAGGTTTGATTCAATCGTTTTTGGGTATTGAAATAAACTTTATTGGGAGAGTTTGGCTATTTATTTCTTTTGAAAGGATAAGTTTCTAGCTGTTGGTGTCAACGTGTGATTTTCTTTTATCAAACATATTTTATGGTATTAAAATATCATTTCCTAAATTTTAAACATATTTGAGAATTTCACATTCTTACGTGGAAAATGCTTCTAGGAAGCTGTTGTTCCACTGTCTGGCTAAACATTTATCGTCGTACGTTTTATACGTGAGAGAAGATTTAGAAATATAAAAAAAAACAAGTAAATAATTTAATATTTTCTTTTATAAAAATAGTATTTTGGGAAAATTGATGAAAATCTTAGAGTTCCATGATCCGAGAAGCCCATGATCCAAGAAAAAAGAGTCAACGATGAATTCATTACAATCTTGAAAGAGACATTCTTTCTTACTTAGCTCCCATGTGCCTCTTTCTTGTATACAAAACATAATTTATATATTACAAAAAACATAAGTAACATCTCTATTTGGTTATGAAAAAAAAAAAAGTAGGTCCAAGTTTAATTCTTAACTTACCTTTTATACTTATTTTGAAATAAAATTACAAAATTCTACAAGTCCCTTAACTTTAACTATGTCTCACTTAACCTCAAAAGTATATTCATATTAATGATATTTATAATACTATGATTATATATTTTTTATTTATTTTTAAGTGCAAGAAAATTAAATTGTATAAATTATTTGAAAATAATTGGAATGAACACTTTTGTTATTATTTTAACTATGATTTTTTTTCTTAAAATTCTTTTTTAAACCATTTGTTCTTATATTTTTTTTTTATTTCTTATGACTATTATCAAGGTTTATTAAACAAAATTGTTTTTGACCTACCCTTACAATATTTATCTTTCAATTCTACAATTTTAGGTTTATCATTTATAGTCATACTAATATGTAAATTGTATATTTCTATATCAAATAACCTTTGGTCATGAATTGAATTTTACAAAATAAAATCTATGTTTTAGAGTAAGTTTGTAGAACATATAAGTTAACCATTGTTTCAATATTTTTTTTTTTTAGTATGACATGCTAGATACATTTATACACACATTTGCAACATAAATTCCATACTTTAACAATAATTTCACACTAACAAAAACAAGTGGTTAGTTGTTCTCTCTATTAACCCACACATCAAACACCTTGCATTACCCAATTATTTTCATCTATTTGTAAGTTTTTTTAGGTTTCAATTCTTTGTATGGTTAGCCTCCATATAAAGTGAATAACTTTTGAAATAACTTTCACACTTCACGAACACATGAAGAAATTAGATTTCTTCCCCATTATATACTACAGAAAAAAAAAGACTGAATTGATAAAAAAATTATCTGAAACCTTTCATTTTCATAACCATCTATCATCTCCATATTGTTTTGGTAGAATTAGAGTTTATCTCATCCATAAGTAACTCAACATGTGCTACTTCCAATGTCTAGCTAAGGTTGTTAGCCTTTCAAAGAACATAAAAATAGGAACCTCTTTCTATATAATACTTGTTACAATGATATTTATAATACTATGATATTCAATGTCATTTTTAAATCAAAACATCTAAATTTTTTTTTTATAAATTTTACAATATAAAGTACAACCTAGGTCTGTTTTCAAATGATACATATATATTGTTTTCAATCTTTAATATTTTTTCTATACAAATTAAACTGAAAGGGTTTTTAGAATGAAATATAATTAAATAATGAAAAACACAATAAAGATTGAAAAATGAAATGCAAGAAAATGAAATGTAATTCATAAAGATTCATACAATTTCTCTTATCATATTGATATAAAGATTGGTTCAATTAATTAATTTGATCAAATAAATATCATTGATAGAAATATGAATACAATCAAAATATCATCCAATCTAATTTGTACTAATTAAATCAATATCTCCTCATCCTACAATCTTTTCATAGTTGTTAAAGAAACAAAGGAAAAAAAATTCAAAAAAATTAATAATTAACACTCACAAATTAACGTGTGAAAAAACTCTATAAATTAAATTTCCCTCACAATTAAATAACTAATACTAATGGTTAAATCTAAACTCTTATACTTTACATTTTTTAAAAATGTCAATCACATTTTCTTCTTCGAGGTGTGAACATTTCATTTTATGAGTAGTAAGTACACCTTACAGCTACCATATATGTATGAGAGGTATTGGTAAAGATAGATTTATGTCTAAATACTTATCAAAATTAATTTTTTTTCCTACAAAAATGTATATGCAACTTGGATAAACAATTGAAGTAGTTGCATATAGCCAAGTTTTCCTTAGCTAGCTAGATCATCCCCCAAATGATAATAATAGTTTTTTCATCAAAATTAGAAATACAATTTGTTCTTTTGGTATCTCTAATCAAACCTATATTTTTAGTCTTACCTGTAACAAGTTTCTTCATTAATATTAGAGGCTGAGAGAAAGACAAAATAATGTTTGGAATTGTGAAGAGTATAATTCATCAGCAAACTTTCTTATATTCCATCCATAGAAAATATTTGGCATCTAAACATCAGTACTGAAAAAATTCAGAGCCTTAATTCCTAAAATCATGCATCATAGTTTGAGTCATTTGTGTTGAAAATTCTTCATTTTACAAAAGTGGAATTGGTGTGAAATTGTGTGAGTTTCCACTTTCTACCCTTTTGTGGAAATGTGGTTCTCATATCTAGGTTTTGTCTGCTGTTGAAAGAAACCTGAAATGGTGCTACCGATGCCTTTGCTTCCCCACTCACCCTCATCACCACCACTCCCATCACGCCACGTGTCCTCAACACCGACACTTTCTATTAGCCTACGGGGTTGTGGTACACAACCAACATGCATCCTCATGTGCATGCATGGTTGCATACACATTCCCAAGATCATCATATCCATCATCTCATGTGCATCAAAACAAACTTCACCCCAACTCTCAATGTGCTTTGGAACCTCAAGCCTCACTTCTACCACATATAACCCCTCTTTGCACCAAATTAGCATTACTACCTTCTCTTCAAATTTCCCTCTCTCACTCACACGCAGAGTGTCTATGTGTACATGTTTTTATGAAACAAATGCAAGTAAGGTTTTGAAAAAAGTCTGCAATTATAATTTTTTTTTATGTGTCTGCGACCATAGAACAACTTTAGCAGTAATATCAAGATTTTTGTTGTTTGTTTTCGATTAACTGAGTTTCTTGTAAGGTTTCTACTTCTGGTTGGATTGTTTGTTTTTTTTGTAGTATAGTAAGGTTTATGGAAACTGGAACGAGTGTTGGATCATCTTTAAAGTGTTTTATATGTATTATTTTTTTCTTGCTGATAAAACAAATCAAGGTTTTTTTTGTTGTGTTTGTGACCTTAACACAAACACAATTGTGATCTACATTTACACGCAATTTCAAGGAATTAACTGTGACCCAATTTAAAGCTTAATGCAGGTGTATGTATAGGTTTTGTGATGATGGAGAGTGGATGGAAGGCTGAGGTTGAGATATCACCAAATTGTCCTAGGTGTGGTTCTTCCAACACCAAGTTCTGCTACTACAATAACTACAGCTTAACTCAACCAAGGTACTTTTGCAAAGGGTGCAGAAGGTACTGGACCAAAGGAGGCTCTCTCCGCAATGTCCCTGTTGGTGGTGGCTGCAGGAAAAACAGAAGGGGTAACAAAACCTTGTTGAGACAATCCATTGATGGTTTCACTTTCAAAAGTTCATCATCACCTTGTGGCAATGCCACAGATCATGATAATAAGCCTGTTGGGCATTCTTATGATCCTAGAATAAGGACTTCTGCAGCTTCTAGCTCCTCCCCAGTGGTGAGTGATGCACCAAATATTGATCTTGCACTAGTGTATGCAAGTTTCCTCAACCAAAAGCCCTGTTCTGAATCTGGGATTGAGAGCAATAATCCAGATCAAGTTCAAACAGCTTTTGATCCTTCTCTAGAGAATAATTCAAGGCTATTGAACACAGATGTTTCTGGTCCAAGTACTTTGCCTGAAGAAATTGGTCTCACTGGGTGCTTGGATCTTCCTGAACAACCATCCACACATTCTAATAATAGCCAAATGTGCTATGGTGAGTTGAACACTATGCAGAGTATTCAAAAAGATGGAATTGAGCAGTGTAGTAGTGATGGTGGTGGTATGAACTTTGAGCTGCCACCATTACCGGGTGAAGTGGAAGCCTCACATGATCATCATATGATGTGGTCAAATTCTGAGATGATGATAAATCATGATGCAGACTTGTTAATAGGTAATTGGAGCCCCTTTGATTTGCCTTGAGATATGCTTGGTTTTTCTAAGAAAAATTATTCTGCTCATTTTGCATTTCTTGCTTGTTATGTTTAGATGAATTGTTACTACTAAATAATAAATTTGTAAATGCAAACACAAATTAAGTCTCTTTTTAGTCTTTAGTAACACTATACATACTAAATTTATATACTGATAAACTCTCTTTTCTCTTTGACGATCACATCAAATGTTACACGTATATCTGTTTGTTCAGTTTTTTCTGGTTTTCAATTTCATCACCAGAAGTTGCAGTTTGTCTTGGAAGAAACAATCGGTGTTCCTTAACCTGCATGGCAGAGTGATAATGTTGTGTCCACCTTTTATTTTATTTTTTATGATAGGAAAAACAAAATGAAATGATAAAACCAAGTGAACTTAAATGGAGATAATTTTACAAGAGATGAATCTCATACCAAATAAGAAATGAAATTAAATGGAGCATTACTCCAACACAATCTATCTACAAATAATCCTGAAAAGCTTACTCAAATTTTTACATAACTTAAAAAAATCTACAGAATATTTAGAATTGTCAAGTAGAGCTTAATTAGAAGATGTGAGTATGCTTCATCTCTTTCAAGGTGTATTATGCTTCCTTGTTTTTTCTTTCTCTGCAACCATTCTTATGGTGTCATAGTTGGTAGAAGACTCAAGAACATTCCCAGCTCTAATCCTTATGATTATTCAAATTTTTTGTTTTGAATTTCAAATTTTGATGTATAAATATCATGGAATCACTACTTGGTTGTCGATCTTTACTAGAAAACATGGTTTGAATTGAATCACCAACTTTGACATGTATAAGAGTCAGCACTAGGGCATATATTACTGATTAATGCAGTTCACAATTAACTCCAAATCAATGGAATAAGTGATTGACGTGACATGTTGATGATGAGCTTTTTTTATTGTTTGGCTTTTGAAGGAAAAAATATGCTTAGTTAAAAATACAAGTTTTGTTTAAAATTATATGTTTAATTTTGTAAGTAAGATGATTAGAAATTTGTATAAAAGTTTCGACATGATTTATGAAATATTTTTTTTAATTAATTAATTCTTTACTTGATAAAAAAAAATATTAAACATGAACCACTCATTCCTTATAATTTGGTCAGAAAATTATGTTCATAAATACTTTTTCTTCCATATTTGTGTGTGTTTAATTTGACTTTCCACATGAAGATAAATGGCGAAATAGGACATTTATGTGGTGAGATAAGATGGTTCATTGGGAAATTCATGAAGCACACACTTAACCACTATGTTTTGTCTTTTATTTTTTGTTAGAGAAGAAATATTCAAAGTTTGAATATTTCCAAAATAGGGTCTCAAACTGTGTGCAAATCACATGATCCCAGAAAAGCCCATGATCCAATAAAGTGGACCCCACAGTCGACATCGATGACATAAAAATAATGTATTAATTTATTTACACGATTCATAAAATCCCTTCTTCCATGGATCATTTACGTATTAATTTACATAAAATGATTTTATACGAACATTTTTTATTTCCAAAAAGTAATTTATATTAAAAGTATGAATATTCATTTTACATGATGTTGGATAAATTTACGGTGAGAATCATTGATTGGAATGTGTTGTTATATTAATCTGCATTATTTTGTTTATAGTCATTCTATTGTTTAGTTTTTTTACAAAGAATTAACTAAATAAACATAAAGTAAAATTAAAAAAAAAAAACAAAACAACATATTAAATCTACACAACACATAAGCAAAATGGAAAATACAAATGTAACATCCAAAAAATAAACTATCACTAGAATAACGAGTTTATTAAGGGGTCTTTTACAAAAAAAATTCATAAGCACATACTCACACAAACATAAAAGAACTTCTTCACATATTATCTTTTTCCTCTTGCATTCTCACCAACAATAAGTCGTCGCCCCTCCTTAAGTCTATTTTAGATAACAAAAATACGTCTTTTCAAACCAAAAACACAACTTTTTTTTTTCATAAAACAGATGATTAACTATTCAAAACCAATAAAATTGAATGACTACTTCCTAACATATTTCATATTTCTTAACATGTTCCTTCTTATATGCATTCTCCTATAAAAAAATTATCAAATGTTGATATAATAAGACAAATAACTAACTTGCATAGTATTGAGAAGATCCACTACAAAAAGAAGTTTGGAAACAAACATGAATTGTAGTATTAAAAGAAAGTGATGACCAAAACTAAAGGGAGACAAGACCGACATTAATAATAAAAAAATATTAATAAAAAATAATAATAATAACGTGCATAACCATTACCTATGAATTACTCTGTAATGTACGTAATCATTACAGATGAATTATTTCATAGATATAATACATGCAATCATTACATATAGATTATTTCATAGATTATACACTTAATTATTCCATACAAATGATTTTATGTGTAATTTTTTATAAATTATTGTTATTATTATTAATAATATTAATATTAATATTATTATTAATATTAACATTATTACTATTATCAATAGTAATATTATTATTTATTATTATTAATATTTATATTCATATTAATATTAATATTCTTTGTTATTATTAACAATATTAGTAATAATAGTGTTATATAATTATTAATATTATTGTTATTAATAATATTATTATTATTAATAATAATAGTGTTAAGAATAATAAAAATATATATAATAGTAATATTATTATTATTATTATTATCAATAATAATAATAATAGTCATAATTATAATAAAAATAATAATCATCATAATTTGAAATAAAGCTTATGTAGTGTAATATATATGTTCTATGTTTAGGAAAAGTGGAAGGAGTGTTGGTGTACCACAATTCCTATTTGGTTTCGCTAAGCACCTTAGGATTCTTTCACAACCTAATATTCTTGCATAGAATGAGTGTTCAAGACACTTTTCTACTACCTCCAACATACAAATAATGTTAACTTAATATTTAGATGAGGAATTAATCAAAATCTACAACGTTGAGGAATTTACGGTGTAACTTTAGATGAGGTGTATTTTGAAGAAGAATTAGTGAATTAACGAAGAGCTTTGTGTGATCAACTTTAGATTTAGAGTCTCTGAGAATGAACTCATTCCATCAGGTTGCATAGGTAAAGAATTTTCAAAGTATATGCATGCTGAACTAGTCTCAACTGAACTTATAATCATTCCTAATAGTGACACTTTCCCATTATAATTACAACAAAGGAATCTTTATAACTACTTGTTTGCTTGGTGCTTAAATTATAACCTATTTATATATCACTTGCACACTTACATAAGTGTGTTTTGTAAGGTCAAATTCAACAAATACAAATCTACAATATATATATATATATATATATATATATATATAATATGATTTTTTTAGCAGAAAAAAAATTAAAATATTAAGGAATGTTTCAATTCTAATAAAAAAATAAGTGGATAATGATAATAAAAATAAAACGTAAGAAAGCATGTATATGGCTTGAATAGGTTGTTTGTGATTAAAGGAAATGAGAAGAATAATTCATAAAGTTTAAACCCTATTGAGAAATCCCCCAATTAAAGAAAGCAATAGAAGTTGTCTAAGCATTTTACTTTGTTCTTAATTTCCTAGTTGGAGCCATAAAGTTGGACCTGTCCTCCATTGGAGGCCATTATCATAATAGTAAAATTTTGTTTCCTAATAAAAGAAACATAATATATTAAAATATATGTGCCCTCTATATAACGATTTCATCATCTTCAACTTCAACTATCCATGCCTTCACAGATTTTTACACTTTTCATTTTCCCTTCTAGGCTGCACTTTTCCCCCATTCCTATTCACAAAATGGAAAAATTTAGGGTAAGATTTCACTTCAAATTAAGATTTCATTGTGTTGAGTGTTCTTTTGGACTGCAGGTATGGAAATTGTATTAGGTTTCCTAAGAGTTAAAATATCTCTAAAATATTTCTTTTTAATTTTATTAATTTTTTACTAAAAAAAACTATATTAAAGAATTAAGGTGTATTTATAGGTTTTTTAATCAATAAAAAATAAAATGAGTATTTATGAGATATTTTAATTTTATAAAAAATATTCAAAATATTATTAATCTATATCTAAATGGTCATTACATAAAAGACTGTACAAGACCAATACCACCTAGCTCATCTTATAACCTTACACACAAAACTTTTAATTAGAGTGATAGCCAAATACACAATTGCAGCATTTTCTATCTTGAAGTGTTGTCCTAGAAGGGGTGTTAACAATTCAAAATTATAACAAATCAATTTTTTTATTAATAATAAATTAAATAAAAAAGACACTTCAGCTTTTATAAAAAAACTTACATAATTACAATCTATTTAAAGTTAACTAAAACTATCTGAGGTCCTCTCCAAAGTTAAATATTCTAGATTATATGTCATATTGTTAATTATGTTTTTTTTATCAGTAAAAAACCAATAAAATTAAATAGACTAATTTCAGGAGTGGTTCAATCCTTACAAAAAGTAAGAAAGTTGAAAGAGTATTTTTTCATATACACATCAAAACCAAATCGTCAATCATGTATAGATAGGTGATAGACATCACTTAATTAATTGCGTATAATCAAAAGATCTGGATCGAATACATGGACATTTTTCATCATATATATATATATATTGCAAATTGTAAAAACTAAGCACCTGAGCACAATTTGAAATGTATATGAGAAGTGTAGGATTATGAATATGATGTAATAGACATAGATTCATGACTGTTTTTGTTGGTGATTTTAGCAGCATTAAGTTTACGTGTGTGGGGATAGTAACTTGAATATGTGAGGAGTTTTAAAAGAAACGCTCTTCTCTTTTTATATGTAAATAATTAACCTTTGTATATGGGTTGGTAGCTCCAAATACTCAGATTTTATATATTTTTTCTTGTTGACCACAAAGCAACAATTTTTTTTTATCTAAACTTACGTTCATTTCCATTTCAAAACACTTGGAAATATGATAATATATATGTAAAAACTTTAAAAAATTAAGTTAGACTTCTCACAAAATTTAAGAATAGTTATTGTATGAAATAAGTTACATAAGGTATTAACTTATGGAACAGTCAACTAGTATGTCGCATCATTCGAATAATTTTTTTTGGCTCTCTAGCTTTTATTAATGTTATCAAATAATGGTCACTTGTATTTGGAATAATTTCAGTTTCTTCTAATTACAGATGTTACCTTCTTTTTACTTTTCTTTTTTCCTGAATTTGAATCTTCTGAATTCATGATACTATTTTTTTGAGGAAACCTTGTATAGTCATCAATTAAAAAACAATAATCATAGTTGAAAAATGGTTAGTGTGTTTAATGGGTACTTTAGTTCAATGGTAAATAATTTATTTATATTTTAAGTAAGATCAAGTTAGATCCTCTTGAATGAAATAAAAATATAAGTGTGAGGATCATAAATGAGTTTATTACGAAGTGAACTTTAAACCTAACTCAACCTCATAAAATCAGTGCTAATATCTAGACGATGTGGGATCTCCAACACACCCCTCACACGCGAGACTGTCAACTCGTGCGTGAGACTATATATTATGGGTGGTCTAATAGCAGCCCGATAGCGGGTGACCTGATAAGCCCAACAAATACTCGCTAGGATAGACTCGAAATGGCTTTGATCGAAGTGGACTTTAAGCCTAACTCAACCCCATAAAACTGACTCTAATCTCTGATCGATGTGGGATCTCCAACAGAGTTTACTTAAAAAAAAAATGTATGGATTTTTTTATGAATGAAAAATAAATAAAATTAAATTGATAGTTTTTAGGATGTCGAAATCATTATTAAAAAAAATTAGGGTAGGACTAACTTGTCCTTATCCTAATGTAACATAAACACAAACAGAGTTATTGTACTGATTTCCAATCGAATTATTAGGGTCAATCATAGTATCTATTATTAGGGTCAATCACCGTATCTATCTGTTTTGAAGAAAAAATAATATATTGTTTTTGGCTTCAACTCGTGGGATTATATTAACGATACCGAAACTATATACATTATAAATAAATAGAATTTACATTTTAATATAAAAAAAACATTTTGTTCTTTAACCAAGACTTTCTCATTCAAATAATTGTGATTGGTTCTAAAAGTAGTTGCATCTAAACGTGGAAAAAAATAACGGAAATATAGTAATGGTGTGCTTATTTTTTCGTTGAATCACGTTGATGATCTGTAATGGATTCGCATCCATCGCATTAGAAAGAAGTCGCAAATCACATTAAATCAAAAGTAAACTTTTATTTTTTATTCGTTAAAAGGTATAATGGTATCCTTTATCATGATTATCAATTCATTATTCAAATAAGAACCTTTTTATTTATTTTTAATCAATAAGACTTTTTAGTTTATATAGGTTTAGACTAAAATCATCTTCTTGTTTATAAACCTCTATTCGATCTTTTATGCAATAAGATAATACTTTTCTCGTTCTTATTCATAACATTTAGTTATATTATAATTTATCATGATTAATACATTTATTAACTCGGTTGATATATAGTGATAAGTTCATTTTAAATTCACATTTTTTTAAAAACTACCTTATAATTTTTATAATTCTTAACATTCATCCCTCTTCTAATTATTACTTTTAAAATATTTATCTTCTAATTATATATATTCTACTCTAAAGATAATACAATTAATACTAGAAAGATTACGATAAAAAGTCTTATAAAAAAAGTCAATAAGATTTCTAATTTGCGTTCATAAAAACATTTAGAAAATATTTATTTTCAATGCAAATTCCACTAAATTATATTACTATTCCACTGTAATTGCCTTTTAAAAATCAAAATCATTAGTATTCTACTGCTTATAAAAGTATACATATTTGAGAACAAAGTTTTGGAAATACTATTTTAGGATTTTAAAAAGTTTTGGAAATACTATTTAGTTTCTAGGTTTGAAGAAAGTGGACTTACACTACTACAAGAAAAACATGAAATAGAAACCAATTTTAGATAAAAATAAAAATAGTTGTTATAGTAACTAGATTAGACATCATTTTAGAAACTAAACAAATGATTTCTAAATTAGTTTTTATTATTGTTAAATAGTTTTTAAATTGGTATCTAATTAGCAACCAAACTTTTAACTACCAATTATTTAGTTTCTAAATTTAGTCTCTAAAACCTTGGTTGCTAGTTAGATACCAATTTAGAAATTATTTAACAATAATACAAACTAATTTATAAACCAATTTTTGTTTTAGTTTTCAAAATAGTCTCTAATTTAGTTACTATTGCAACTAATTATTTTGGTCTCTAAAAATTGATTTCTATTTCATGATTTTGTAGTGTGTGTTTTACTTTTTTTGATTATAGATAGAATATAAAGACTTTATTAGAGTAAATGCTGATTTATTTTGATGTGATCTACCATTTTTGTAAAGATTAAGTTTGGTGATTTGTAAAGTCAAATAGAGGTCGGAAGTATTTATATAAAGGTTGAGACAACCTCAAATATTTGTATAAGGATTGAAACCCGGTGTCATTTTATTTTATTTTATTTCTTCTTTGCAAATTAAAAAAAAAAAAACTGAAACAACATAAAATGTTAAAAACAACCAGGGAGGGAAGATGAACCGAAGGAAAAAAATATCAGAAATATGAGTAGGATGAAATAATGAGTCTGTGACTAAAGGCAATTCAAATAAATTCAAATTTCTTCAGGGCAACATTTGACGCCCACACCTATTCTTTGGTTTCCAAACAAATCTGTACACGAAAAAACGAAAAACAACACCAAACTCAAGAAACAAGAATCGACCGAAGCAGGAAAATGGAAAAATCAAAACTGTGATTTAATTTCAGTTTTCTTTCCCAGAAAGGATCAGTTTTTGATCGCGTTTTGGAATGTGAGAAAATAGAAATAGCTCGAAGGGGTTTGTATTTGTAGTGGATAAATAATCATGAACACTAGTTTTCATTTCATCTGATAACAACTTCGATGCGTGACTTGTTCTGACCTGAAACTTGGAATTTGTTTCTTTCAAGAAGTGATTGGGAACGAAGCAAGCAAGTGACCAGGTATGCAAGGCGAGTTCTTCCACGCTTTGGCGTGCAGTTTCAGAATCTCCCTGGCTTTTTCCTTCGCCTTGTTCCCACTATCCACCTGCAGCACCAAGCAGAGCTTCGCAACCACCCCCAGCTGCACCATCTCCTGCACCACGCTCGGCGTCGCCGAGAATCTACACACGGCCAACAGAATCTTCGCCGCCCTGTCGTTCGCCGTCGTCGACACCCTCAAAATCTTCTTCGCCACGATCGCCACCCCCGCCGCGTGCGCCAGCAACTCCGCCCGCCCGTCCGCGCTCTGACACAGAATCTCCAACAACACAAGCATCATCTCGCAGGGCTTCCTTTCCCTGCATTCCAGAAGAAGCTCCACGATGACCGGCACCGCCCCGGCCTCCACCGCTTTCACCCTGTTCCTCGCCCACGGACACACCTGAATCAGCGTCTGAAGCGTGGCCTTGGAAGCCTTCTGCGAAATCTGATCCTTAAGGACCTGAACCAGTTCGATGAACAGTTCCGGTTTTAGGTTAATCAACTGCACCGGATCCGCCACTTCCGACAAGGACTTCAGCAGAAAAACAGCGTAAGCGCGTGACTCGTAGATTCCTTTCTGCATGACCTTGGTTAACGAGTGTGTAAACTCGGGGTGACTCAGCAGAGTCTTCAAACCCGTTTCGGATAACTGAATGTTGTGTAATAAGCTCAATGCTTCATCCGCAACGCTTGCTTTCAACTCCAGCTCCACGTCATCGTCTAAACATGAGTTTATCGTGTTGGTTATAACCGAAGCTAGGAATTTAACCGCGCCTGCGGATTCGATGGAGCGTTTGTTGGTTTGGGACTCGGAAGCGATGGATTTGAGGGTTCGGAGGCACTGGAGCTGGAGGTTTGGGGAGCCGGAAGCGTCTTTGAGGAGGTTTTGGATGATGGTTTTGTCGACCGGGGGCTTTGGCGTTGGGATTCGTTGGATGCCGTGGGAGGCGTTGACGGTGCACCAGGCCTGGATGAGACGGCGGAGGGTGTGGTTGGGAGTGAGGTCTGGGAGGAGAGGCTGCTTGGTGACGGGACACGTGGCGTTGTTTGAGGCGAAAAGCCATTTCTCGATGCTGTGGCGGTCGTAGGTGATTCCGGTGGAGACTGTTACGGGGTCCTTCATGAGTTCGAGGGAAATAGGGCAGAGGAAGAAGGGAGGCACGTCGATTTCGTCCATTTCCAATTGAATGAAAGCTTTTGATTTGGGAAAAGAAGCGTTTGAGTGTTGTTGAAGATGAGAGAGAGGAGGTGGTGGGTGTTTTATAGCGTTCAAATTTGGAAAGTCAAACACGGAGAAATGTGCCAGCTTCTGACTTTTCAAATAACTCCTTAACTGTTACACCAACGTCAACTTGAACAACCTAAGACTAGGTTCATTTCGGACACAACTTGCAACCAACCCTTAACCCTTCACCTCCCCTGCCAATGCATTTAAGACTATTGCAACCGTTTTATTGCCGCTTTTGCGTTATATTATATATATATATATATATATATATATATATATATATATATATATATATATATATATATATATATATATATATATTTTTTTATATATATTTTTTTT